>Ga0247811_1000074_pt1 | contig 35443 bp, 19 predicted proteins | sample UWRJL134311R1_FD_189018 | JGI IMG/M metagenome (GOLD analysis project Ga0247811, IMG submission 189018) | Plant litter microbial communities from Arlington Agricultural Research Station in Wisconsin, United States - UWRJ-L134-311R-1 | ecosystem: Environmental > Terrestrial > Plant litter >...
CAAGATATCTCCCCGTCAACTTAGCTCGTTGCATGCCATTTGCCGTGTTTTGAGCTCTCCGGGTATTTTCTGCTTCTGGGACTGCTAAATATACAGCCAGCATAACTGTACTTTCTGGAACAGAGAAATCAATTGGCTGGTCAATAGCCTTTGCTGTTGTTTTATATTTCCGAAGCTTGCCAATCATTTCGTAAGCATATTCAACATTGCGGCTGAATCGATCCCATTTGATAAATAATATGTTTTTATCGTCTCCTGATGACTTCTTTTTAATTTCTGAAAATAATTCATTCCATTCCGGTCTATTGAAATTCTTTGCGGAGAAATCTTCACGATAAATTCCTTTGACTTCTATATTGTAATATTTACAATACTTCAATAATCTGTCCTCCTGCTCAGGCAAGGAGTAACCTTTTCTTTTTTGTTCGTCAGTACTTACCCTGACATATAAATAGGCAGTTTCCATAACAAAAATTATTATAATTTTTTTTAAATTACTTCTAAAAGGGGTGTCGTCATACCTCAATTACTTACATAAATTTACGAAAGAAGTAATCTTTTAGGTAAATCAACAGGGGAATATTAATTATTAAGAAACAGGTATAAATACTTGGTGGTTGATTTTTGTGAATTGATATATTTGAGAGATTATGGTTTTCCATAAAAAAGTTTCATACTAAAGAATGATATTTGAATTATCTTATATGTGATAATGAAAATGTATATTGATTAAAAGTAAAATATGAAGATTCTACATACCGCAGATTGGCATATTGGCCAATTGTTTCACGAATATGACCGCACTTACGAACATCAACAGTTTTTAAGCTGGCTAATTGCTACCTTACAAACAGAAGAAATTGATGTTTTACTTGTTAGTGGAGATATTTTTGATATTTCAAATCCATCTGCCTCATCAATAAAAATGTTTTATTCTTTTCTAAAGAATGCGACTAAAATAAATCCTGATATACAAATAGTAATTACAGCAGGTAATCACGATTCGGCATCTCGTTTAGAGGCTCCAAAACCCTTATTGGAATCATCTAATGTACATATTATAGGCGTAGTTGAAAAAGATGTAGATGGTAATATAGATTACGAAAAGCTGCTTTTACCTATTTATGATGATTCTAAAAAAGTAAAAGTATGGTGTCTTGCGATTCCCTTTTTGCGCATGGGTGACTATCCAACATTATTAAATTGTGCAAATCCTTACACTGAAGGCGTAACTGCATTATATAAAGAGGCATTTGAGTATGTTAATTTAAAAAAGCAAGATGGACAAACCATAATTGCTATGGGGCATTTGCATACACATCACGCAGAAGTAAGTGATTTAGACAAAACAGAAAGACTGATTATGGGAGGTGTAGAATGTATTCCAGCTAGTGCATTTCATCAAGATATAAAATATGTAGCACTTGGTCATATTCATAAAGCACAGAGAATAGGTGGACAAGATCATATTAGATATTCGGGAAGCCCATTACCAATGTCTTTTTCTGAACTAAATTATAAACATCAGGTTATTGTTTTTAAACTAGACAAGGAAATTAGCGAATTAAAATCGATAGAAATTCCGTTATCTGTTCCACTTCAAAGAATTCCACAAACTGCTCAGCCGTTGCATGAAGTCATAGGATTATTAGAGAATTTATCAGAACTGGATGACATAGAAGAACCTTTTCCATATCTGGAAGTTCGTATATTACTGGAAGGGCCTGAACCTGCTTTACGACACAAAATAGAAACCGCACTAATGGGTAAAAAAGTAAGGTTAGCTAAAATTGATGTGAAATATCCATCATCAACGCAGCAAGTATCCGAATTTATTACGCCAGAAAAATTGAACGAATTACAGCCTATAGATATATTTGACAAAGTGTACCAACAGCGTTACAATAGTGAAATCCCAGATACGATTCTGCAACTTTTCCAGCAAGTGACGCAGGAGATTAACCAAACGGCCGAATAACATGAAAATATTAGCTATTCGAATAAAAAATCTAGCTTCTTTAGAAGGTAATACAGAGATCGATTTTACAACCGAACCATTGTGTTCTGCAGGAATTTTTGCTATCACTGGAGCTACGGGAGCAGGAAAATCAACTATATTAGATGCAATATGTCTTGCTTTATATGGAAAAACACCCCGCTACCTACAGGCAAAAGAAATAGGAATTGAAATTCATGATGTCCAAGGAAGCAAATTGAACCAAAGTGATGTTCGGGGTATTTTAAGAGACGGAACTTCTGAGGGTTTTGCTGAAGTAGATTTTAGAGGTATTGATGAGCAAAATTATCGTGCTATTTGGAGTGTAAGACGTGCTCGAAATAAGACCGAGGGTAGTATGCAATCAGATTCTATAACATTGACAAATATCAGCTCAAATACTGTCATTCCAGGTAAAAAGCAAGAGACTTTGAATGAGATTACACGTTTGGTAGGCTTAAATTTTGAACAATTTACCCGATCAGTATTGCTGGCACAAGGTGATTTTACTGCCTTTATGAAAGCTAATAAAGATGAGAAATCTTCTTTACTCGAAAAACTCACAGGAACCCATATCTATTCTGAAATTTCAAAAAAAATATTTGAAAAATATAAAGTGGAAGAACAGCAACTTCGGGATCTTAATTTGCGAAAAGAGGGTGTTATTATTCTAACTCACGAAGAACAAAAGAGTTTAGTGGAGGAACAAAGCATTTTGGAGATTCAAATTAAAAGTTTAGAAAAAGAGATAGAAATTCTGGCAACAGAAATTGTATGGCAGGAACAGCTTTTCCAGTTACAAACCAATTATCAGAATGCTCAAACTACATTACAAACTGCAAATGAAGAAAAAATAAATACTTTTCCACGCAGACAAAAATTGCTTGTTACTGAGGCGATTCAACAAACTAGGACGTGGGTAGATGCCTTGAAACACTCACAAAATCAACATGAAGTAAAAACAGCTAACTTAATTACTTTAAAGGAGACTATAAAATCACTTGAAGAAAAAAAAGAAAAGTTGAATGATGAAATTTTAGCTTCGGCCACTGCATTGACTGCAAATAATAAAACTTTGAATGATGCGCTGCCAATTTTAGAACAAGCCAAAAAACTGGATACGATAATTGCTGAAAAAAGTGAACAACTGCAAAAAGCAAAACAAGATGTAGATGATGCTACAGCAGCTATAAATCAACATCAAAAGGTTCTCACGGATAAACAAACTGAGTTTTCTGGGGTTTCTGCTCATATTAATGTCATAACGGGTTGGAAGAATGAAAATAAGGAGAGTAGACCAATTGCTGAAAATAAAGAAATTATTTTGTCCAAATTGCAAGATGCTCAAAAGCTATTGGAAATTTTTCAATCTTCGACTACAGTACTGAATCAATTGCAAGATCAGATCAAGATAGATGAAACTAAAAAAAATGAAGTCGAATCTAATTTGGAAAAAAAAGCTTTCGAATGGGAAAATTTAACCAAAATCTATGCTGTTAAAGCAAAAGAATTGCTGTTAATTCCTATTGAAACCATACAGTTGGATAAGATTGCGATAGATAATACTGTTGAAAATACTATAAAAGCACAAGCTCATTGGTCATTGTTTTATGGTGCTTTAGCATACTTAGATATTTTAAAAAATAAACAAATTAAAGATCAGTCTGATTATCCGATAAATCAGCAGGCCTTAAAACAACTTTCACAACAATTAATAGTAGAAAATGCGGAAAAAGAAACCGCATCTCAACTATTGCAGCAAGCTATTCTGGCATCCGCCGAAAATGTAGAATCACTTAGAAATGGATTGATTGATGATGAACCTTGTCCAGTATGTGGTAGTAAAACTCACCCTTATGCCGAACATAATCCGCATTTGGAAAATGTATTGAAGGTATTGACAGATGCTTATGATGAAAAAGAGCGTATTTACTTAAACAGTTTCAGAAAACATAATGCTTTGGAACAAGCATTTCAAATCTTGCATCAAACTATTCAGAATCAAGAAGAAGAGATTAAGACAAAACTGTCGGACCTGGAAAAGAACAAGCAGGTCTGGGAGCAATTTGGTATTGCTAAAGAAACCCTAACACTTTCCGATGAAAAAAAGGCTCAATGGATAGAGGGAAAATTACAAGAACTTAAAGCAAAACAGGCTGATTTATTTTCAAAAATACAAGCTCATGCCAGCCAAAAGCAACAACTGGAGGTAGATAAAAATAAAAACGATGCTTTAAAAGAAATTGTTGAAACACTTGGTAATGAAGTTAAAGATCTGAAGGGCAAACTATCAATTTATCAGGAAAAACTAAGCAGCAAAACTAGAGAACGTGACAAAGCAATTTCCGATCTTGTTTTAGTAGAAGAGTTACTTTCACCATACTTCACAAGCTCAGACTGGATGGATAAATGGAAAGCTGCACCAATTAATTTTATTAATGATATTGCGGGTTTTTCACAAACCTGGAAACAATACTCCGAAGAACTGGAGCAATACATTGGTCAAAAAAGTGTACTTGAAGCAACTTTGAAAGAACTGGAAAGCCAATCTCAAAATCTTACAGCAGAGCTTACTAAAAAGACCGTAACGTATACGACACAGTATCAAAGCTATCAGGTTATTACTCAAGATCGTGCTAATATTTTTGGTGGAAGACCTGCAGAGCAATTGGAATTAGAGTTGAAACAATCTGTAGAAAAGGCACAACAAAAGCTGGATCAGTTTAGAGAAATGCTGCAACAGCTGAGTATTGATTTAACAAAAGCCAATACCCAAAAAGAAGAATTAGAAAATACGATAAATACATTGCAGATTGATGCAACAGCAACGGCACAAAAAATAGAAAACTGGCTGAGTGATTACAATCAAAAGAACGATCAATTGCTAAGTACCGAAACACTTTATGAGCTGCTGGCACTACAAAACAGTTGGATAGAAGCCGAACGCAATGCATTACAATTAATTGAGGAAGAAGTAACGAAAGCAACTTCTATCCTCGATGAAAGGAAACAATTACTAGATGTTCATCAACAAACGGTATTATCAGAGCGCTCATTAGATGAATTGAATGAGTTGATTGCTATTAAAAAACCTGAGGCTGAACAACAAAAGCAGAAAAATGGTGAGATTGGTTTTAAATTACAACAAAATGAAACCAACAAAGCCCAGATAAGCGCTTTACTCACAAACATTGGGAAACAAGCTGATATAACAGAAAACTGGAGCAAATTAAACGAAATTATAGGTTCTGCTGATGGTAAAAAATTCCGCCAGATCGCGCAAGAATATACTCTTGACGTTCTGCTTGGCTATGCGAATATTCATTTGCAGGAACTCACGAGCCGATACAAAATTGAACGTATTCCGGCTACACTTGGCTTACAGGTAGTGGATCAGGATATGGGAGATGAGGTAAGAACTGTTTATTCACTTTCCGGTGGGGAATCTTTCTTAGTATCGCTTGCTCTAGCCTTGGGTTTAGCTTCCTTATCCTCAAGTCGCATGAAAGTTGAATCTTTATTCATTGACGAAGGTTTTGGTTCGTTAGATCCTACCACGCTGAATATTGCAATGGATGCACTGGAAAGACTACATAATCAAGGGCGTAAGGTTGGTGTCATCTCCCATGTTCAGGAAATGACAGAAAGAATTCCTGTGCAGATTAAGGTGAGTAAGCAGCAAAGTGGAAAGAGTAAGGTGGAAGTGATGGGGTATTAATTATAAAAAGTATAAACATGAAAATAAAAATTTTAAAAGCAGGTAATGGAGATTCAATACTTTTATCATTTAATGATGGGAAAGAAAACCGAAATATATTAATCGATGGTGGAGTAGACGAAACATACTATAGTAATTCAACGGGATTATATGGAGAACTTCAAAATGAAATTGATTTGATTAAAAAACGGAATGAGCATATAGATCTTCTCATATTAACACATATAGATAACGATCATATATGTGGTCTTCTAAAGTGGTTTGAATTAGATGACAAAGCCTACGAATTAGTAAAAAACGTTTGGTTCAACTCAGGAAAATTAATTGCTACTTACCTTAATGAGCCCGAAAATGAAGATTTGCGAATTGGCTTAAAAATATTTTCTAATTCTCAAACTGGTGTAAATGAAGCAATTGATTATGAGAAATATTTGATTGATAAAGGAATATGGGATAAGAAAATAATAATTCAAGGTCAGGATATTGAACAAAGCGGAGTTCAAATTCAAATTCTTTCCCCAGATGAGACACAATTAAAACGCCTTTTAAAAGAATATAAGAACGTTACAGGTAATCCCGCTTACACAAGTGGAAAGGAAAAGGATTGGGACACAAATATCAAAGATTTTATTAATGAAGAGAGAAAAAATGATTTTAAATTTGTTCAAGATAACAAAATCAAAAACGGGAGTTCTATTTCATTTATCTTGACTTTGAATAATAAGAGTTTTTTGTTTTTAGCGGATTCTCATCCTAAGGGCATAGTAAAACAATTAAAGACATTGGGTTATAGCAAAGATACTCCTTTAGAAGTTGAGGTGATGAAGGTTTCTCACCATGGAAGTAAAAAAAACACGGATAAGGAACTGTTAGAAATTATAAAAACAGAGAATTATATTATTAGTACTGATAGTTCTGGACATAATCATCCACATAAAAGGACATTAGCTCGAATACTAAATGTAAATCCAAATGCAATTTTTCACTTTAACTATGAGCATGTTCGAAATGAGGTATTTTCTACACAAGACAGACAGGATTTTAAAATCAAAGCTCGAATAACTAAAGAATTAAATTTTTAAGTAATGACATTAGATGAATTAAAGCTTTATACTGTTCGGGTAAAGGATGGAAGTGGATGTTTATTCCAACCTATCCTAAATGAAAATAACTATACATACGTCCTAACTGCTAAACACCTTTTTGAAGGCATAAGACAGGATGAGGATGGGAACGATTTTCTGTACGCAACTCAAAATGGAACGGAAATTTTAATTGTAAGGCAAGCTAATATTGATGGTCAATGGCAAGAACAAATAATTCCCTTTGTCCTGACGCGAGATCAAACTTATTTTCCTCATAAAGAAGCAGATGCTGTAATATTAAAAATCAATCATTTGTTGCCCGAATTTGACAAAGTTGTCTCTATTGATATTCCTCAAAAAATTACTGGATATTATTTAAATGGTTTTCCTAATCAATTCAATGGACAGCCTGGAGAAGAATATACAACTTATGGCATTAGAGAATTAGAAGCATCAGGGAATTATTCTCATAATGCTCAACTTACAAACAATGCATTAAATAAAATTCAAATTGAAGGAATGTCGGGAGGGGGAATTTTGGCAATTCAAGATGATCACATTTCTATTATAGGTATTCAAAGTAGAGTGAAACATCCGAATTGGGCTAACGGAAAAATATGTTTTGTTCCTATGAGATACTTTTCAGAAATAGTCAATTATGATGAATACAGTACATTATTAACTAAACTACACCCTCCATATGTCGGAAAGTTTGATTTTCTGAGAGATTATGCGTTTGCATTAGAAGTTGACTTTATTGACGAAAATAAAATAGAAGCAACAAGAGTTCACTTAAGAAATAAGGCTTTAGATATAATTCAATCTGATGTTACACCTATAGGTATCAAAGAACTGTTTAAAGTTAGATTATTAATTGATGAAGCTGAAGCGCAATGGTTAGATACAAGAAATATATGGTTAGGGTGGCTAGAATTTCTTACAATTTTAAACATCGTCAAAGAGGAAAACATAACTCTTCAACAACTTGATGAAATTTTTAATAATATAAGATTAAAATATACACATGTAGAAGATTGTACTACTCTTTTTCAAGATCATCTATCCAAATCGGACTTCATTGGTTTAAAACTAGGAGGAACTGTAATAATTAATTCAAAAAATGCTCCTCGAAAACCTTTTAGAGTACCAGTCGGAGGAATGATAAATAATATCAAAATACCACAAGACAAGAGAGGATTTAGAACTGACTTAGGGATAGATCCATTTCAATCTTTCAGTTTTATCCATCTAGATTATTTCAAAACAGAATGCATTTTAAATAAACTTGCAGAATATGAAAATCTAAGCGAGGATGAATTATTAACAAAATTAAAACAAGAGTACTATGAGTTATTTAACTAAAGAGTTAGCATCTGATATCGAAAATGAGTTTTCGGATATCACATTCGAATATAGAGAAATAAATTTTGGAGGTATCATTTCAGCATTTTTTATATATATAAAAAGTGAGGAAGAATTAGCAATAAAATGGAGAGCTATTACTGAATTTATTGCAATACATTTTCAGTCTTCACTTAGGAACGAATTTAGTATATGGAATATTTATCTATTCTTTATTTTAGATAATGAAGTAAAAGATGATCTAAAATACACTATAGAAAATGATACATTTTCAAGCAGAAAAATTATAATAGCTCCATTTCAAGATATAGATTTGATAATTGACGAGCATATCAAAAATGATAACATAGATCTTCAATCAAGTATTGCTCCCGAGGAACCTTCTTTCGACGCAAATCCATATATCTGGGGTATATTAAAGGATGTAACTTATAAAAAGAGAATTTCTGACGAAATTAAAAATGGACATAGTGAAATTATTAAAAAAATTAAAGCTGAAAAGTTATGAAATTTAAAAAAGTAGAAATTTCAGCATTTAGAATTTATGATGATCCAAAAGATGCTACATTTGACCTAACTACAAAATCGGGTAATGCAGCTGGGTTTGTATCACTATATGCACCAAATGGATTTGGAAAAACATCATTTTATGACGCTGTTGAATTTGGTGTAACAAATTCCATAAATAGATTTTTTATTCGAAATAAAGAATTAGAAAAGTTAGCAGATTTTCAATTCATTCAAAACGAAGTACCATTAATTCGAAATTCAAAATCTGATGTTAATCGAAAAACATATGTAAAAATAAATACAAATAATGATGCTAATCCAGAAATACTTGCATATTTTAAAAAACATGGAAACCAAACGCATGATATAACCTTTAGTAAAAAGCCGACTCCCCATGATTTTCAAAATGTAATATTATCCCAAGAATGGATTGCAGCATTTCTGACAGAGCAAAATGGCGAATATCGTTATGAGAAGTTCATGGAAATACCTGAGTTATTTGATATCAATGACTATTATAATAAACTTAAGCAAACCTGTTCCTTCCATGAAAATAAAAAAAATGAGCTTGCAAGTAATATTTCAAAATATGAAGAAAGTATTCAAAATGTAGACTCCGAAAATCTTCTTGAAACCATAAATGAACAAATTCAAATATTGAGAGAAAAGTTTGGAGAGCAATCATTAATTCTTTTATCACTTACAAGTACACAAGAAGATATAAAAAAGCTCCAAGATACTATTGCCAGCAAAATTGTTTCCAATAATCGTAATATTACATTAACTCAATTGTTAGATTTTGTAGATATAGCCAAATCAGGTAGTGGTTCAATCATTGGGTTGAAAACGTATTTTTCAATTTTAGAAACTAATCAAAAGAATAACGAAAGTTTATTAAAGTTACAATCCTTACTGAAAAAATTTGAAAGCCGTGAAAAATTAAAGATAGAAATAGAAAATGAAAAAAATACGCAACAAAATCATATAGAAAATAAAAATCAAATTCTTAAAGTCATTTCGGAATTCACAGAGTTTGAACGGGTATTAAGAGAAATAAATGAAAAAGAAAACTCAATATTTAAGGCAGAAGCAAGTACTAACGAAACTGATAAACGCGTAAGCGAGTTAAGTCGCGCAGAAATAGAATTACGTAGTCAATTAGAAACTACGTTAAAAGAATTGGAGGAAAAAGAAGCAAAGAAAAATAAACTTCCGGAAATTATAGTTGCTTTTGAAAGTGTGATAGACCTAATTCAAAAAGGCGAAAAAGATTTAGTTGAGAAAAATAAAAATAAAGAAGTAAAGGAAAAAGAACAACGTGATTTAGAAAGTACAATTACGGATTTTAAAAGAATAATCAAAGAAATAAATGATGGTCAATATCCTCGGATTCCCATAGAAGAAAGCTTAGATATTAGTAAATTAATACAAAATTTATTGACTAACGAGCAAGTACTTCAGAAAGAAAATTCCTCATTAAAATCTCTTGAGGCAACGATTAAAAATCAGGAAACATTAAACCTTTCATTAACAGATTTTATAAAAGCGGGTTTGTCGATTGTCAATGAACGTCAAACATCTTCATGCCCTCTGTGTGAAGAGACATATGATTCATACAGTAAACTTGTCGAAAAAATAACCAATAACAATGCATTAGACGAAACTCTGAAAACTTTACTTTCACAAAAGAGCAAAAGTGAGCTACATATTTTTGAATTAACTACGAACATAAAAGAAAGTAGGAAAAAGCTCCTTGATATATATGAACATCAACTAAATGCTCAATCTATTAAAGAGCAAAGTGTAAAGCAATTTATTGAAGACTTAAAACGTAATATTAAGGAGATTGAGACCGAACTGGATATTCTAAAACAGAAGAGAGAAAGTCAAAAAAATGATTTAAAAGGATTGTCCTTTCAGGCTTTTGAAATACAAATTAATGAGGTGATAGCGGAAGCTAAGAAAACAAGAGATTTTATCAATTCAAAACTTAGTGAGAGTAAGGATTCCATTGACAAGGCTACCACACAATTAGTATCTTTAAAAAGTCAAATTGAACTGCTAAAGAAGGAAATAGAATCCCTGAATAAAAATGAGAAATATGCTACTACAATAGAATGGTTTAATAATCATTTCCCGAACAATGAAATCAAGAAAGAGCTATTAACTCAGAAAGATGCTGCATTAGCAGAAAGTATACTTCACTTAGCCACAAAACAGAAAGAAATTGATGAAAAAATCAATGGTATTAGTCAAGAATTAGCATCATTTAAGAAAGAAAATGTTTTAGAGAATGAGGTAGACTTAAATAGAATAATCCAGGAAAATGGTGTTAAAATCAGTGGATATAGTTATTTCTTGAAAGATAATTTAGATATAGATCTAACAGAAATGAGCGAAACAAAACTTTCCAAAATACTCGAAGAAAAACAGGCCAAATATAAAGCCGATTTAGAGCAAGTAAAGTCTTTACAAGAGGAATACCAAAAGCTGGAAAAATATAGTAGTAATTTATGGCCTTTTCTTCAGTCAGAAAATGCCAAATTGAATCTTCATGTTGCAAAAAACGATCTAGATTTCTTGTTGACTGAAGTGGAGCCAATAATACATGAGGAGCGAGAGAAAACAAAATTTTATATTGATTCAAGGATTAAAAACTTTTTTCATGAAGAATTAATTAACAAATTGTATCGAAAAATTGACCCTCATCCTGATTTCAAGTCAGTAGAATTTAAAGCAAACTTTGATACTGACAACCCTCGGTTAGATGTTTTTGTGAGAAATAATAAAAATAAAAATGTTCTAATACCTAATTTATACTTTAGCACAGCTCAAATAAACATACTAAGTTTGAGTATCTTTTTAGCTTCCGCTTTAAATTCAAAAGAGTATCAATGTATTTTTATTGACGATCCTATTCAATCTATGGATAGTGTCAATATTCTTTCAACCATTGATTTGCTTCGCAGTATAGTCGTTAATGAAGATAAGCAAATTATTTTATCCACACATGATGAAAACTTCCATAATCTATTGAAAAAGAAAATGCCAACAGAACTTTTTGAATCGAAATTTCTAGAATTAGAATCCTTTGGAAAAGTTAAAGTAAATTAGTTAAATTTTTCGGAAGCGTATTAAATATCTACAATGAAAGAAATCGATCTATATTCCGAAGCAAAGCCACGCTATTATCAGCTCATACCCAACAAGGAAGATGGGCTGATTATTCTTGCATTATACCAAAAATACCAGAAGCAGGAATTTACGGAAGACCAGATCATACAAATTATAAATAAAGTTCTTTCCGATCTGGGTGGTTCACAGCGGGAAGAGAATAATAGAAATAATACAATTATCCTTCGTTTACAAGAATTCTTTCTGTGGCGAGACAGGAAAAGAAAAGTGTATGGATTTAAAAATTACGGAGAAGAATTTTGTCAAAAAGTATTCAAACGTCTTTCAGAAAGCTATCATCCTGCTAAAATTGAACGTCTGTTTAAACATTTATTGGATACATTAAGAATAAGCCTGGAAAAAAATCCACCAGAATTACTCATCTGGATGGATGATCATTTCAACATCCGAAGTAACGAGCTAGCTCTTCAAATTGAAATCCTGGATCAGCAAGTTAGTGAATCTGTAGATGACTTTCGTTTCCAGATCAAGCAACCACAAGCGAATATTCTTGAGGCAATCGATACTATTAGTGCCGGATTAGATCAAATAAAACAGCATGTACATGAACTGACCACAGGTTTTCAAATTACTTACGATATTGACGACATTTTGCAGCATATGCTAAAAAAACCTGAAAGTTTTGATTTTCTGGAGAGCATTAACCATGTATTGCAATACAACCAAAATGTACGTAATCATTTAGATCAGGTAAGTGTACGCATCGACAAAATCAAACCTCGAATCCGGGAGTTTATTTTCGAATTCAATCAGCGAAAACTCGATCGGAACACAGATAAATTTCTTCATTATTTATTGGATAATGCCTCTTATATCCGTCAGGAAAATCAACCCAAAAGACTTGTATTTCCTGTGGAAATAGAATCTGTTGCCATCAGGGTTCCTGAATCGATACCCCGATTTTATATCCTAACCGAAAGAGATTTTGTAAGGAAAGCACCTCTACCATCTCCAGTTAGATCTATAGATGTTGAGCAGACTAATAATGCTATAGCAAAAAACAAAGAAAAACTCGAAATAAAGAAAAAAATACAGTTTTGGACAAAAAAAGCTTTAGATCAAATTGATCATGAAGGAAAACTTGAGTTCTCACCTTTCTTTTTCAGTATTCTTTCCCACGAGGAAAACAATCTTAACATCGCCGTAAAAATAGCTCAAAGATTAGTAAAACATTGTAACAGCTGGCAGTATAAAATAACTATCGATCAAAACGAATATCATAACCCAAATTATCTAAATCTTTCACTATGGAATATGACGATACAGAAAAAGACCTGAACATACGCTATTCGTTCATGTTAGATAGGACTGCAAAGAATACATTTGCTAAACTGGATTATTTACTTAAATCGGGAATGCACCTACAGCGTGATTTTCCAAAACCGGTTTCTCTGTACGCATTTCTGGATAAACATTACATCAGTTTGCAAGCCTATTATGATGATTTCTTTGAAATGGTGCTCAAGAAAGAAGGCGAAGAATGGAATACCTATTTCTATATCGATTTTCATGAAGGTTCAAGAGGAAAGATCCCAACAGACAATCAATACCGATGGTACTTAAAGTCAGAGTACATTTTAATAGGACTGATATTTTTTAAGATTTATAAACTCGATGGTAATATTGAATTGTCTAAAATATCTGATTTTATCAACTTGCTTTATCAGGAATACGATGAACTGCTCAATAAAATGCAACGTGTGGTTTCATCCATTGAAAGTGATGCCGATTCGGATATGAATGAAGAAAAGCTAAGAAATTTGGTATATAAAGCATTTACGGAATTTGAACAACTGGGCTGGATTGAAAGAGATTCTAATGAAAGCGATTATTTTACCTATCAACCCTCTTTTGAAAGGTTAAGAAGGATTTATTATCCACAAATTGAAACTATTGATGAAATTATAAAACGAAAAGAACATGATTAGTTTTCAACCGAAGATTTATAGTTTATCGACGCTAAATGTAAGACAGCACTTCAATTGCGACTATAAATTCCATGAATTTCGGACCGATTTTAGCGGAGAAAGTGGAAGTGGAAAAAGTTTAATTGCTGATTTTTTACAATTACTTCTTGTGGGTTCTCGTGTATTTAAATCAGGAACTGAGGGCGTAAAACATAGAGATACGAGTGGACTTGTTCTTAAAAACACTGCAGGAAAATATGGGCGAGGTTATATTTTTATCAATGTTGAGGTAGAATCAAGAAGATATATTACACTTGGAGGCTATTTGGAAACAACAAGCAGTCAGATGCAATTCTTTATTATTCAAGCTGGTTACGATTTCGATGAAATGCTCCTAGCAATGAATGAGCCTATTTTTTACCGGGATTTATTGGTAGATGGAAATATCGACACATTGGAAAATCTGGAAAAAAGTTTTTTACAAAAAGGCTATCTAAAGCGTGTAAGCAATAAAAAATATCACCAGCTTCTTTTTAATAATGGCTTACTGGCAGTAGATCTTAGCCAAAATATGCAAAGCTTGAAAAGTTATGCAGCTATTATCCGTTCATTTTCAAGAGGAAAAGGTTTTTTTACAGACTCAGATGCGCTGAAAACATTTCTTTTCGGAGACGACGATCAGAAACAGCTTATTGATAAATACCGTGATGAAGTACAAAACATCAATGTTGACCAACAACAACATCAACGCCTGTTAGAAGAAATTGCCACCATCAAAAGTAAGGAACAAAAAATAGAAAATGTTCTACGTGATTTCAAAACTTATAGTCAGTTGCAAAAGCAATTTAGCGTGCAAAATATTAGTTTTTGGTATTATGAAAATAAAATCCTTTCCACAAAACTTGAGCAATCAAAACAAGATTATCAAACTAAACAGATAGAAAGATACTTGATCAAAAAGAAGTTGGCTAATGTAAAAATATCCGACATCAACAGCCAAAATAGCATTATAGTACTTTTAAAAAACAATATCAAAAGTGCAGAGCAACTAAAAGAAAAACTAGAGTATGATTGGCAACAAGCCAAAAAAGTGCTTGAAGAGAGTACAAAATGTAAAGACATTATAGATAAAGTAAACAACTGGTTTAGTGAAGATCGACATGATGTAGACGCGATACGTCAATGGCATTTAGTAGAACGCAACAAAATTACGGATAGAGAAACCTTAAAAACATTTGAACAACACCTTGTAGAGAATAAAATCCAAAAAGAATTTGAACAATCAGATTGGTTCAACGATTTTGCAAATGCAGGAAAATGCACTTTACAAAAGCTAAAACATCTTGGAGATGCTATCACCAAGTTGGAAACACAGCTGGTTTTTTCGGACTTAGAAAATCCTGTATCATTAGCGCATTGGGCAATAGAACAACTGAATTTACCTCTTAGTCTAGAACAAGAAAGCTTGCTAATCCATTTTCAGACCTTATCACGAACACTACCTAATCCACTGGAAAAACGTTATCTCCCCTTTCCTGAAAAATTATTCAAAAAAACTATTACAATCAAAACAGATCATAATGGATTTTGGCTGGAGTTAAACGGTGTTTACGAATTTATTACTAATGTCTCAAAACAACATCTAGATGTACCGGCAAATGAGATCACACTGGATAGGGAACCATTGGAAGTCTTCAGAAAACAACTTGAAACGCTAAAACAGCAGCAAGAAAACTTAGGAAATTTAAAAGAAAAATTGGAAAGCTATCCAGCATTAGAGAAAGTAGTTTACTTATATAAAAATAGTCAGATTGAACTGTTTAGCGAAAAAGAAGAGATTTCTGAATTTACATCAACTGAACTTGAAAAACATTTATCTACTTTTCTAGATTCAGAAAAGCATTTAGCGAATTATAAAAAACATAAAGAGATATACGACAGCGCCTTTGACAAGTATAGCCATAGCCAGCAATTAGACAAAGATAATCAAGAAAAGATTGATCAAATCTATGGCTACATGCAAAAACAATATGGCTCCACCGACTTTGAGTATTTGGTGAAAACTGAAGAAAATATGCTTCTTAATTTTGAGACAGACTTAGATAATCTTGTAACTATAGAAAAAGTAACTCTTCCAAAAATTCAGAAAATGGAAGAAAACTTATTTAAAACAAACCCAGCGATCAATACGCTTTATGAAATGGGCAATACTATTGGGGCTGAATACAATGAAACAAAAACACAGTTTGAACTATATCAGGTAAACTATAATTCAAGTATTCCTAAACTCTCCGAAGCAAAGACAAAATTTGCGATAGTACAAAATCGTGATTTCATTGCCGAAAAGGATCTAATCAAAACCGAACAATTGCCAAGCGAACAACAAAGTATCGATGCTTACAGCAAATTCAAAGCTACTTACGATTATGCTTCCGAAGAAATAGAAGACAAGACCATTTTGAAAGATTATTCAGTTGGCGTGCTGGCAAATAAACTATTACCTACTGTCTTTCTTACACAGCAAATTCAGGAAGAATTTATTGGTGAGCAAATTGAAAAACGACTTATAGAACTGACCAATGACTTGCAACGCATCGGTTCAAGGAAAATAGAAATTCTCCATAACGTATTCAATGAAGTACAAAAAGTCTATAATGAGTACTTGACAAAGGTTCAAAAAATAACTAGATTTTTGTCGAGCTATGAAATCACGGGAGGTAATTATGCTACATTGCAGCATAAGCCAGCAGTTGGCTATCCAGATGATTGGATGAAAGTATTTAGAAAACGACTCACGAACGAGATGCAGGATGTTGGATTGTTTGCGTCAAATAATAAACAGGATATTGATGAGATTATGATCAGTGTATTTCGGGAAGCGGCTGGAACAAGAGAAGCTAAAGTAAACGACCTTCTCAATCCTCGCTCTTATTTTGATCTCCTTTTCGAAATAAAATTAGGGGATGGACAAAGCAATTCAGGAAGTAACGGACAAACTTATACTGCAAATGCCTTACTTTGTCTCGCCAGATTATCGCTTATAGAAGATAAAGATCATCCTGGAATCCGAATAATGCCTATTGATGAAGCCGAAGGCTTGGGAAGCAATTATGAAATGTTGCATAAGTTAGCAAAAAAGGAAAATTATCAGATAGTAACTATGTCAATAGAAACTGCCGGTGACATCAATGATGAAGGGCAGTATATTTATATTATGAATGACAATAAAGATGCAACAAGCTTAACTTATGTTCCACCATTAGGCATCTTTCAAAACGGACAAATAACAAAAAATATTGATGAAATCTTTGAAGAAACTACATAGTAAGGATTTTACATGGCCAGTGCTGAAAGCACTTAATGATCTATACGAAAAAAAGAAAACTGCCGCTAAAATTCAAGAGGTAGATTTTATACGTTATTTGATTGCACAAACGGATTTGATAACACAAAAAAAAGGTAACAATAAGATATTGATTGCACAGGACAATTATAATGAGTATTATGAAGATAATTTTTATGCCGCTTATAAATATTATTATGATTTTCTAAATATAATGAACATTCGTCCAGATGGTGGCAAAAATTTCACCGAAGAAGATATTCGTACATTGATTTTGATTTACGAAAGCCGAAATGAATTGAAGGATAAACTATCAAATATTGAAGATTTTTCCGCTAAACTTTTCGATTATGGAGGTTCTAAATATCTAAAATATAAGGATAGTGTCCGTAATGCAGTTTTGAAAATTCTTGAAATTGACGAATTTCCACAGTCAAATAAGGATCTACAATATAGATTAGTAGTTGACTTTCCAAGCCCGAAAGCTATAATCCTCTGCGAGAACAAATCTTTTTTAAAACAACCTTGGAACGCCAAAGAATTAGAAGTTAAATTGTGGTATGTAGGAGGAAATAATATTTCTATAATAGATGATATTGATGAGATTGAATTAACATACCCAATTTATTATAGTTGTGATTGGGATTTTGACGGATTAAAAATTTATCAAAGAATAAATAGCAAATTAAAAAAGAGAGGTGTGGATGTTAAAATTCTTATTCCAACACCACCACACCAGTATCTTCCAACAAATTCTTTTAAGCATTATAGCAGGTGGGATTATAAATTAGATTTTTCAGGACTTGATAGAAAATTGTTTTCTTCTAATGCCCAAGAACTAATTACTAAACTAGTAAAAGATGATCTATGGATAGAAGAAGAAAGCAATGTATTAAAGGAAATGTATTTTCATAATTTAAAAGACATTTGTTAGAGATAACTCACTTAAAATCTTTAAATCTTCAAGTAAAAGGTTCGTGTTCACTCCTTCCAAGTTCACGAAAAGCCACTCATATCGAGTGGCTTTTTTGTTTTCTACTACTTTCATAAATAGCATATTTTTTTTTCCAATTCAGTCAAACTAAGATTTTACCTAAAAAATTTAATGTATTGAATTGATTCAACTGAGCTCTTCAGACTATGATTATTTAGAATAATGGAATTTCCTTAATTTTATTGGTCTCATAAATTTTGAATTTTAAATACTGATTTTCAATGCTTATTAGAAATTTCTCAAATAAATTATAAAAATGGCGGCCAAAGATGCTAATAATACAAATGTTAGTCATAATTGTATAATGTTTAAGTATCATTCGACATCACCTTTACTCCATCAAATAATTTAAATTTCTAACACAACAAAATAAAATGAAAATTAAAAATTTACTCTTAACCTTTGCAATATTATTTATCGCATTGACTACCGGATGCGAAAATGATGATTTCAAAGAAGTCGTAGGAGTATGTCCTATTGTCGAATCTACAACCCCATTAAGTAATGCGTTAAATGTTCCATTGGGACAAGTCATTACTGCTACATTTAATGAAGAAATGGATCCAGGTTCAATCACTTCGACTTCGTTTATTGTGGTTGGAACCTCTCCTATTGCAGGAACAATTAGCTATTCTGGAAAAACAGCATCGTTTACACCAGCAACTTTACTTGCAGAGAATACCACCTATACGGCGAAAATTACAACAAAAGCCAAAGACGTAATGGGTAATTTTTTGCAGGCTGAATATGTATGGGTATTTTCTACCGGTACTCTTTTAAGACCTGTGGTTATTGCTGCAGATCCTATAAATAATGCTATTGCGGTTCCGTTAAATCAAACAATTTCGGCCACTTTCAATATGGCAATGAATGCATCAACATTAAATACTACTACTTTCAAGGTAAATCAAGGCGTTAATGCTGTTGCGGGAACAATTTCTTATACAGGTTTAACAGTATCATTTGTTCCGACAAGTGCTCTGTTACCGAATAGAATTTACACGGTAACCATTACGACTGGTGCTAAAAACTCACTTGGTACTGCAATGGCAGCAGATTATACCTGGAATTTTACAACAGATGTGGTACCAACAGTAACGGCGACAGATCCTTTAAATAATGCTGTTAATGTTGCTTTAAATCAAACTGTAACTGCTGATTTCAGTACTATAATGGACGCTGCTTCAATAAATGCGGCGACTTTTACTTTGAAACAAGGTGCCACTACAATTCCGGGTACGGTTTCTTATGTAGGCAAAACAGCTTCGTTTAAACCTACTAATGCATTAGTGTTAGGTACAGTTTATACCGCGGCCATTACAAACGGTGCAAAAAGTGCAGCCGGAACTCCATTAGCTGCTGATTACGTATGGAACTTTACAACCATGATTTTACCTGCTGCTCCGATTAATGTAAATCTTGGTACTGCGGCAGTGTTTGGAGCTTTTGGCGGAAACGCGGGAATTACCAATCAAGGTTTAAATACAGTAATAAATAATGGAAGCATTGGTACAACTGCCGCTTCAACATTGATTACAGGATTTCACGATGGTCTTGTGATTTATACGGAAACTCCTCTAAATGTTGGAAATGTTACAGGTGATATATTTACCGGACCTCCAGCTCCCGGAACAGCGACCTCACTAGCCATTGCGCAAAAAGCATTACTAGATGCAAACGTGGCATATTTGAGTATTTCACCTGCAGCAAAACCAGGTGGTTCAGATCCGAATGCAGGAGAATTAGGAGGATTGACATTAGCTCCTGGAGTTTATAAATCAGCAAGTGGAACTTTTAAGATCAGCAATGGTAACCTGACGCTGGATGCTCAGGGTGATCCAAATGCTACCTGGATTTTTCAGACTGCTTCTGGACTTACAGTTGGAATTGCAGGACCTACAGGTGCAAAAAGTGTAATAATGACGAATGGTGCATTAGCTAAAAATGTTTTTTGGTACGTAGGAAGTGCTGCCACTATTAACAGTGCCGGAGGCGGGACAATGGTGGGAACTATTATCGCCAATTCTGGTGTTACTTTTTCTACTTCAGGAAATGCAAATCAAACCGTACTCAACGGAAGAGCAATATCTTTAGTTGCATCTGTCACTATGGTAAACACCACTATAAATGTTCCATAAATAACAACCAAATAGTAGATCCCGTTTTCGAACGGGATTTTTTTCATATAAAAACATCTAAATAAAAATAAATGAAAACTAAAATTAGTTTTAAAACCAGATTATATATTACACGCTTTTCAGATAAAGTTCTCTTAAACAAATTTTTACTACTGATTTTGTTATTGGCAGGGGCACAAACAACACTTCAGGCACAAGAAGTATATTATACCAAACCTTCATGGTACTTTGGTGTCGCGGGTGCAACCAACTATAGTTTTTACCGCGGTTCAACAAATCAGCTGAATTCGAATTTAACGCCTCCGGTTACTTTTCATAATGGCGAAGGAGCAGGACTTTATCTGGCACCGCTGGTTGAATTTTATAAGCCAAATACAAGATTAGGTTTTATGTTTCAGGCCGGTTATGACAGCAGAAAAGGTTCTTTCGATCAAAAAACGACTGCTTGTAACTGCCCGGCAGATTTATCTACAGGTTTAAGTTATATTACTGTAGAACCAAGCCTTCGTTTTGCACCTTTCAAATCTAACTTTTATATATATGGAGGGCCTCGTTTGGCTTTCAATTTAGATAAATCATTTAAATATTCATTAGGAACCAATCCTGCTTTTCCTGATCAAGAGCCATCAGAACCCGTAAGAGGAGATTTTGATGAGGTAAGCAAAACGCTTATTTCGATGCAAATTGGAGCTGGTTATGATATTCCGTTATCCTCACAGTATCACAAAACACAATTTATTTTGTCTCCTTTTGTAAACTTTCAGCCTTATTTTGGACAACATCCCCGCACAACTGAAACCTGGAGTATAACTGCTCTTAGAGTGGGTATGGCACTTAAATTTGGACAAGGAAGTGAAGTAGAAACTCCTGTAGCACCGCAGTCTAAAGTTCAGTTCTCAGTAAATGCTCCGAGGAACATTCCCGGAGAACGTAATGTACGTGAGGTTTTTCCTTTGCGTAATTATGTTTTTTACGATCTTGAATCTAATAAAATACCAAGTCGTTATAAATTATTGAAAAAAGAAGAGGCAAAAGATTTCAATGAAGACCAGATTGGAGTTACCGCTAGTGTCAATTCTTCCGGTCGTTCTGCAAGACAAATGGCAGTTTATTATAACGTCATTAATATTCTTGGAAATCGAATGGTGAAAAATCCAGCCGCTAATGTTACACTTGTGGGTTCTTCTGAAAAAGGAAGTGACGATGGTACAGCAATGGCGGAATCTATCAAGACTTATCTGGTAAGTGTATTTGAAATAAATGCAGCAAGAATTACGACTAAGGGGCAGTTAAAACCAAATATTCCGTCTGAACAACCGGGCGCAACAAAAGAATTGGTGCTGCTTCGTGAGGGCGATCGCAGGGTTTCCATAGAAAGTAATGCGCCAGAATTATTAATGGAATTTCAGGTTGGTCCAGATGCTCCATTAAAACCTTTAGAGCTTGTTACGGTACAAGAAGCCCCTATTGACAGTTATATTACAATTGATGCAGCAGGTGCAAGAGAAGCCTACTCGTCATGGTCTTTAGAGACTACAGATCCAGACGGAAAAGTAAAAGCTTTTGGTCCTTATACTCAGGAAAAAGTAACGATTACAGGGAAAAGTATTATGGGAACCCGTTCTGAGGGTGATTATAAAGTAAAAATGATTGGTAAAACCAAAAACGGCGTTATTGAAGAGAAGGTGACTACTACACATATGGTTTTATGGACGCCTGCTAAAACAGAAGAAGGTCTTAGATACAGTATTCTTTTTGAATTTAACAAATCAAAAGCAATTGCGATGTATGAGAAATATTTGACAGATGTTGTAACACCTAAAATCCCTAAAAATGCTGTTGTAATCATTCATGGCCACACTGATATTATTGGCGAAGAGTCTTATAATTTGAATTTATCTTTAGACAGAGCCAATGAAGTAAAGGGTATTATAGAGAAAACATTATCTAATTCCGGAAGAAAAGATGTAAAATTTGAAGTACATGGTTTTGGAGAAGACGAAAGTATGTCTGCCTTTGAAAACAAACTTCCGGAAGAACGTTTTTACAACCGTACAGTGATAATTGACATTATTCCTTCTGCCAAATAAACCGGAAGCAAGTTATCACATTTATATCATGGTGAGATTACGTTAAAAATACACTCACAGAAGATTATATGAAACATAAATGGAAGATTATGTTTTATGGACAGCCCGTTTTATACTATTGTATAAGGCGGGTTTTTTTGGGATCAATCCTAACTGAAAATAGATTATAAATTGGTCTGAAGGCTTTCATGGCATTATTTGCTGACTTTATCACTTCAATATTTGCAATAAAGTATCTTCTTTAAATAAAAAATTACTTAAAAAATTTGTAAGCGGTTATGATGGCAATAGTAAAAATATTGTGTACAAATACTAACTGGAGATAATATCCTTTAAAATTGGTTAGTCTTGCCGAAGGTATAATTTCAAGTAAAAAAATCCAGCTTATAATGCGTAATAAACTATTAATAAGCCCTATTATAAGGCTGGCCGTCCATGAAATCTCCCTAAATTCATAAAACCATATTAGGTAATAAACGGTGGTAAAACATAATCCCATGCAATGATGCAGTATTTTGCTGGCTATGTAGTTTGATTTGTGCGACAGCGTAACAGAGAATACGGAAAGCAGCGATGTGAGAAGTGCAGGTTCCTGATAAATTTCGGTATTTTTTACAGAGAGTGTTATGTAAAATACTTTAAGAAGGCAACATGCTGTAAACCAAGAGATAAAAATTTGAAATAGCAGGTTAAAGATCATAAATAAATAGATTGGGGCAATTTATACGTTCCAAATATAGGAAGTTTAATGTTCAGAAATCAAAAAAAATAAAACAGTGAATCCTGCCATTTTGGGATGAAAATAAAAAGACTTCAAGTATTCTATTGATTGGGTTAACTCTTATTTTATTGAGTTAACAGGATTGAGCAGAAAGACGTACATTAGTTTAAAAGCTAAAAAATAAGCGCCAATTTAAATTATAATAATGTACTTGAGATACCTATTGATTTTTTTAATTTTGTTTTCAATCAAAGCAAATTCACAAATATTAGAAGAGAAAAAAAATTTCCGTGCGGCAGATTCATTACTGAAAGAACCTAGTTTTTCTGTTCATAAAGATAATTATTTTTTAACGGGTGTGCCTATAAATGAGGCTGTTACACGCGATAATGCTGATGTGAAATATCAGGTGAGTTTTAAGTTACGATTGAAATCAAAACCTTTGTGGGGAGGTTTTTATCCTTATTTAATGTATACACAAAAAGCATTTTGGGATATTTATGCGAGTTCAAAACCATTTGCCGAAATTAATTTTAATCCTGGTGTGGCCATTGTACGTCCTTTTTATATAAAGGGAAACAGACTGACTTATGGTACTATTTCACTAGAGCATGAATCAAACGGCAGGGATTCTATTTATTCCAGAACGTGGAATATGCTGGCATTTTCATTAAAGTCACAAATTTCTCCACGATGGACTGTCGGGATCAGAGGGTGGATTCCGATTGTTGATAAAGAAGACAATCCAGAGCTTACCAAATATGTAGGTTATGGCGAAGCGAGCGCGACTTACCAAATACAGCCCGGAAGATGGAGTGCTGATATTCTTTTCAGAAAGGGAAGCGGTCTGCTTAATTATGGTTCTTTGCAGACACAGGTCAATTGGAGGCCTTACAGAAATGAGAATTATTATCTCACGCTTCAATGGTTTGTGGGTTACACAGAAAGTTTAATAGATTATCAGGAACACAAAAGCATGCTGCGTTTAGGCTTCGTTATTAAACCTGAAAACATGGGGATTTTTTAAATCTTATATAAATTTTTCAATTCTTACTTTAAGTTAAAACCCGCTCGCTTGAGTGGGTTTTTTGTTTTAAACCAACTCCTTACAGCAATAAGTTTTTTGTTTCATTTTTCATCTTCAATACTTCATTTTCTATTACTCTGATTTATTTCATTCAGCACATCTTAATAAAAAAGCAGCTTAATTATTAACAGTCCATTATTTTGTTAATTCCTTTGTTTTGGGCGGTAAAAGCTGAAAATTGTGTAATTCGTCGGATTAATTTGTCTTTTTGACGATAATCTCACTATGTACTTAAAATATTAATACATATATTCGCAAAAATTTTTGTGCATGAAAGTACTATTACACTTATTAATATTTAGTTGTTTTTTCTCTGTAGCTGCTGATGCTCAAAATGAAACCAATATCACTTACGGACTAAAGTTTGGCGGTTTGCACTCTACCATCAGCAATTTGCCTGAAAGTATTAAGGGAAGAGATAATACATTAGACAATAGTACGATGAAAAGCCAGGGTGCCTACGGACTGGAAGGCGGCTTTTTCCTGAACTTCAAATTATACGATACACGCGTCGCTATTCAGCCTGAAATTTTATTCAGACAATCTGGCGAAACTGTAAATTATCAGGATACTACAGGAAAAGAATTTGAACTTGGACTTCATTATTCTTACTTGCAAATAGGTGCTTTGTATAAAGTGTATCCGTACGAAGGATTAAATTTAGGATTTGGAGCTTTCTACGGAATCAGTTTATCGTCTAATAACGTTACTTACAAATCTAATGAAGCCGGAGGTATGTACGATGTTGCCACCAGACAATTTTATCGGGATGGTCTTGACGCAGCGAATGATTTCTCGCTTTGTTTTGCTTTAGGTTATGAATTGCATCAAAGTATCCATTTTGATTTGCGCTATTATTTAGGCGTAACAGATGTGGTCAAAAGTAATTCCTCTTCTTTTCAGTTTATCGAAAATCAAAATAAAAGCAGTGTTGTTTGTTTTTCGCTGGGCTATAGTTTTCATCAATGGTAATTTCAATTAAAAACATGAAAAAAATTATTCTGCTTCTTTTATTAGTAAGCACAAAATCACTTTTTGCCCAAGGCGACAGAGAAATTACCTACGGTCTTTTTGGCGGCGGTATTTATTCTACTTTGTCTAATATTCCTGATGCATTGATACAAGACGGTCTTTATAAAGATTTTACTTTAGAAGAAAAAGGAAAATTTGGAGGAACAGCCGGGATTATGATCAATTGGAAATATCCTTATGCCAAAGTCAGTATCCAGACAGAACTTTCGTATTCAGGTCAAAGTACAGATGTTGATTATGAAGATATAAAAGGACTTAAATATAAAATGACATTTGGTTACAGCTACATCAATGTTGGTGCGCAATTTAAATATTATCCTGTTGAGGGATTTTATATTGGTGCCGGGCCTTATGTGGGTTTCAATATCAACAGCGATAATATTAAATATACCTCTAATGCACAGGAAATATTTGGAGGTTCCGGAGCTTATTTTGAACCTGATGCCAATGTCGAAAAAGTGCTGAAAGAATCTTTCACAGGGAAGAATTATTTTTACGGAATGCTGTCTTTGGGATATGAATTCAATTCGAATTTAAACATTGGAGCACGTTACACTTTAGGGCTTACAGATGCTTTGGCGACTGAGGAAAATGGCCATCGATATACCGAAAACAAAAATAAAATCAATAGCATTTCATTGATTATAGGATATTCTTTTGACTTTGATGATCTAGCCAATTTCTAACAGTCGATAATCATTTAAAACATTGGGATTATGTATAGAAAGATTTTTTTAGCATCAATTTTTATAACGTTATCGACGGGTAATCTTGTTTTTTCGCAGCAAAAAGTACTACCCGGAGCAGTTCAGGACCCATATTATTGGATAAAATCCAGAAATAGCGGAGACGCTTATTATTGGGAAAGCCTCACCAAAACAGCAGCAAAAATAGCAGCAAAAAAGCAAAATGGAACCGCTTTTAATTTTAATCCGAGTATTGTTTTTGATACCACACAAGATTCTTTGGTTTTGCCGCTAGGCGTAGAAAGTAAGAGAAAACAAACCTTATTTATGGTCTATAAAGTAAAAGACAGTTTGAAAGAACAGTTTTTATGGACAATTAATGATCCTCAAAAAACAGTTTCGGTTGCCACCAACAAACGGCTGGTAGATTTAAAAAAATACTCCTACGAAACCTATCAGGAAAAAATTAAACCTCATAAAGCAAATATTCACTTTTTTCAGCAGCATGTGACTGATAGCCTTGCAAGGTTAACGTCTTTAACGATTGGCCAAAAAACTAAATTAGAGAAACTGCCGCCAGAAGAATTTAAAGGAAATATAAGTGAAATTCTGGTGTACAACAGAGTTTTATCAGGCTTAGAAACGCAGAAAATTGCCAGTTATCTGGCAATAAAATACGGTATTTCGCTATCGCAGTTTGATATTAAAAATTATCTGAATAGTAATGGCGAAACCATTTGGGATATCGAAAAACACAAAGGTTTTGCTAGTTCGATTACCGGAGTGGGAAGAGATGATGCCAGCGGATTATTGCAGCCTAAAAGCAGTAATATGGCCGAAGAAGGTTTATTGACCATCGAACTTAAAAGCAAATCCAACACGATTCCAAACAATTATTTTGCTTTTTGGAGCGATAACGGAAAAAATCTTTTGGTAAAAAAACAAGAACAAGGCGAGCCAATTGGAGTTTCGAGAGAATGGCAGTTAGATTTCTCAAACCCGGCTGATGTCTCGCTTGATTGGTCGTTTAATCCTTCATTCATAAAAAGCACACTTGCAAAAGATACCTATTACTGGTTGTTGGTAGATTATTCCGGTAAAGGAACTTATGACGAAAAAGACTCAGAATACGTTCGTTTAGGAAGTACATCCACTAATGAAAAACTGGTTTTGACCGATTTTAACTGGAACAAACAAAAATCCGGAACAGCCAGATTTACCATAAAAATTGCGCCGGAAATGTTCAGCCGTGTCTGGATAACCGAAGCTGTTTGCGGCGTGCCGGCTTCCGGTCAGCTGCACTATACGATTGAAGGAGGCGAAGCACCTTTTACCGTAACGGTTAAAAAAGAGGGAAGCGATGCAGTTGTAAAACAGTGGAACCAAGCCGCAAAAAGTAATGCAGGATTGCAGCTTTCGTCCGGAACTTATGATTATATCGTGAGAGATGCAAAAGGAAATTTATATTCTGAAACTGTTTTTGTCGCCGATAAGGAAGGCACTTTCCCTAATTTAAAATCTGATTATTTATTGACCAATGGAAACGCTTTAGTGTTAGATGCCAGTGCAGGTTTACCAGCAGGAAATTATGAATACCAATGGTTTTATGAGGGTGATTTTCTGGACGATAATCCTAAAATAATGATTGATCAGGCGGGTACGTACGAGCTTCGATTGCTAAACGGACAGGATTGTAAAACAAGTAAAAAAATTACCGTAGCGACCGACGGAAAAGAAATTACAGATTACAGTGTGGTTCTTTTATACCCGAATCCAACGACTGATGGTCATTTTTCTGTAGCGATGCAGTTTCCAAAAAAGACAAATACCACTATAACAACCTATTCAATTTCAGGCTCATTAATCAAACAAAAAGAGTTTACGCAAATCGAAACTTATTTGTATGATGATTTTATACAAACTGCTTCTGGAATTTATCTGGTAAAAGTAGATTCAGATTTTGGCACGAAAACATTCAAGGTTATTGTGAAATAATACAGCTTGTTTTCATCAAAGATATGATGCTTACTGCAATTGAAATAATTGATATATAAACCGATTTCCCCATAATCGATTACTGCTTTATGAAAAATAAAATTATAATATTAGTATTTTTAATAGGTTCTTTTTTGTTTGCGGCAAATTTTGGACCTTATAAAATAGCTTCTTTATTTACTCAAAATACTGCTGCAAAAGAAGCGGCTGTTTCAAAAATAGATTCGGCTGCGGTTTTAAAAAATGAAAGTAAAAGTACAAAATCATTCGCTGCAGATATTGCTGAAGGAACGATTGGTGTTCGTAATGCAGAAGAAATTGATGATGCTTATGATAACGTTTTTCATCTTAAAATAAATGAACTTCCATCAGACCAGGAAAGCGCTTATTTAGAATATGAATTATATGGATACTATCAGGCAGCATCGATTGCCAGGAGTTTAAACAATCAGCCCAGTATTGGAGGACAATTTTTATCTGAAAATAAAAACTGGACCAAACAATCTGAATTGCTTTCTGAAAAATCATTGCGCGTTGGAGACAACGTTGTCTTATTTACGGCTCCCGAAGGAATTGCGAATTCGTATAGTATTAAAAACGTTCGTATTGTTTACAAATCTGCTCATCCTTCAACCAATTTTACTTTATTAAAAGCAGCGGATAAATTATATATCAAAGGAACTAATTTTCCTTCGCAGCTAAAAAAAATGACAATTGCCGGTATTGCCATTGATGTCAATCAGCCAGAATTCGAATTGATTTTTGATGCTGCATCCATACAGAATGCAATTGTAGTGACGAGAGAAACAGCATCTGGAATTATATCAAATGAAAAGTTAGAGCTGAAACAATTTTCAAAAGCAGCAAGTTTCAGGCCGATAGAAAATGCAAAAGAGCGCATTTCTAAAACCATAAATTTTGAAACCGTTAATACATTAGATTACAAAGAATTTTCAGCTGTTTTTCCTGTTGGAGCCTTAAAAAATAATGTAAAAGTATCCGTAAGTGGTTTGCGTAAAATAGATATTGCACCGTTAAATGCATCAATGGTAAATGTGACCGGAACGAATGCAGGTTTCAGATTATTGCCACACGGAACTATTTTTGAGAAAGCCGTAACGCTTTCACTTCCTTACGATAAAAAAACAATTCCGGAAGGATATACAGAGAAAGATATTAATGTGTTTTATTTTGATGAAAACAGGAGATTGTGGCAGGAAGTCGGCAAGGATTCTTTAGACATTAAACAAGGAATTATTAAGGCAAAAACAACACATTTTACCGATTTTATTGCCGGAATTATCAAAATGCCGGAATCTCCGGAAACTTCAGGATATACCCCAACAAGTATTAAAGATTTAAAAGCAGCGAGTCCGTTAGTGGGAATTCAGTCCATTGCACCGCCTTCTGCAAACGGAAGAGGAACAATGAGTACCGGATTTTCTATTGTGATTCCGGGTGGAAGAGGAGGAATGCAGCCCTCGCTGAATTTGCAGTACGATAGCGATGGCGGACACAGTTGGGCAGGTATGGGATGGGATATCTCGGCTCCTTCAGTAACGATCGAAACACGCTGGGGTGCACCAAGATACGATTCCTCTCAGGAAACGGAAACTTATTCGATTAGCGGCGAACAATTGATTCCGAACTCACATCGGGCAGAATGGATTGGCAGAACTACAGACAAACAATTTTATCCAAGACGTGAAGGCGCTTTTCAGCAGATCATCCGTAAAGGATCTTCTCCTAAAAATTATTATTGGATTGTAAGAGATAAAAGCGGTGTAGCAAGTTATTACGGAGGAACACAATCTGGTTTAGATACTAATGGTGTTTTGCAGGATGCTAACGGAAATGTCGGTCATTGGGCACTCTGTCTGCAAGTCGATTTGAAAGGAAATACCGTTACATATGAATACGATAAAAAAGATGGCGATTTGTATCTTAAAAAAGTATATTACACCGGTTTTGGAACTGAAAAAGGGAACTATAATGTCACGTTTGTAAAAAATGGAGATTTAGGCGAAGCCAATCGACCAGATGCACAAGTTTCGGCAAGACTCGGTTTCAGGCAGTTGAACAATCAATTATTACGAAAAATTGAAGTGCGCTATAAAAGCGATATGGTTCGCAGTTATGAACTGAATTATACTTTGGGAGCTTTCAAAAAGACGCTGCTAAAATCAATTTCAGAATATGATTCTGAGTCTAAATTGTTTTACACCAATACATTAGATTATTTTGATGATATACGCGATGCTTCGGGAAAATACAATCCTTTTGGGCCGGAGCAGAATTGGACTGTGCCGGGCGATAATCTTGTCAATACGGCTATTCCTTCTTATAATGATATCTTATTCTCCGGACATCATTCGCTGGTAAGCAGTTCTGAAGGATCAAATGTTGGAATAAATTATCGTATTGGAGTGGGATTTGTTGGGCAAAGCGGTAATTTAAAACCTTTTACCGTGGGAGGCCACGGAGGAAATGGCTGGGGAACATCAGACACCGCCGTTTTAATGGAGGATCTGGATGGAGATGGTCTTCCGGATAAAGTATTTAAAAATAAAAATGGCGTTTTTTACCGAAAAAATTTAGCAGCCACAGGCCAGAATTCTTTTGGAGAAATGAAGGAAATCAATATTAGTGATGTTGGATATTCTAAATCGACTTCATTTAACTGGGGTGTCGATTTAAATCTAAAGTTTGCCAATATCGGTTACGATGAGCAGCGTTCTACCAGCAAAACAAAAATCTATTTTATGGATTTTAACGGAGACGGACTAATCGATTATGTTCGTAACGGACAAGTATTTTACAATAGATTGGTTGACGGAGTTCCAACCTTTAAAAACAGCAGTTCAGGAACACCATCGCCGGTTGCGGGAGGCGGTAATGTTACAATTTCAGGCACAACGACACTTTCTGTTGAAGAAATAGAAAAACAAAACCCGCTTCATGATGTAGTGCGTATGTGGGAAGCGCCTGTAAAAGGAATTATATCTGTTTCGCACGAATATCAACTGCTAAAAGAAACTACGCCGGAGCGCATTAAAGCTCGTGCCGAATATGTAAATAATGCCGGAGATGATAAGGCAGATGGTGTACGTTTGTATTTTCAAAGAGGCAGTCAGCTGTTGTGGAATGAGACTATAGATGCTAAAGATTATGATCTTAAAACGAAAGTAGACAACACTATTTCAGTAGAAAAAGGAGAGCGTTTGTATTTTAGGGTCAGTGCCGTAAAAGATGGGAATTTTGATACGGTCATATGGGATCCGGTCATTACATATTTGCAGGTAAAACAGTTTGACAGAGGCGGTAATAATACTATCGTTTCAACTGATTTTATCGTTACAGAAGCCTTAAAAGATGCCAATTTATATTCTCTTTCATCATATAAAGCCAGCAATGATTTTTTTAGCAGTAACAACACGGCAAAAGTAATTCCTGTGGCTGGAAATGTTTCTTTCAACGGAATATTGAATAAGGCAGTTACGTCAGATCATGTTAAATTGGTGATAACCAAAACATACTTGGGACAAACCAATCCGCCGGTTATTGTATTTGAAAAAACTTTTTTAGCCAATGAAGCTGCTGTTTTCAACTTATCTGATGTAAACCTGCCTGCTTTCGAGGCAGATACCCAAGTTAGCCTTTCATTAGAAACAGCGACCAATATCAACTGGGGGGCGATTTCTTTTGCACCAACTGTTACGGTTCCGGCCTATCCTGGTGCGGCAATAGAAGAAGTGCCAATGGAAGTGTATCATTTGCTATACAATAAAAGAGAAGGTAATTATGCCATACCGGGCGTTGTTTCGACAGTTACAGGAAAATTAAAATTGAATATATTACCTCAGGATCTGGTTTTGGAAACTCCTTTTCCTCCCGGAGCATTAAATAATTTAAATGGCGAAGTAATTCTGACCGCCAAACAAAACAATGTACTGCTTGCGCGCAAACGGTATCAGCTTACTGCAGGTAAACTTGTAGAATTGGTCAGTGTTTTTGATAACGCAGTCAATTATCCAGCAGCAGTTGCCGGAATTCCAATTCAATTGGAAACCACGGTTTCAAATCCGCTTTCGATTAATATTCTTAGAAATTATCCAAAAGCAAATGCTTTAAATGTACAGCTTCAGGTTACAGATTTAAAAGATTTGACGGATCTTACAGATGATGTAATATGGAGCGCCGCGACAGATGATTTCTCGATTTACAGTCTTTTAAATCCTGATGAAAGAACGTTAGGATTGTATCATAGAAATTGGGGAGGTTTTGTTATTAACGGAAATCTGGCCTCAAATACAATAGATGAAACCAAATTAAAACAATCAGATGCTTATTCTACCGAGCCCGATTTAAACAATACGGATCCTGAAAATTATGATGGTAAAGGGTATGAAGTTTCAGAGAATTACTTTGTGTCTTTAAATCCATCCTATACAAAAGCAAAATGGGAAGGTTTAGAAGAATCGATTTATATTAAAGGAGCAATAGTAGGTACTTCAAGACTGGGAGAAGATGATATTGCCGATTATACTGATTTCTCTTTACCTAAGTTAGAAGGAGGAAGCACATCGGCACTGGATATGATCAGTGAAAGTAAAAGTAAAAGTATTGCTGCAGGAGTTAATGCCGGTCCGGCCAATATGGGATTCAGTAAATCTATTGATGGAGATTCATATGTGACCCAAACAATGGGCGATTTCAATGGAGACCGTTTTCCGGATTATATCAGAGGCAGTAATGTACAGCTAACGAAACCAATAGGAAGCATTTCTCCCGAAGTGCTGGATTTAGGAGATAATTTCAGCCATGCCGAAACAACGTCAGAAGGGCCCAATTTTGGAGGAGGTTACAGTCATGGTCAGGCCCAGACTGCTGGAGCTCTTGTAATAGGAAAAGAAGCAACTTTAAGACGAAACGCGCAGTCTGCGGCTGATAAAGAAGCCGATAAAGCAAAAAACATGCTTTCTGTAAGTGCCTCTCAGGGTTATGGTACAGATAAAGCAAAAATGATCCATTCTGATATTAATGGCGATGGACTGCCGGATAAAATAACTGATGAAGGAACCGTATTACTGAATACCGGATATGGTTTTCTACAAGCTGAAAATTGGAACAACAACGGACTTAATGCAGGGAATTCTACAGACTGGAGTGTTGGTTTAGGATACAATTTTAATGCCGGTTCAATTACAGCCGGAGCTAATTATGCTCGTTCTACTGCAAATGGAAATAAGTCTTTTATGGATATGAATGGTGACGGACTTCCGGATAAAATAGAATATGTATTAGACAAAATGATCGTTTCCTTAAACTTAGGAAACTCTTTTGATACCCCAATCGTGTATCCGACCTATTCTGAAATGAACCAGAATAAAAGTGTCAGTTATGGTTTTAATATTGGTTATTCGTATGATATTCCAATCTGGCTGCTGCGCCTTACGCCTTCGTTAGGAGCTAGTACAGGCTGGAGTACTTCTCGTTCAGAAGCTACTTTTATGGATATTGATGGAGATGGTAATACGGATTATGTTATTTCTAAAGATGAAGATAATCTGAAAGTTAGACTTTCCAACATTAAAAGAACCAACAAACTAAAAAGTGTTACCAATGGTGCAGGAAATAGTTATGTGGTTGATTATGAATTAATAAAGCCAAGTTATGAAAATCCATCAGCAAAATGGGTTTTACAATCCGTTGATGTTTTTGACGGGCATGTTGGCGATGGTATAGATCATTCTATAGCAAAATTTAGATACGAAAATGGATATCAAGATCGTCGTGAAAGAGAATTTTATGGTTTCGGAAAAGTAATTCAGGAACAGATTGATGCTGCTGATAATTCGGTTTTTTCAACAACTGTTCAGGAGTTCTATAATCAGGATTATTTCAGAAAAAATCTGTTAAAGCATAGTTATATGTTAGACAAAAACGGAAAAATGCGCCAGGAGTCTGAAAATGAATATAGTTTAGTAGACGTTGCGACACAGGCAAGCATTGCGGTTTCTGATTTAAATTTACCAAGCTGTGATGCGAAAAGTATTTTTGTTGGGCTGATTCATGCCAATCAAAAAACGTATGAAGGCGGCAGTGAATATTTGGAAACTAATGTGTTTAATACATACGATGCCAATGGAAATATCATTCAATATGAAAATTTAGGAAATGGTTCTGCTGGTGATAAAGTAACCGCAAAAATTAGCTATTACCAAAGTACTACCCCATATTATGGTGGTATTGCGAAACAATTAGAGGTGTTTACAACAGAAGGTTTACGTCGTAAAAGAACAGCAGAAATCAATACAACAACTGCACAAGTAACACAGATAAAAAATTACAGTGCAGCAGATAAAATTGCGATTACAGATATTAGTTATGATACTTATGGAAACCTGCAGAAAATTACAGGTGCGACGAATCATAAAGGGCAGCGAATGACTTTAGATTATGTATTTGATGGAGAGAATCATCAATATATGACCGAAATAAAAGATGCTTTTGGTTATCAAAATAGGATGGAATACGATTACCGCTTCGGTGCACCATTGAAAACTACAGACCGTAACGATCAAAGTACAATTTACACACTGGATGGGAAAGGACGTACAGCAAGTATAAAAGCGCCTTATGAGATTGCATCAGGTAAACCATACACAATTGCTTACGAATATTTTCCGGATGCAAAAGTGCCTTATGCCAAAACAAAAAATTACGATCCTGAATTAGACAAGGATATTGAAACCTACACCTATACAGATGGACTAGGCAGGGCTTTGCAGATTAAAAAAACAGCTAGTTTATTTACACAGGCAGGAAGTGCCGATCAGGAAGCGCAAATTGTTTCCGGAAAAGTAATTTATGATGGATTAGGAAGGGCAATAACCACTTATTATCCAACAACGACAACGACAATTGATAATAATTTTAGTGCAGCATTATCAAACGTAACGCCTACTAAAACCGAATATGATGAAGTGGGTCGTGCAGTAAAAATAACACTGCCTGATGGAAGCACAAACACAACCACTTTTGCATTAGAAAACTATGATGGTCTGCCGGTATTGCATACGACCGAAAAAGATGCTTTAAATAAAACAAACCAAACCTATACAGATGCAACTGGACAAAATTTAGCTAGTATGCAGAATGATTTACTGACCAAATTTGAAGCCAATGCATTTGGAGAAATGATAAAAGTAACCGATGCTATGGATCATATCACTAAAAGTAGTTACGACTGGCTGGGAAGACGAATTGAATTTACACATCCTGATGCCGGAACAACTATGATGCAATATGATTTGGCAGGTAACTTAACCACTCGTATTACGCAGGATATTAAAAATACAGTTCCAAATGGTGGTGCAATAGAATATGTATATAACTATAACCGTTTAGAATCTATAAAATATCCCAAAAATCCGCAAAATAATGTGCAGTACAATTACGGTAAATCCGACGGTACAGCTTCACGTCGTGGCAGATTGTGGTTTGTACAGGATGCCAGCGGCGGACAGGAATTTTTCTATGGAAAGTTAGGTGAAATCGAAAAAGAAATCCGTACAGATCGGA
>Ga0247811_1000076_pt1 | contig 35167 bp, 33 predicted proteins | sample UWRJL134311R1_FD_189018 | JGI IMG/M metagenome (GOLD analysis project Ga0247811, IMG submission 189018) | Plant litter microbial communities from Arlington Agricultural Research Station in Wisconsin, United States - UWRJ-L134-311R-1 | ecosystem: Environmental > Terrestrial > Plant litter >...
CATCATTTTGAAAATCAAGAGGTACTGCAATATCAAATTTTAATTACACATAATCCTGATGTTGATATTTCTGAAGATTACTACGGCAATCGGGTGGGGAATTTCAATGTTTTGGATGCTCATACCGAAATGACAATCGAATCCAGAATGCTGGTCCGCGTGAATCATTCACTTAAAATCCCGGATATTGATGCCACTTCCGTGGAAGATATTCAGGACGAAAAACAAAAGAGCATTTTATTATTACGCCTTTGTTATATTGAGGATATTGAGAAACAAAATGAAATTAATGAGATTTTAAACCGCATCAATATTGAGAACAAATCTATTATTGAAATTGCACATCAGTGTAATACGTATGTGTTTGAAAATTTTACTTATACCAAAGGAATTACCAATATTGAAACTACAGTAGATGAAATTTTAACACTCAAAAAAGGGGTTTGCCAGGATTTTGCGCACATTTTATTACAGTTGCTGCGTACTGCGGGAATTCCGTCGCGTTATGTAAGCGGCTATATCTGCCCGAACGAAAGTGGTCTTCGAGGTGAAGGCGCAACACATGCATGGGTCGAAATTTATACGCCGAAACAAGGCTGGCTTGGTCTGGACCCAACCAATAATATCTGGACAATGGATAATCATGTGCGACTTTCAGTTGGCAGAAATTTCACCGATTGTACGCCAATAAAAGGAACTTTTAAAGGACTGGCACGGCAGACACTTTCTGTTTGTGTTTCTATTGGTTATGAAGATGGCAGACAATTTGAGGAAATTAACGATGTGAAACTTCAGGAAGTTTCTATGCGTGTTCAGGAACAATTAGATTATATGGATCATTTACAGCAGCAGCAATAGAATAATGGTAAATAGTAAATATCAAATGTGAGTTTTAGTATGACCAAAATTAAAATCAATAAAAAAGGGAGCTGCATCAGCTCCCTTTTATTATCTATTTTGTAACCATCCTTCCGGATTGTTGTTGGATGTGTTTTGAAGAATCAAAAACTTAATAATTGTTTTTCCGGTGTCGCCGCTGGTTCTTACTTTTCCAATACCTTGTTTGACTTTTACTTTATCACCTTGCTCAACCGATACCGAACTTAAGTTTTGATATACGGTAAAGTAATCTCCATGCTGAATAAAAACAGCTCTGTTGACAGGAGACAAGGCTATAACTTTTGATACTACTCCTTCAAATACTGCTCTGGCAGTTGCTCCTTGTTCTGTAGTAATCTCTACTCCGGAATTATGAACAGTCAGTGTTGGATATAACGGATGCGGCTGATCTCCGTAACCAAGGGATATAAATCCTTTTTCTACCGGCCACGGGAGTTTTCCTCTGTTTGCCTTAAAATCAGCAGCCAAAATTTTACCTTCGGGAGTTAATGTAATTCTATCTGATGAATAACTTTTAGGTGATGATGCCTCTGCTTTTTCTGCATCGCTGGCTTTACCTTCTGCGATTCTTTTTCGTCTTTCTTCTTCTGCTCTCTGATTGGCTAATCTAATTTGTTCACGAATAAGATCTTTAATTTTTGCATCAATTCTTCTTGACTCCTGCTGTTTAGACCTTGTGTCAGCAATAATTTTATTTTTATCTTTTTTAATAGAGTTAACAAGCTTTTGCTGTTCTTTTTTCTCCTCTTCTAAACTTTGTTTTTCTTTTTCATTTTCAGCAATAATCTTTTTCTTCACCTTTCTTTGGCCATCCAATTTTGCATTAAAATCGACAAGCTGGGCCGTTTTAGACTGAATTTCTAAACCTTGGTTTTTTCTGAAATTGGTATATTGCTTTAAATATTGTGCTCTTTTATACGCTTGTAAAAAACTTTCTGAAGACAAAATAAACATCGCCCTGCTTTGCTCAGAACGGCTTTTGTATGATTTCAGAATCATTTTCGCATAATCTTCTTTTAAGATCTTCAATTCTTTTTTAAGTTTATTAACCTGAACCTGGTTAATATACATATCATTACTCAAAAGCTTTTCCTGCTTTGCGGTAGTATTTATTAGTTTCTCTTTCAGTTTGATTTTATTTGCCTGAATTTGAAAAACGTTTATTGCCGATTTTTCTTTTTTCTTTACAGACTGCAGCATTTTTTCGTTATCTCTAATTTCCTGCTGAATTTGAGCTTTACGCTGTTCAAGTTTTTCTTGCTGCGAATCCTGCGCCCACATAAAACTTGTGGCACATATAAAAATTAGGCTGAGGAGAAATTTTGGCATCTTTCTATTTTTCTTTTTGCAAATTTACTTAATTATAACTTTTTTGTAGCCACTTGGAACACTATATGGAAAAGAAAGTTCTTCATTAAACGAAATATTATTGTAATCTAAGTTAATATTGGTTTTGCCTTTTGGCTGAATGGCATTAATTTCAATAGTTGTCGGAATTGTTCCCTGAGCAAAAGTTTTGCTGCCAGAATAGGAAATCTGAAGCATTCTGTTTTCTGCCGGCTGCGAAATCTCTTCTTTCTGCAAAAGATATTTTTCAGCATCCAAATAGAAAGACTTTTTCAACGTACTGTCTTTTTCATCTTCGAGTCTAAAAAGATTTTCAACAATTGTCTGCGTATATTTTCCTTTTCTTAAATCATCCAGAGCTTCTCCAACCAATAAATTCTGAACCTTACTATAATCCAGTTCAGTTCCCAGCCATTTACTTAAACTAGTAAAATCGCCTTCATAATAAGTGCCTTTTATTTTTTCGTAATAACTTACAGTTGTTGGCGTAATAAGGGCTTTTGCCATTGTAATACCTAAAAAACGAACACTTACTAAAATTTGTTTGTCTTTTTCTATTCTAATTTCAGCTGTAACGTTCTGGCTTTGTTTCTCATCTTCATATTTTGCACTTGCTTTTATGTTTAAAGTAGAGAAATCTAATTTATTGTCATAATGTTTTGCTATTGCTTTTTTGTCTTCTTTAGGTGCAGTTTCTTTATTTTCGGTATTATTTTGAACTGCAACGGCTTTCGATTTACAGGAAACCATAAAAATGGCTGCCAGTAGTAGTACTATATATTTTTTCATTTGAAATTCTCCTTTTACTTCTTTTGTTTTAATAACTCATTTGCTTTCAAAAAGTATTCCTCTTTTTTCTTAGCATCTCCTAACCCATTATAAGCTTCGCTTAACTGCATATTAAAATTTCCTTCGAGCTTTTTATCCTCAACAACATAATCAAGCCCCATTTCTAAAACGGTTTTTGCATTTTTAAATTGCTGTAACTTGTTATTTCCTAAACCTGCATAATAATAAAATTGAGGCTGACTCGGATACACTTCAATCATATTCATGGCCCTTTTTGTCATGGGCTCAAATTGTTTCGACTGCAAATATGCTTCGAGCAAAAGCAAATTAGTTTCCCGGTCTGTGTCTGAATTGGCTTTTAAATCTTTTTCATAATATTTAATGGCATTCTCAAACTGATTTTTACTGTGATAAAATTTACCAATTTCTTTTGCAACATCTACATTTGGATCGTTGTCAAAATAAGCAATTGCTTTTTCCAGATCTGCTGCGTACTGCGGATTCTTATTCACATAAATTAAAAACTCATTTAAAGTACGATGCTTTATTTTAGAATCAATTTTTGAACTTGAAAAAATAACATTCATTGCCTTAATGGCCTTGTCTGCCTGATTTCCATCTAAATATACTTTAAACAAACTCACCTGCGCCCATTCAGAAGTTGGAATTTCCTTTGCCAATTGCTTTGCGGTTTCCAGCGCTTTGTCAGTTTCTTCTGCTTTTGAATATAAAAAAATCAAGTTTACATAATTTGATTCTTCCTTCGGATTTTGCTTAATCTGATCGATCAAATTTGTAATCTCTGCATTTTGATATTTTCCCTGCGATAAAATCTGCATTTTGTAACGATCGCGATCTTCTGATTTTCCAAACTTGTCGTTCATTTCGGTAATGGTCAAAAGCGCCTTGTCGTATTGATTAGTTATCATATACAATGAAATCAAATCGTCTTTGTATTCTTCGTCAAAAACAATAATTTTTTGAATCGTTTCTATAGCCAAAGGAAAATTTTTGGTTTCGTAACTTACATCATAAATTCCGAGCCAATACCATTTATTTTTCGGATCCAGCTGCGTGGCTTTTTCAAAAGCATCCTGCGCGTTTCGAAATTCTTTTAACGCCAGATAATTTTTTCCCAATTCAAAATAAGCCACTGCGTCATTAGGTTTTAGTTTGATACATTTTTCTAATGAAACAATTGCTTTATCGTAATTTTCAATTCCTTTTTGTTTCAATGATTCATAAAAAGAGTCCTGATATTCATCTGTGGCCATAGCAATATCTTCCGGTTCGACCTGCGCCGTAACGGAGATTGAACTGCCCAGCAGCACGAATACTAAAATTACTAAAACTCTTATTTGAATCATTTACACAATTACGTTTAAAATTATTATTCTAAAACGGAGTAATCGCCAATACTTACGCTGGTAAAACTGCCATCGTAACTAACGTGATTTCCTATCATTGCATTGTCTAAGTTAGCGTTTTTTATTTGAGAATACGTCTGTACTAAACTGTTTTTGATAGTACTATCTGTAACGTGACACCCTTTTCCTAAAGAAACATTTGGTCCAACGGTTGCATTTTTCAATACTACATTTTCTCCAATATAACATGGCGGAATGATGGTTGAGTTTTCTAATTTTACATCATAATCAACCAAATGTTCACCGTCATTATGTAAAAATCCTAACATTCTGGTGTTGGTTTCTACCGTAACATCTTTGTTTCCGCAGTCCATCCATTCGTCAACGCTTCCGGTTTTAAATACTTTTCCGTCAGCCATCATGGCTTTGATCCCGTCGTTGATTTGGTATTCTCCTCCATTTTGAATGTTGTTGTCCAACACGCCCTGAAGTTCTTTTTTCAAATCGCCTACTTCTTTAAAATAGTAAATCCCGATAACGGCTAAATCGCTCACAAATTCTTTTGGTTTTTCAACCAATTCTATGATTTCATTATTTCCGTTTAATTTTACAACACCAAAAGCTTCCGGCTGTTCTACTTGCTTTACCCAAATAACAGCATCTGCCGCAGGATCAAGTTCAAAATCGGCTCTGATTAAGGTATCCGCGTAAGCGATAACTGCAGGACCTGATAAAGATTCTTTGGCACACATAATTGCGTGTCCCGTTCCTAAAGGTAAATCCTGACGGTAAATTGAGGCTTTTGCGCCTAAACTTCCGGCTAATTCTTCAAGACTTGCTACAAGATCGTCACCAAAAAAAGCAGGATCTCCTAAAATAAAAGCAACTTCTTCTATTGGTTCTTTTAAGATTTTAGCAATATCCTCGACTAAACGATGTACAATTGATTTTCCCGCAACCGGAATTAATGGTTTAGGAACTGTTAAAGTATGGGGTCTTAGTCTCGATCCGCGACCCGCCATTGGAACTATTATTTTCATGTCTTATTGAAGATTAAAAAATTGAAAAATTTAAATATTAATAGGTCTTTAAATTTTTTGAATCTTTAAATTATTAAATTTTATTTTACGCCTGTACTTCCAAAACCGCCTTCGCCTCTGGATGTTTCTGAAAGTACTTCTACTTCAATCCATTCTGCTCTTTCGTGTTTGGCAATTATTAATTGTGCAATTCTTTCGCCGTTTTCAATCACAAAAACGTCGTTTGATAAATTTACTAAAATTACGCCTATTTCACCTCTGTAATCCGCATCAACGGTTCCGGGAGAATTTAAAACAGTAACTCCTTTTTTTGCTGCCAAACCACTTCTGGGTCTTACCTGAGCTTCATAACCAATTGGCAATTCAATAAAAAGTCCTGTTTTTACAATTGTTCTTTCTAATGGTTTTAAAGTTACAGCTTCAGTTAAATTGGCGCGCAAGTCCATTCCTGCTGATGCAATAGTTTCGTAATTTGGTAAATCGTGCTGTGATTTATTGATAATTTGTATTTTCATTTTTTATTTTAAAGATTAAAAAGTAGTCCTACTTTCTTTTCATAATTGATTTGATAGTGTCTTTTTCGTTATAATAAACGAAGTACATGAAGCCTAATAATAACGGAATTCCTATGAAATAATTTTCTCTAAATCCGTAAAAAGAAATAGCCGAAAATACAATCGAAATTCCTAAGTAAGCTCCAATTTTATTCATATCATAAGGTATCGGATAATATTTATTTCCTAAAGTATAGGATATCAGCATCATACTTCCGTAAGCCGAAATTGTGGCAATAGCAGATCCGTAATAACTGTATTTTGGAATTAAAAGATAGTTTAAAACCAATGTTACAATTGCACCAATAATTGAAATGTAAGCACCAATTTTGGTTTTGTCTGTCAGTTTGTACCAAACGGACAAATTGTTGTAGATTCCTAAAAAGAAATTTGCCAAAATAATTAACGGCACTACTTTCATTGCTTCCCAATAGGATCGGTCATGAAGCAGCAGCATTTTTAAAATATCGGCAAAAACAATCACTCCTAACAAAATTAAAGAACCTAAAATCACAAAATATTTAGTGATGACTGCATAGGTTTGAGGTGCCTTTTCATTTTTAGCATGACTGAAAAAGAAAGGTTCGATACCTAATCTAAAAGCAGTTGCAAACAAAACCATAAAAAGGCCTAATTTATAACAAGCAGAATAAGCCCCGACTTCAGATTTTGCAAGATTTTCAGGCAATAAATAACCAAGTAAAATTTTATCAAAATGTTCGTTTACTGCAAAAGCCAGTCCTGCAACTAAAATTGGCAGACCGTATTGCATCATTTTTTTCCAAAGTGCCGGATCAAATTTTCTTCCCAAATAAAGGTAATTCGGCGAAAGCACTATAAAAGTGGCCAAACTTGCCAATAAATTTGCAATGAAAATATAGGCTATCTGGAAATTTTCGACATATAAATTATCCCAAACCGAATTAGGATTTGCGGCGGCTAATTTAGGCAGGTACATTAAAAAGAAAATATTCAGCAATAAGTTGATGATTACATTTCCAATTTTTATGGCGGCATAGACCATTGGACGCTGATTGGCTCTTAATTTAGAAAATGGCACTAAAACCAATGCATCTAAAACTAAAATCCAAACTGAATAGGTAATATATTGTACGTCAACTTCGGCAAGGCTGGCTAATGTATTTCTGAAAATCAAAGCCGCAAACAAGAAAATTATAGACGACCAGAATATTGATATTGTAGAAGTTGCGATTACGTTTTTCTTATCTTCTTCGGCACTGTAAAATCTAAAAAAGGCAGTTTCCATTCCGTACGAAAGCACTACGTTAAAGAAGACCATCCAGGACAAAACAATTGAAACTTCTCCGTATTCTGCAGTTGGTAAAATATCTGTATATAATCTGACCAATAAAAAACTCAGCATTCGAGGCAAAACCGTTGCTAGTCCATAAATCGCAGTTTGTTTGAATAGATTTTTATATAATCCCAAAATAATTTTTATAATAAAGTTTGTAAAACAAAAATAACCAATTCTTTGGTTTATTACTGATTTTGCGGGTTCAATAAAAAAATTTAGCCGTTATTTTATTGTGTTAGTTTTTTTTCATCCAGAATTTTGACAAAATGAAAACCTTTGGGTCCATACCCCTGATTGTAATAAAACCGGTGTGCCGCAAAATTTCCTGTAAAAGCGTCGAGAACAATACTGCTGCAATTTAAATTTAAAGCTTTTTTTTCGATATAATCTGTCAGCATTTTTCCAATTCCTTTAGAGCGATGTTCCGGATTTACAACAAAATTATCTATTTCAAGGTACTTCCCTGTCCATAATTTAGTGGCAGACCAACAACCCGTTATTCCTAAACACAGACCATTTTCAAAAACGCCAATCTGAATGTAGTTGTGGGGCACCATTTCTAAAAGAAAGGATTCATATTGTGCGACAGAAAGTTTTGGATAAAGAAATCTCATGGTGTCAATTTGAGCCAGCATTTCTTCTATAGTTGTTAGTTCTTGTATCTGCAGTTTCATTGTAATAAAAAATAGAACTCCAAAAATACTCAATTTTTTTTATACCTAATTATACCTAAAAAACTTACACATGTGAAATATATAAATAGAGACAAAAAATTATGTAACATTTTTTTAAGAGTCTCTTCTTAAATTTGCTTCACAGGGATTGAGAAAGCTAAATACAACCCTTATAAAAAAGGAAGCACTGGGACTAATAAAGCTTGTTTGTTCCCATAAAAGACAAAGCACAAGGGATTGATTCTGCTGTATTGTAACCCTAAAAAAACAGAGCATTGGGACTAATAAAGCTAGTTTGTTCCCATAAAAGACAAAGCAAAGGGATTGATTCTGCTGAAATGTAACCCTCATAAAAAAACAGAGCATTGGGATTGATAAAGCTAGTTTGTTCCCATGAAAGACAAAGCTACAGATGATAAATCTGTGTCAGTAATTTTATAAAATGGTATTGATTCTCAGTTTTTGGTAAATTGAGAATCACCATTTTATAAGTACTAAAAACAAAATTTAAAAAACTACTTCCATAAAAAATAGCCGACAATAATTTGTCGGCTATTTTTATTTTATATCAAATTATACTTAAATTTCAATTTGTAGAAGGTCCAAATTCCAAATTCTGAAAATCGATTTTACATTTTTTCGCTAGGATTCTTTACTGCTCATTTCAATATTAACCCTTTTTTCGGTTTCTTTTGGTTCCGGAATATCTTCTTCTGTCAGGGTTTTTAAGGCTTTATTGGTAATCTTTTTTAATTTAACAATTCTGTTTGCCTGGTTCTGAACACATTTTTCAAATAAATTTCTCACTACCCTGGCATTTCCAAAGCTTTCATTTTTACTTTCGTACAGCAATTCAAAAGTATCTGTAAGTTTTTCTTTGGCATCTTTAGCCAAAATAAAATCTGATTTGGTACAGAATGCTTCGAAAATTTGAAGTAATTCTTCCGGAGAAAAATGATCAAAACGAAAATATCTATTAAAACGAGAACGAAGTCCCGGATTAGATTCTATAAAAAACTTCATAGGTTCTGTATAGCCTGCTACGACAACGGCCAAATCATCCCGATGATCTTCCATTCTTTTCAACAGCGTATTTACTGCCTCAGCGCCATAATCATTGCCAAATGCATTTTGAGTTAATGCATAAGCTTCGTCAACAAACAAAACACCACCCAAACTTGCTTGTACGGCTGCATCAACTTTTGCTGCTGTCTGCCCCACATATCCAGCGACTAAACCTTCCCGGTCGGTTTCGTACATTTGGCCTTTTGACAAAAATCCTAAATGCTTAAAAATTCGGCTTAAAAGTCTGGCTACCGATGTTTTTCCCGTTCCTGGAGGTCCAAGGAAAACAGTATGCAGCGTAATTTCAACATTTTTTAATCCTTGTTCAGAACGTTTCTTTTGAATTTCAAGTAAATTAATCAATTCGGAAACATCCTTTTTTACTTCTGCTAAACCAACTAATTCGTTGAGTTCTTTCAGTACTTTTTCTAAAGTATCTTCTTCGGGAAGTGAATCTATATCTTTATTTTCTGGTGTAGATTTTAAATTCAAACCCAAATAATTACTGAAAACTGTATTGTTTTCAAATTTTTTATCAAATGCAAATTGAATGAAATTTTGGTATTTAACTAAAACTTCTTCTAATTTACTGTGCTTTTTCTGTGCTAACAGCTGGGGAAGCAGATACTGATTTTGCTTCGCATCTGCTGCTATAATTTTATTTTCTTTTTTTATTTTTAAAAGAAGGTTTTTAAAATCTTCTGTAAAAATCAACTGGTTCAATTCGTTTATAGAATTTTGATCTGCAAAGTGCTTGTTGCGTAAAACGTCGTAATAATAAGCAAGAACAAATTCCTGCTTTTCATTTTTTTTCTCCGTTTCTCTTTCGTACAATTCAATAATATCGGACAGAAAAAAATGCTCTGCCTTGAACAATAATCCCTTAGAAATAACGGGATCTACGGTTTCATTTATTTTCTGAATAAAATCAGCATCCTGGTTAAGTAACGTACAAATTTCAAGAATACTGGTTGTTTCTCTTTGTAAATCATTAATAAATGAAGCCGTAAAAACGGCTTCATTAGGATTTATATTTGTCTCTAAATATTTTTTCAGAGACAAAAATGATTCTTCTATAATCGATATTGGGTTGTTCTTTTTTGACATATTCAAATTTAAGAAATCATCATTTGATGTATAATTTCTTTTGATAATTTTTGATGATCGTCACAATAATCTTTCCACGCCAATCCCATGTCTCTTAAGTCATATTTGGCTACAATTGTTCCGTAATGTTCCTGCTTTCCATTAATAGTTGGATACCCAATCACATAAATCGTCTGCGCTAATTCTATTGCTAATTCAATATCATGAGTAGAAAAAATTACGGTATTAAATTCTGACGACTTCCCAAGTAATTCAAAAGATTTTTTCACTTCTTCAATGTTTCCAACATCTAATCCTGAGAAAGGTTCGTCTAAAACAATAAATTGATCTGATGAAAACAATTGTTCTATAATCGCAGTTCTTTGCCTTTGTCCTCCGGAAAGTTCGTTAGGATATTTGTCCTTACAATTTTCTAAACCCCATTCTTTTAGGTAAAGCTTTATTTTTTCGTCTTTTTCAGTATCTGAAAGTGTTGTTTTTCTTAGTGAAAACTTCAAAGCCTGAGTAACTGTTTTATGCCTGAACAAAGTATACTTTTGATCTACAAAACCAATGTCGCCTTCGTTAATAGATTTTGCTGCATTTGGTTCTTTATTGGCGAAATCACGGATCAATATTTTTCCGGAATTTGAAGGGATCAATCCTGTCAATGCTTTAAAAAAAGTTGATTTTCCGCGGCCTGATCTTCCCACAAAAGCTACAAATTGCCCTGTACAGTCTACTCCATCCCGAACTACATCTTTCTCTATAATATTAATATCTTTTATGATAATGGTATCATCATAAGCAACGCTAAGATTTTCTATGTATAAAAGCGTCTCTTTATATTCGTGTTTCATGATTATATTTTTGAATATCTAAATATCGCTTTTCTTAAATAATTTATGCCTGCATCTAAGCCAAGTCCTATTAATAAAATGATGATTTGAAGTGCAATAATTCTTCCGGTATTCATGAATTTATCTGAGTTTTTTATTAAAAACCCTAAACCTCCCGAGGCCACTACGATAGATTCTACCGTAACCAGCATCATCCAGGTAATGGCAAGATTTTGTCTGATAACATCAATTACATAATCTACTCTTCCTAAAATAATTACCTGCCAAAGCACTTCTAATCTTGTGCATTTGAGCATTTTTGCATGATCAAATTCTTCTTGCGGAATATCTTTGATAACGGCAATTAATGATGTTGTTAAAAATGTCGTTAAAAAAATTACCAAAATCCAAACCTGCATTGATCTTGCTTCGTGCACTACCATTGTGATGTAAAATGACAGTCCGGTAAAAGGCAGAAATCTAAATTTTGTAACGAATTCAGCAATTGGTTTTAATAGCGGAACAGGCCATGAGTAAGCAAATAATAAAGAAATTATCGTAGCTAAAAAAATCGAAATAAAACACAATGACAACGAATTGAAAATATGCACTACAAGGCCTTCTCTATACAAATCTTCAAAACCTGTTAAAACCTGAACTGGAGAAGGAAAAAGATGCTTTTCACCAGAAGTCGTTGCAAACCAAAGTATTATCAAAAGAACTAACCAGCCTATCAGAATAAGTGTTTTGTTAAGTTTTGATATTTTTTCAAAGGGCGTTAAAAATTTTACCATAATTATAGTAAAGGCTATCCGTTAAGATAGCCTTTTTATGTTTTTATTTTAATAAAGTAATAACCACACGTCTGTTTAATGCTTTTCCTGAAGCAGAATTATTATCTGCAATTGGATCGTTTTGGCCTTTTCCGTCCACCAACTGAAAACGGTTTGCAGGAATACCTTTTTGCTGCAGGTAATTTACAACTGCCTGAGCTCTGCTTTTTGATAAAGCTAAATTAGAATCTGCATTCCCAACATTATCAGTATGACCTACAACAGTTAATTTTGTGTTTTCAGCTTGTACTAAAAGGTTATAAATTTTTTCTACTTCTTTACTAGATGAGTTTGAAATTTCAGCACTTCCTGTATTAAAGTTAATTTTCCATTCTCCAGAAGCTACAACTTCAGTTGCCTGATTGCTGTAATCTGCTTTATCTGCAGAAGTCGATTCGATATCATTGATGTTTTTCAGGAAGAATAAGTTTACTGCCTGATCGTAAGGAACAACGGCACCAACATTTTCATTAAATCCAAACGGATTCAATTCTGTTAAATATCCTGAAACTTGATTATAAACTGATTTGTATCTGTTTACACCGTCAGACAAACCATAATATTGCATTGCATCAGCATAATTAAATACTTTTGAACCACCCATATTATATGTTAATCCTCCTTTTGTTCCTTGTTGTCCTTTGAACATTTTGTACCAATATTCCGGAGTTTCAAGTTTATACGTTTCAGCAACTGCTTCTGAAGCTCTTACTTTCCAGTCTTCGTAATTTTTCATTTGGTTTGAAGCCGTCAATGCCGATTTCAAAATATTAGAAACGATATCCGGATTTTTCACAGCCCATTCTTTCACACCAATAATAGTGGTCGGCATTTGGTTGTTGAATTCTTTTGTAGAAACAATATCAACAAAACCAGTCAATTTATCAAAAACAGTTTTGTCTCCCGGTGTCCATGTTGCACAGCCATCGATTTTTCTGTTCACAGATTTTCCGGTTAATTTTCCGTTTACTACTTCTTTCAAAGTAACGGTCCATCCTGTAGTCTGCGATTTGATCAATTCTTCTGCCGATTTAATATAATCATCGTTTTCTGATGGATAAATATTTACTGCATCTGCATCATAAGTTGTTGGATCCGGATTTACTTTTAATCCGTTTGCAAAACAATAGTTTACAGTAGTAACCCAGTCACCATCTCCAAGAACTGCAGAGATAACAGAACCTTTCATAGATTTCGGATCTGATTTCCAGTTTGGAGGCCCGATTAATTTATCTTCACCATAACTCATACCTACAGCTCCCATTACCTGTACGTGGTATTTGTCTTTTCCGTATTTTTCGTCAAGTGATTTTTGAACTGAACTAATGTAAAATGGCGCACCATCACCCATGATAATTACTGCAAAAACACTTTTGCTTGAAGATGGAAATGCTTCACCTTTATCAAATTCCTCGATAAATTTCATTTGCATGTTACGCAATTCCGAAAGCCAGTCCTGACGAATAATTTCAAGATTAACTCCATTTTTTTCCATCAATGATCCTTTTGTTGTTTTCGGACCACCATTAGAAACAATAATTCCAGACTGAGCATTCCAGGCATAAGCACCAATTCGTACTAAAGGTTTATTTGCAACTTCTGTAGATATTTCTTTTGTTGGAAGCGGGATCTTTGCCGCATTGGTAACATTATTAACATCTGTCGAATTTAACTCCATACCGTCTAATTGCTTAGAAACGGCTGTTTTAATACCCGGAGATAGATAATAAACTCCTCCCAAAATTGCACCAATTCCAGCAATAACGATAATCAATTCAGAAAACGTAGTTAACTTTGCTGTTCTTAAAATTTTTCCCATTTTATTATAAATTAATTTATTGTATTAAAAAATATCTCCAAAACCACCACCAGACAATTTATCATCTTTGGTCATTTTATAATTCGGACTTGTATATTTGGTCGAATCCGGAATTGTATTGTCGCCTGTTTTTATTTCATCTGCCAATGAATCTAATCTTGAATACAATTCATCGTTATCAACAGAATATTTAGAGGTTAAAGCATCAATATCAATTAAATTTTCAGAAGTTTTAGCAATATCCTGAGCAATTGTAGACGTTACGACTTCTAAAGCATATTCTAATTCCCAATCTTTAGTAAACAACATCGCGCTTTTAGCACTTTCTGTCGCTTCTTTAGCATTTCTGGCAAATTCATATTCTTTTTGAAGCATTTTAACGGTAACATCAAAATCAGCAATTTTTATGTCGATTGCAGTTCCGGCCAAAGTCAGTTTACGGTCCATTTTTCCTAGAACATTCGCACGAACACCATATTTCTGGATAAAACTTTTACTTTGTTCGTATTGCGTCGAAACTCTTTGAGAGTCACTTAACTTTCGTGCTAACTCACTCTGCAAGGCCACATATTCATCAGTATCTTTTGCCGCAACTCCATTTTGTTTTACCATTTCGTCCATTGCCGATTTTAATTTTTCAGACTGGCGTTGTAAACTCAAAACATCTTCCTGAAATGCTTTTGCTTCTTTTTCAGATTTATTGGCTTCAATTTCCATTTCGTTTTTAAGACCTTTCAGCTTTGCTTTGGTATTTTTAAAAACTTCACGGTTTTTGATCATTTTTTGTTTTTGCTCTTCTAATTCATTAAACGGATTACTCTGAATTAATGCTTTATGAAGATTTTTTGTGGTAAAACGAAGCGCCTTCATTATAACAGGGGCCATCATTACCAGAAAAACCAAAAATACTCCAGTGGCAGATAAAGCAATCGCCTGCCCAAGCATTGTAAATAATGGCGGAATAATATAAGTCCAGATTAAATAACCGCCAACTCCTAATAAACCTAATGCCAAAGCCAAAAACAATGACTTTTCTCCTTTTTTAAGCGCACCTGATTTTAAAGCTATTTCTCCCTTTGACTCGTCAAAATGTTTTAGTATTGGCAGTGATAAAAGGGTGCTTTTTTCTTGTTCGAATTTATCCATTATTATAAATATTGATTAATTCCTGTAATTACAGTATTAATTGAGGTTAAGATTTTTTGTTTTGCTAAATTATTGGCTTCCATTTTTAATTGAATTTCAGTAAGCTGTTCCATATTAACCGGATCAATTTTCTGAAGTTCCAGTTTTTTAGCTTCTAATTCTTTCTGAAGTTCAATAATTTTTGCTTCGAGATCAGAAATGCTTTTAGATAAATTGTACTTTTCTTTGGTAATAGTACTATCTAACTCTGATTTTTTAGTTTTACCAATCGTATCATATTTGGTATATACTTTCTCAATTTCTGTGATATAAAAGCTTCCTTTTTGTAAAAGAAATTCCTTGGTTAAATCAGATTTTATCGATTTACCCATTGTAAAAGCCATCTGATAACTCTGCGGATTTGTTACTCCAACTGCCAAAACAGATTTATAAAGTTCAAAAAAATCAAAGCCAGTTTCATTTAATGACTCAAAACCTTTATCATAAACTTCAAAGATTTCATTCAAAAAAGGATTGGTCAGCGAATTTGTCGGAAACGATTCTGTAACCTCATTTGGAAATTTTTTTTCACTAGTAGTTGGTGAAGTGGGTGCTGGTGGTAGATTTATAGCTGCAGCCTCTGAATTATTAGTCTCATCATTAATGAAGAGACTTTTCCAATTAAAACTTTCTTTTGCCATTGTATTTAGTTAATCTATTTTTTAATAACTTTTTGGTTGTTAAATGTTATACGCAGAATGTGTTAAAAAGTTACTAATTTAGAAAGCATAAATATATACTTTTTACAATTAAAATGGTAACTGTTTTAATATCAGGTGAGTCTATTTTAATTAAAAACTTTAAAAAAAAACAAAAATCACTTTTTTTCTTTAACCTTTTTATTCTGTCGTTTTAAAAAAATGAAAATCAAAAGTAGGTAATAAAAATTCGAATATATCATAATTCTTTTTAATTTGTAAGTATTTACAGGTAATAAAATTAGAGTCTTAAAGTGATCAGAGTTCATAAACATCAAAAAAAAAGGGCACAAAAAAAGAGCCAGCAAATTGCTGGCTCTTTTTAATTTTATATACAAGTACGTTTTATCCGTTTAGGGCTTCAGCTCCACCAACGATCTCAAGGATTTCGTTTGTAATAGATGCCTGACGTGCTTTATTGTAAGTCAATTTTAATTGATTTCTTAATTCAGTTGCGTTGTCAGTTGCTTTGTGCATTGCTGTCATACGTGCTCCGTGTTCTGAAGCAAATGAATCGCGGATACCTTTGTACAATTGTGTTTTCAATGATTTCGGAATTAAAGTCAGCACAATTTCTTCTTTTGAAGGCTCAAAAATATAGTCTCCAGCAGTAACCGGAACATCAGATTTAATTGGCGCTAAAGGTAAAAACTGCTCTGTCTGAACAATTTGAGTAGCAGCATTTTTAAACTGATTGTAAATCAATTCAATTCTGTCGTACTCTCCTGATAAGAATTTCTCAGTTAGATTATCAGCAATTCCAGCTACATTTTCAAAGGTTAAATGATCAAAAATTGCATTATGATGACCGTGAACTTTATGAGTTTTGGCCAAAACATCATTTCCTTTTTTCCCAATAGGAAAAACATCAACTTGCTTACCTGCGTAAAACTGAGTACGGTTTTTAATTTCTTTAATTACGTTTGTATTAAATGCACCACATAAACCTCTGTTTGAAGTTATAGCTACAAGCAATACTTTTTTTACTTCACGTTGTGTTGTATAATCACCACCTACTTCACCCTCAAGTGTAGCAGAAAGGCTTTGCAGCAGTTCCGTTAATTTCTCGGCATAAGGGCGCATCGCAGTGATTGCATCTTGTGCTTTCTTAAGCTTTGCAGCAGAAACCATTTTCATAGCCGATGTAATCTGCATCGTCGATGAAACGGAAGTAATTCTATTACGGATTTCCTTTAAATTTGCCATTTGTTAATTAAAAAATGTGACAATTTGAAAATTAGATAATTAGAAAGTCTCATAAGATATTTTCTAATTATCTAATTAACGAATGATCTAATTAGTTATATTTTGCTGAAATTTCTTTTGCTGCTTTTTCAATAACATCAGTAATGTTATCATCTAACTTACCAGCTTTCAACGCATTAAGCGTATCTTTATGTTTACTGTTTAAGTAAGCTAAGAAATCAGCTTCAAATTCTTTTACTTTATTTACAGGAACGTTTCTTAATAAGTTTTTAGAACCAGCGTAAATAATAGCCACTTGATTTTCTACTGTATAAGGATCGTTTAAACCTTGTTTCAAGATTTCAACGTTTCTTCTTCCTTTTTCAATTACGTTTAAAGTAACAGAATCAAGATCAGAACCAAATTTAGCGAAAGCTTCCAATTCACGAAATTGAGCCTGGTCTAATTTTAAAGTTCCGGAAACTTTTTTCATTGATTTAATTTGAGCATTACCTCCAACACGAGATACAGAGATACCCACGTTAATCGCAGGACGAACTCCAGAGTTGAACAAATCTCCATCAAGGAAAATCTGACCATCTGTAATCGAAATTACGTTTGTTGGAATATATGCAGAAACGTCACCAGCCTGAGTTTCGATAATTGGCAATGCAGTTAATGAACCGCCACCTTTAACGATAGACTTGATAGAATCTGGTAAATCGTTCATGTTTTTAGCAATTCCATTATCTGCAATTACTTTACAAGCACGCTCTAATAAACGAGAGTGTAAGTAGAAAACGTCTCCAGGATAAGCTTCACGTCCCGGTGGTCTTCTTAATAAAAGAGAAACCTCACGGTAAGCAACAGCTTGTTTAGATAAATCATCATACACGATAAGTGCCGGACGACCTGAATCTCTAAAATATTCTCCAATTGCAGCACCTGCGAAAGGAGCATAAACTTGCATTGGAGCTGGATCAGAAGCGTTAGCTGCAACAATAACGGTATAAGCCATTGCACCTTTTTCTTCTAACATTTTAGCAATTCCTGCTACAGTTGATGCTTTTTGCCCAATTGCAACATATATACAAAATACAGGTTTTCCTGCATCGTAAAATTCTTTTTGATTTAAGATTGTATCGATACAAACAGTTGATTTACCTGTCTGACGGTCACCAATTACAAGCTCACGTTGTCCACGACCAACCGGGATCATTGCATCAACAGCTTTAATACCTGTTTGTAATGGTTCAGTTACTGGCTGACGGAAGATAACTCCAGGAGCTTTTCTTTCTAAAGGCATTTCATATAAGTCACCTCCAATTGGTCCTTTTCCATCAATTGGAAAACCAAGAGTGTTAACTACACGTCCTACCATTTGCTCACCTACTTTAAGAGAAGCAATACGTTGTGTTCTTTTTGCTGTTGATCCTTCTTTGATTCCTGTTGATGGTCCTAAAAGTACCACACCAACATTGTCTTCTTCAAGGTTCAATACAATAGCTTCAAGTCCGTTTTCAAATTCAACTAACTCACCATATTGAACATTCGACAGCCCGTAAATACGAGCAATACCGTCTCCAACTTGAAGTACAGTTCCTACTTCCTCTAGTGTAGCACCAGATTCAAAACCTTCTACTTGCTTTCTTAATATTGCTGAAATTTCAGCAGGTTTGATTTCCGCCATCTTAAATTTATAATTTAGACACTTTTATGTGTAATAAAACTAATTACTTAACTCTCTTTTTAATACCTGTAATCTGTTTGCAACAGATGCATTGTATTGTTGATCACCTATTCTTAATATAAATCCTCCAATAATTGATGGATCTACGATATTTTCTATTGTTATTTTTTTATCTGATAAAGTAGCAACTTTTGCTAAAACTTTAGCTTCTAATGCAGCATCCATAGGAATAGCAGTAGTAACTTTTGCGGTTTCAACACCATTGCTTTCATCAAATAATTTAATGTATTCTACTGCAATTGCCTCTAGAATTTCAAATCTTTTGTTTTCAAATAATAAATGAAATAAACCTTTGGTTACACCATTTACATTTGCAAAAACTTCTAAAAGAGCACTTTCTTTAACTTCAACTTTTGTTGTTTGATTTTGAATAAAGGTACTCAATTCTGCATTAGTCCCAATTGTTGAAGCAATCAATTTCATGTCATTATTGACAGTCTCGGCAACACCTTTAGAGTTTGCTAAGTCCAGAATTGCTTTTGCATAACGAATTGCTGCTCTTGTACTTGCCATAATAATCTTAGTTTAACTTTACGTCACCTAACATTTTCTCTACTAATTTAGTTTGAGATTCTTTGTTAGATAATTCATCTTTCAATAATTTTTCTGCAATGCTTAATGATAAAGTTGAAACCTGAGATTTCAATTCAGCCATAGCTGCATTTTTTTCATTTTCGATAGCCGCTTTAGCCTGCTCAATCAATTTTTGACCTTGCGCCTGTGCTTCGGTTTTAGAATCAGCAATTATTTGATCTTTCATTTCACGCGCTTCTTTCAACATAGCATCACGCTCTGCACGAGCTTCTTTTAAGATACGCTCATTATCAGCCGTTAAATTTTGCATTTCTAAACGTGCTGCTTCTGCAGATGCCAAAGCATTGTTAATAGATTCCTCACGGCTTTTTACAGCCCCTAAAATAGGTTTCCAAGCAAATTTTGCCAAAAGAATGAAGAAAACAATAAAGATAATTGTTGTCCAAAAAATTAAACTTTCTGGTGAAGTTAATTGCATAACAGTATATATTTAAAAATTGTTTTGTGTTTTTTTAAAAAAACTTCCTGAAGCCAACCGCTGCAGGAAGTTTAAATGTAAATTATTTTGCGATTAACGCAACAACTACTGCGAAAAGTGCAACACCTTCAATAAGTGCAGCAGCAATAATCATAGCAGTCTGGATTTTTCCAGCAGCTTCTGGTTGACGAGCAATAGCGTCCATTGCAGAACCACCAATTTTTCCAATACCAAGACCTGCACCAATTACAGCTAATCCAGCTCCGATTCCAGCTAATACCATAATAATAAATTTATATAGTTAATAATTAATAAAACACAAATTAATGATGATCGTGCTCTTCAACAGCCTGACCAATAAATAATGCTGAAAGCAAAGTAAATACATACGCCTGCAATGCAGCAACTAACATTTCTAAAACACTCATGAACAATACAAATGCTCCGGCAACCGGGCCAACTGCAATGCTTTTGAAAATGAAAATCAAAGAAACTAAACTCAAAATGATAATGTGACCGGCAGTAATGTTTGCGAATAAACGAATCATTAATGCAAATGGTTTTGTCAGCATACCGATAATTTCTACAGGAATCATAATTGGAGCCAACCATACAGGAACCCCTGGTGTGTTGAAAATATGTCCCCAGTACGATTTGTTTCCGCTTAAAGTTGTCACGACGAAAGTAATAAATGCCATTACAAATGTAAAGTAGATATTTCCTGTCAAGTTCGAACTGAATGGAAAAAATGGAATCAATCCGATAAGGTTATTAATCCAAATAAAGAAAAAGATAGTTAAAAGATATGGCATGTATTTTCCAGCCTTTTTTGTACCAATATTTGGAACTGCAATTTCGTCTCTAACAAAAGTAACTAATGGCTCTAAAAATCCTGCTAATCCTTTTGGTGCATTTGGGTTTTTCTTGTATGATCTTGCTACTGCAAGAAACAATAAAAATAAAATGATTGCAGACATTAACATTGAGAAAACATTTTTTGTGATAGAGAAATCCAAAGGTCTTGCATCAAAAGCAAAAGCTCCATTATCTCTTTCCTCTGCTGTCATTTCTTCAAACTTGTCAGCATAAAAAATTATTTCTTTATAACGAACTAATTTCTGACCGTCAATATCCACTACATGCTCACCTGAATTATCGTGGTGAAATTTTGCAGATGAAAAAATTTCCAATCCACTGTTTGTCCATAATATAATTGGAAGACTAAAAGAAACAGGATGACCATCCCAGTCAGCAATATGAAAATCGTGAGAATCTCCAATGTGAGAATTGATCAAGTCGCTGGCATTGAATTCTTTTTCTATTTCGTGACCAACAGATTCTCCATGACCACTTTCTGTATGACTTGCTTCTGTTATTTCAACAGTTTCATGTTTAACTGAAACGGTATCAACAGGGGTTGAGGCGAAATTAATCGACGAAGTAAGTGCTAATAAGGTAACTAATAAGTACTGGACTGGTTTATTTGAAATTATCATTATTAAATCTGTATCTAATTTTAGGTTCCAAAAATTTTTTGCAAAGGTACATTTAAAATTGAAAATTGAAAATTTATAACTGTAATTTTTAATATTTAGATTTTTTACAGTCAATCTTACTGCTAATAAAGCAATTAACCTTTGTTTATTAAGCGAATTGTGAAATAAGTTTCGAAAAGCAAAAATAAAAAGTAAGGAATAAAAAATGTACTTAAGTCTACAATTGGACTTTTTACATCTCCTTTTATAAGAGGAATCAAAAATATGATGGCCAGCATCATTCTAAAAAAGCTTGCGCCCAGAAAAGCGAATCCGGTATAGGTTGGAAAATTCTTGTTTACAAATATCAAAAATAGATATACCAAAAAAGTAGCAATACTATTAAACAGATAAATACTCCAGGCAGTATAAAGGAATACGAATTTATCTGATAAAAATTGCATGGCAAAATATTGCGCAGCAAATAATACAATAGAAAAAGGGATAAAATACTTTAGAAAATCGATTGTTTTGTTCATTATTTATTCAAATTTTTTACTTGTCTTAAAACATTATAAAGTGCTAAAAAAACCGAAAATAAAGAAAAAATAATTGTCCACAAAGAACCACCGTTTGAATACTTCTGATCTAACTTTACTCCTATATAGGAAAATATAAAGATAATAATTCCCATTTGGATGGGAATATTAACAAATACTAACCATTTATTATTTGAATTCTTCTTCGGTTCCTTTTCCATCTTTTAATGTAACTTCTTTAGTGGTATTTGTTAACATTGTACAAGTGGCTGTAAAATCACCTCCTGGTTCTATTGATAATTTTCCAACAGCAACTTCTCCATGAATCTTTGCTGTGGCTTTTATATTGAGTACTTCTAATACTTTTATTTTTCCTTGAAACGTTCCTTCAATATCTGCGTTATTACACACAATTTCTCCTTTCACGCTTCCGGATGCTCCAATAACTAATTTTCCCTGTGAAGTAAAATTTCCAATTAATTCTCCATCAAGTCTAAAATCGGCTTTTGAAACAATATCGCCTATAATTGAAGTTCCTTCTACTATTCTATTTGTTTTTCCTAGAAGCTCTGTTCCGTTTTTTTTGACTTTATCAAACATTTCTATGGGGTTTTTGGGGCTAAATAAATATCAAGATTTTTTTTAATTTGAATAACTGTATAATTGTCACTTGAAATAATAATTGCAGGATGTGAAACTTTATATGGTTTTTCATCTCTTAAAAGTTCTGAAACGTCTCTTGCATAAGCTTCAGATTTTAAACCGTGAATAACCACAAAACTTTCTGTTTTATTATACTTATCGAAAGAAGTACTGAGTCTTTCGAAATTTTCAACTGCTAAAAATTTCTTGATCGCTTCTTCAATTTGTTTGACTGCTTTAGTATCATCTTTAGAAATGGCATAGATAATTTTCCAGTTCTTTCCATCGACTTGAGTAAAATCAATTTTTTCTAAACCGGGAATCTGCTTGTCTAAAATTTCGCGCGCATTTTTACCCTCTTCGGTATTTGGATAATTATCTGCCACGGCTTCTAATCCTTTTTTATATGCTTCCAAACCATTTACTTTCCCTAAAGTATTGGCTTTTAACAATTCAAACTTAGACACAATTTCTTCACCTGCATATTGATTGATCAAATTATCAATATTATCTAGAACAACATCAAATTGCTGCTGCTGATAAAGCCTGTACCACTTTTCATATTCTTTTTCAGGCGATGCGATATCGCTGTTATTTGTATTGTTTAAGATCTGGGCATATCTTGAGTTTGGATATGTTCCTGTAATATCAGATTTTATCTTTTCGGCTTTTGCCGGATTTGTAATTTGATATATTTTATACAAATTATACATCGAAGGCAAAATCAGTTTTTCCTCCGGATTATTTTTTAATAACTGCTCCAGTTTATCGCTTGCCAAATTATATTCCTTAAACTTTTCTTTATAAATAAGTCCTAATTGATAATAGGCAAAATTACGTTCCTGACCAATGCTGTCAATTGCGGGTTGTGTTTGAGGAAGTTGTGTTTCGTAAAAATCTGTTGTATATTTTTCAATAACAACAGCATCCTTTACTGCATTTGCAAGATCCTGACCATTTGTAATTGTATCATTCATTGCAGCATTATTTGCTGCTTTAATGGCAGACAATCTCCAATTGCCGCCCACGGTTCTATTACCCCACATTTTTTTGAACTGAAGTTTTCCGTAAGCAACTGTTGTTGGATTATAAAAGTAAAAAGTACTCACAGCATCATTAGCTCCGGGCGGCATAATTCCCGGTTCGTCTGATGTTTTACCTAATGAATTTGGATTAACTGCCGTGGGAACATTACTGGCACTTGCATTCCTGTCTATATTGGCCAATTTTTCCTTTTGTTTTTCCGCTAAAATACGTTTTGCCTCATCTTTCTTTTTAAGCTCAACAATATAATTTTCGAAATAAATTTTTCTTTCTCCCTCAGGCAGATTATAGACTTTAATAATACTGTCGTTGCGTTTTGCAATTCCTTCGTATTTGATTACATTATCTAAATTTTTTCTGTTTTTTTCTATAAGAGCAAACTCCCTGCTTTTTCGATCTAATTTTACCAATGTGCTGTCATAATATTTGGCCGCCATTGTATAATCTGTATTCTTAAAATACATGTTTCCAATGTTTCGGTAGGAAGATGCTGCTAAATAAGGATCTTTTGGTTTTCTGCCCAGCGATTTATTATAGAATTGCAAAGCGTTATCTTTATCTTTCTTTTTATCATAATACACTCCCATTTCATAATAAAGAATATCATAATACGGTCTGTTTTCACGATCTGCCACTAACTTATTATAGGTTTTTAAAAACAGGGTGTCGTTTCCGTTTTCATAATCAAACATTTGTGCTTTTTGGGCATAAGCATGCATCATATATTTACGATCTGCTTTTCGATTCATATCGATTACTCCATCATAAAAATAAGCGGCACTGTCTTTTTTTCCGGCTTCCTGATACATCTGTCCCAAAATAAAACGGTAACGTGCTCTGTCTTCGTTTATTCTCGAAAATTCTTCTGCGATTCTGAGTTTTGCAACAGCGCTGTCTTTTTCTTCTAAATTTAAAAAAGCTTCGGCCAATAAAGCATTTGCATCTGAAAAAGTCTGTTTATTCAGATCCGTATTTTTTAATAAGTTTTTTATATTTTTGAGTACAATGGCATCATTTCCTAAACGCATATTGGTTTTTTCGCGCCAGATTTTTGCTGTGTAAATATTACTGCTGTTAGGATATTTGTACAATATATAATTGAATGCTTCCAATGCCGGAATAAAACGCTGATCGTAATATCGTGCTTTTCCGAGCATCAGATAAGCTTCGTCAATTTGAGAGTTTCGCTCTCTCCCGCCAATATTCATGGAGTGTTTCTGAATGGCTTTTGTTGCTTTGGTTTCCGCCTTTTCAAAATCAGCATTTTTCGCTTTTTCTGCATCAGAAAAATTTTCGTCAATCTGCATTTTTTCAATCGGCAGCATCTTCCAGAAATTATCCTGATTATTGCCCTGAATCGATTTTAAACCTTTCTCAAGACCAATGCCGCCGTTATACAAAATGTTATATTTTGTACTTAAAGCATGCGAATTTCTATTCACGAAAGTATTATTCTTGGTAGAACAGGCTATCAAAAGGAATAAAAAAGAAAGAAAAAAACAATATTTTAGAGTATTCTTTTTCAATAGAAAGATTTTAAGACATTAACTACTAAAAAGGATTTTTAGTATAATGACTTGTAAAAATACGCTTCTTTTTGAAATATAGAAACTTATACTGCAAAAAACGACTCGAGCTCCTGTAAGGTTTCGTTTGATGTTTGAATATCCTTTACTACTTCGCCTTTATTTAGGGCCACTATTCTGTCGCAAACTTCTACTGTATGCTGCAAATCATGACTGGAAACCAGCACTGTAACGTTTGGATCTTCTGCCAATTCTTTTATGATCTTTTTTAATCGGCTAACTGTTGTCGGATCAAGATTTGCAAAAGGCTCATCTAAGATAACCACTTCAGGATTTCCGATGAGTGTGGCAATTATCCCCACTTTCTTCTGATTTCCTTTAGATAAATCACGGAGGTATTTTTTGTTATTTAAAATTTCTCCATTAAAAAATTCTTCGTGTTTTGCTAATAATGCATCAATATCTGCTTTGTTCTGATGGCGTAAATCTCCAATAAAATAAAAATATTCTTCAGGAGTTAAATAGCCAATAAGAAAACTTTCATCTAAAAATGAGCCCGTAAACGATTTCCAGTTTTCACTGGTATTGACCTGAATCGTATTGTTTGTAATATTTCCTGTTGAAGGCTGAATCAAGTCTAATAGCAAACTGAAAAAAGTAGTTTTTCCTGCTCCATTATTTCCTACCAGTCCAAAACTCTGCCCTTTTGGAATTTCAAGACTGCTAATATTTAAAACCGTTGTTTCGTTATATTTTTTTGAAAGTTGATTTACTTGTATCATTGTAATTGTTGATTTAAGATTCTTAATTTTAGATTTTTACAGGCTGATTATCTCATTATCAAATGAAATATTATCTAATTAATTTTTCTGTTTGTAAGCGCTTATGGTACTGTACTTTTCAATTTTATATCTTTTCTCAATTAATGAAAAAACTTTATCCTTAAATATAAATCCTAAAACTCCTGCTCCGGCGACCAAAGCCAATGCAGCGGTTTTATCAGCAAAATGAAGTCCAAGCCAATACAAAAATAACGGTAAAAATAATTTTGGGAGTGAAAGAAGCATTGCATTGACATTAAATGCTTTTTTATCTCCAAAAGCACCACCAGCTGAACTTAAATCGATTGGGGTTTTGGTAAATGCGCCGCCTAAAAGCACTAAATGCGAGTTAATCCCAATGTTGTAAATTGCACCCACAACAATAATTAAGTACGTTTCCCAACCATAAAAAATATAAAAAGAGGCCAGAACTGTCGAAATAAAAGTCCCAATAACAATCAGCCACCATTTTGCAGTAATATAACCACGGTACGGAATATTTTGTGTCATCATTAATTGATAATAAGAACTATCCCAGCTTGGCACAAACTGCCCGAAAACGAACAAAAATCCGCCTGAAACAAATATTCCCGCAAAAATCTGCATTACAGGAGGCTGTTGAGCGTTTCCAAAAAATATTAAGCCGTAAAACAAAAAGATCACACTCATTACTATAGTCGTTTTAGATCTTTTATTTCTTTTGATAAGTTTGATGTCGTTTTTAAGAAATGTTCCTAAAGTTCCAAATTGGTTCAGCCATGCCAGATTTTCAGTTGCTGCAATGTCTTCTTTTTTAGAAAGTCCTGCATCTAAATAAAGATTGCTGCTGAAGTATTTAAAAGTAAACTGATACAACCCGATTAGTATCAAAACCGGGATCAAAAACATTGCTTTTTGTGCATATAATCCTTGAAAAAATGGTGCGGTAAAAATGGTAATGTCAAATAATTTATAGTATTGTGCCGCTCCAAAAACAATAGCCGCTCCCACAAAAACCACGAATAATTTATCGATATTACTTAAAATAATATTCAAAAAATTGTTGATATATATTAAGGAGAAAACAGCAATAAGCCATAAAGTAATTCCTAAAACATCATAACCATTTAGAGCCAATACAATAGAAAACGGAATAAAGAAAAGCCCATGCACCCAGTTAAAAAATGACAAAGCTGTTTTGCCCAGCGAGAAATGAACAATAGTTGGTTTTTTGAACTGCAAAACCAATAATGGCTTGATATTAAGAACCGGAATTTCCTGCATTAAAAGTCTGATAACCAAATCGAACAAGAAATAGTAAATCAAGAATTTATTAAGGGTTTCAAAAGGTTCAAGATTCATTTCTTTTAAAATATAAAATGATGCCACACCCGCCCCAATAAAAATAAGAGAAAAATACACCATTAAAAAACCTAAAACAATTTTCATCGCCACACTTGTGCCAAACGATGCAGATCTGGTAAAGGCCTTCCATTCGAGATAAATAAACTTTTTAATCATGGTTATTGGTTTTGAATTTTGTAGTAAGAGACCAAATGTAAGAAAACGTTACAAAAAAAGTTAAAAATAATTATTTCGTGCCTGTCATTTAATCTCCGTTTGCTACTTTTGCATAAAATATACAATCATGCCTTCATTTTTAAAACTCATAATTAAAGAGGTAAAACGCGAAACTAAAGATGCCGTTTCTGTCCTTTTTAATGTTCCCGAAGAACTAAAAGCGGACTATAAATTTATAGCCGGACAATACTTAAATCTAAAATTAACCCTTGATAATCAGGAAATTCGACGCGCTTATTCTATTTGCTCTGCACCAGAAAGCGGTGAATTGCGAATTGCTGTAAAAGCAGTTAAAAATGGTTTGTTTTCTCAATTTGCCAATACAGCATTAAAAGCCGGAGATGTTCTTGAAGTAGGACAGCCTGAAGGAAAATTTACGTTTGAGCCTGATGCTGAAAGACAAAAAAATTATGCGGCTTTTGCAGCGGGAAGCGGTATTACACCAGTACTTTCCATTATAAAATCGGTTTTGAAAAGCGAACCGAAAAGTTCTTTTGTTTTAGTTTACGGAAACAGAACTCCCGAAGATGCTCTTTTTCATCAGGAATTACACGATTTACAGCTGCAATATGTAGGCCGTTTATTTGTGCATTATGTTTATAGTCAGGCTAAAGCCGAAAATGCTTTGTTTGGAAGAATCGAAAAATCGGCAGTAAATTTTGTGTTGAACAACAAACACAAAGAGCTGCAATTTGATAAATTTTTCTTGTGCGGACCTGAAGAAATGATCAATACGGTTTCTGATATTTTGAAGGAGAAAAATGTAAAAGAATCAGCAATTAAATTTGAACTTTTTACTTCATCTTCTCAGGAACTGGAAATTAAAACTTCATTAGAAGGACACACAAAAATCACGGTTTTAGTTGATGATGACGAAGTTTCATTCGAAATGTCTCAAAAACAAACCATTCTTGATGCAGCGCTGAAACAAGGAATTGACGCTCCCTATTCTTGCCAGGGAGGTATTTGCAGCAGCTGTTTAGCGCGAGTAACTTCTGGAACTGCAGAAATGACTAAAAACTCTATTTTAACCGATAAGGAAATCGCTTCAGGTTTAATTTTAACCTGTCAGGCGCATCCAACTTCAGAGTCTATTTACGTAGATTATGATGATGTTTAGAAAGTTAAATTTCAATAAAAAAATCCAAATCCCAATTGTAAAGTTGGAATTTGGATTTTTTTTTGGTTCTTATTCTGAGCAATCTTTGTAAAAGTTTTAAACTTTGACAAAGATGAAACTCAATAATTTCAGTTGAATTTAAAGTAAACTATGAATTTTATCTACTACATTTTTGGGAGAAATGCTTCTCATCGCCTCTTCGTAACCTTCTACTATTTTATTTCCGTAAACGGAAGTTGGTAGTTTTGGATATTGGTTTCTGTCTGAAGTTAATGCGTTTTCCATCCCTTGATTAAATGGTAAAAATCCTGCATATGGATGTGTTGCACCCCAAAGCGTTACGACTTTTACGCCCAGCATTGCAGCTATATGTGCATTTCCGGAATCCATAGAAAGCATAACGTCGAGATTACTGATCAATTGTAATTCTTGCTGAAACTTGATTTTTCCGGCCATATTCATTACATTTTCAAAAGGTTTTGAAAGAGAATCCAGAATTTCAACTTCTTTTTTTCCACCGCCAAAAAGTAAAATTTTATGTGATTGATTTTGTGCCAAAGCTGTAATAACCTCTGTCATTAAATCTATCGGATAGACTTTAGAATCGTATTGTGCAAAAGGTGCAATTCCGATTAATTTTTGATTTTGATTACCGATAATTTCCAGAATATCTGAACTTAAATCTGCCTTTTCAGGAAATTCAGTCCCTACGCTTCGGGATGATAAATTCAGTGGAAAACCTAGTTCTTCAAACACTTTTGCATGTCTTTCGAACATCGTTGGCAATTGTTTGAAAATCTTATTTTCGGCACGGGTTAATTCCTTTTTCCCTTCGCGGCCTTTGTCAACTGTAGCTCTTTTTTTTCCGCTTAAAGCGAAAAGCAAACTCACAATTTTAGATCTTAAAACATTATGAAGATCGGCAAAAGCATCAATTTTGAGTTTTTTAACATCGCTAAATAATTTCAAAAGTCCCGCAAAACCTTTGTGACGTTCTTTTTCATCAAAAGCAAAAAATTCTAAATTCGGAATTCCGTCAAAAAAAGGTTTAAAAAACGGACGTGAAATTACGGTCAGTTTTACCTCTGGATACTGCTTTACAAAAGCGCGTAAAACAGGAACCGTCATGGCGACGTCTCCCATTGCGGAAAGTCTCATGACGGCTATATGCTTAATTGTATTGGACAATTCTGCCAATTATTTTTTATTTTGGTATAAAACAGGGTTCAATTCATCGTCGTTGTACATTTTCATTTGTTTGTACACTTTCATGAATTTTTCTCCACTTTCAATGTCTGCTAATAAATCATCAATTGCAGTGGATAAATCGCTTCTTTGTTCTAAAAGAATATTTAATTTTTCCTGACATTTATCTCTGTGCTCCTGCGAAGCCTCTGCACGAGTAGCTTCTTCCTGCATGTGAAAAATTTTCAATGCCAGAATAGACAATCTGTCAAAAGCCCAAGCCGGACTTTCAGAATTGATTTTTGCTCCGTCTTTTGCCTGAACATCACTGTATTTTTGCAAAAAGTAGCTGTCGATATATTCTACCATATCAGTACGCTCCTGGTTCGAAGCATCAATTCTTCTTTTTAAAGTCAATGCTGCAACAGGATCAATTTGCGGATCACGAATAATATCTTCAAAATGCCATTGAACAGTATCAATCCAGTTTTTAAGATATAATAAATGCTCGAATTTATCTTTAGGAAAAGGATTATTTATAGGCTGGTCAACATTATCAAACTGGTGATAATCTTTGATGCTTTGTTCGAAAACAGAATATGCTAATTTTGAAAACATGTCTTTATTTTTTAGAGATACAAAGATACTTTTTATACTTTTATAGTGCGAAAAAAACCTTTAAATTTTCGTATCTCTCTGTCAAACAATTGATAATTCTAAAAAGTAATTATGAAAATTCACTATATCTCTGAAAATAACAGCGTTCTAAACCATTTTTTAGGACAAATTCGAAATGTAAATGTTCAGAACGACAGTATGCGTTTTAGAAGAAATATAGAAAGAATTGGCGAAATTATGGCGTATGAACTGAGCAAAAATTTGGCCTATAAAAATGTCGAAATTCAAACACCACTTGGTATTAAAAAAACTACCGAAATAGAAAGTGATTTGGTTTTATGTTCGATTTTAAGAGCGGGTTTACCACTTCATAACGGTTTTTTAAATTACTTTGATCACGCTGAAAACAGCTTTGTTTCGGCTTGCAGATACCATCCAAATAACGATGACGAATTCGAAATTAGAGTTGAATACCAAGCCCTTTCCGACTTAAATGACAAAACGGTCTTGTTATTGGATCCTATGCTGGCAACGGGACAATCTATTGTTGCCGTTCATGAAAAATTAATTCAGAATGCTGTTCCAAAAGAAATTCATATTGTCGTTGTTATCGCAGCGCCGGAAGGTATCGAATTTTTAGAAAAAAATCTCCCTGAAAATTGTCATTTATGGGTGGCCTCTTTAGATGAAAAACTAAATGAGAAAAACTACATTGTTCCCGGTCTTGGCGATGCCGGCGATCTTGCCTACGGAAGTAAGTTATAACTGCGAGAAAAAAGTAAATAAACTACAGGCTATCAGCACGTAAAATACAATTTCATTGTTCAGTTTTTGCTGCATGTATTCTACATGACTGGCCGCCATAATGGTCAGGGGAGCAATGCTAAACAGCAATAAATCATTGCTTTTATTTGGCGAAATAATAAAAACAAATGCGGCGATAAAAAAGCAGGCTGCAATTTTTTTGAATGAAATATGAACTATCTGAGGTCTGTTTGATAAAGTCATTAACATAGAAACCACAAAAAATAAGGCCACAGCAACATAAATCGAAAGTGCTCCGTTTTCGTAATTATCTTTGAAATAATCAATATTAAAATCTATTACGGCTCTTTTTTGAATAAATTCGACTGCATCAATATGGAAGATTAATGACACCATTAAAAAAACCAAGGTGACAGCTAAAAGTGCTATAAACGGCAAAACCCAGTTTCTATAATCTCTTGAAACGTGAAAAACTATCGATATAAAAACTAAAATCACAAATAAAATACACCAAAATTGAAATAAGGACGCTACAAAAATCCAAAAAGAAGCATCGAATATTTTTTCTTTTGAAGCTTTTAAGGATTGTAGTGAAATCAATCTCCGAAGCGATAGCAAGAGAAAAAAGTTCGCATAAATTACATTCGGATTGTTGAATATTGTGGGGAAAAACAATATGAATAATAAGTAAAAAAATATCGCATAACCGTTGTCTCTGCTGAGCCCATTCTTTTTTACGATGAAATTAATCATAAAAAAAGAAGCAAAGATGAAAAGCAGTAAACTCATTTTTTGGAAAGCCAAAAAAGAAGAACTCATCCAGGAAGAGTCTTGAATTTCGTAGAGAAAAAAGAAAACCAGTATTAAAATTACGACCAAGGAATAATTTAATGGTGTAGATTTTTTAAAAACACTTGTTATCATAAGGATATTTTATACTTTTGTGATTGTAAATATAATACTTGTTTAAAAGGAAAAAACCAACAAGTTGAAAAAAGATTCTATTAATTGAATTTTAACTTCAATGCGTTACAAAACAATAAATAACATATAATTTTATAAATTATGACAGCTTTTTTTGAAGGAATACAATACTTATTCGTTAACATTTTATTTGCTCCACTAGACTTTTTACGTCATTTAGAACTAATTACCTGGTTTGGTGCTAATACAATCAACTGGATTTTTATGATCATCTGCGCATGCGCAATCGTTTATTGGATTAAACAATTACGCATTTTTGATGACGCCGGAACTGAAAACCAAGATACGACAGCTCACTCTTTCTTAAAGTAAGTCGAAGCCGATATCTTTTCTAAAATACATCTTATCAAAATTTAGTTTATCTATATTTTGGTAAGATTTTTTTATGGCCTGTTGGAAATCATCTCCGTATGATGTTACAGTTAATACACGCCCTCCATTACTAACGACATTTTCGCCGTCTAATTTTGTTCCCGCGTGAAAAACAATTGAATCTGTGATGTTTTCTAAACCGGTAATTACTTTTCCTTTATCAAAATCTTCCGGATAACCGCCAGAAACCACCATAATTGTCGTAGCACTTCTTGGATCAACTTCTAATTCGAAAGTGTCTAACTTTTGATCTGCCACAGACTGAAACAATGCTACTAAATCTGATTTTAATCTCGGAACCACAACCTCAGTCTCAGGATCTCCCATTCTTACATTGTATTCAATAACAATTGGTTCGTTTTTTACATTGATCAAACCAATAAATACAAATCCTTTGTATTCGATTCCGTCTTTTTGAAAACCTTCGATTGTTGGTTTTACGATACGCGTTTCGATTTTTTCCATCAAAACGGCATCAACATAAGGAACTGGAGAAACTGCTCCCATTCCTCCGGTGTTTAATCCTGTATCACCTTCGCCAATTCTTTTATAATCTTTTGCTGTTGGAAGGATTTTATAACTTTTCCCATCTGTTAAAACAAAACAGCTTAATTCGATTCCGTCCAGAAATTCTTCAATAACCACTTTTGAACTTGCTGCTCCAAATTTCTCGTGAACCAGCATGTTTCTTAATTCTGTTTTGGCTTCTTCAAGATCGTGAATAATCAAAACTCCTTTTCCTGCGGCTAATCCATCTGCTTTTAAAACGTATGGAGGCTGTAATGTTTCAAGAAAATCACATCCTTTTTCTACCGTTTCGGCAGTAAAACTATCATAAGCAGCAGTTGGAATATTATGTTTGATTAAGAATTCTTTAGCGAATTCTTTACTTCCTTCTAATTGAGCACCTAATTTTGATGGCCCAATTACCGGAATATGATTTAGACTTTCGTCATTTTTAAAAAAATCATAAATACCTTTTACCAACGGATCTTCAGGTCCAACGACTACCATTTTTACATTTTCTTTTAGTACAAATGCTTTTACGGCATCAAAATCGGTTGGAGACATCGCAACGTTTGTAGCAATCGCAGCTGTTCCCGCATTTCCTGGTGCAACAAAAAGTTTTTCGCAAAGCGGACTCTGAATCATTTTCCAAGCAAATGCATGCTCTCTTCCGCCTGATCCCAATAATAAAATTGTCATGGTATAGTTGTATTTAGTTGTGGTGCAAAAATAATTGCTTTTGAACGTAAAAAATAATTAAATCTTAAAAAGTTCGTGATTCTTCTCTGTTAGTACTTCTATAATATTATTTTTGATAAAAATTACCTCTAAAATGATTCGTCTTTTTGATCTTTCTCTTCAATTAAATGGTTTTCCGATAAAGAAAGCCAAAACCGAATTGGATAAAATTGTGAATTTATCTGAAGAAGATTATCTTGTTTTTCTTCAAAATAAAAAAGAAGAAATTGTTGCTTTTCATTTGCAAAACAACTCTTTTTATCAGGAATTAGTGGGAAATAAAACGGCTCCAAAATGGGACGATTTACCTATTCTGAATAAACAAAATCTACAAAAACCACTCGAAGAAAGACTTTCAAAAGGATATGCTTTAAAAAATGTCTACCTCAACAAAACATCCGGATCCAGCGGAACTCCTTTTGTTTTTGCCAAAGATAAATATTCGCATGCCTTAACCTGGGCTTCGAATATTATGCGTTTTGGATGGTTTAACATCGATTTTAATCAATCTTATCAAGCTCGTTTTTACGGTATTCCGATGGATTTTGTTGGATATCGAAAAGAACGTTTTAAAGATTTTTTGACACACCGTTTTCGTTTTCCCATTTTCGATTTATCTGATGAAGTTTTGGAGAAATTTCTACATAAATTCAAAACCAAAAAATTCGATTACCTCAACGGTTATACGAGCTCAATCGTTTTGTTTGCTAAATATTTAGAGCAAAAAAACACAATCCTAAAAGAAATCTGTCCAACTTTAAAAGCTTGTTTCGTTACTTCGGAAATGCTTTTTGAATCGGATAAAAAACTTTTAGAAAAACAATTTGGTATTCCGATTATCAATGAATACGGAGCTTCAGAATTGGATTTAATTGCTTTTGAAAATCCAGAAGGTGAATGGCAAGTGAATGCTGAAACCCTTTTTGTAGAAATTTTAGATGAAAATAATAAAGTGCTCCCTTACGGGGAAGAAGGCCGAATTGTGATTACTTCTTTATTCAATAAAGCGAATCCTTTTATCAGATATGAAATTGGCGACATCGGAATTTTAGATGAAAAAAGCACGCCACAAAAACCAATTTTAAAGAAATTAATTGGAAGAACAAATGATGTTGCGCTTTTGCCAAGCGGAAAAAAATCGCCAGGATTGACTTTTTATTATGTAACCAAAAGCATAATTGAAGACGATGGAAATGTCAAAGAATTTATCATCAAACAAACCAAATTAGATACTTTCGAAATTGAATATGTTTCTGAAAAAGAACTAAATTCAAATCAAATTCAAAAAATAGAAGAAGCTATTTCCATATATCTTGAACCCAATTTAAACTTTACTTTTACCCGAAAAAAAGTTTTAGAAAGAACCAATCGCGGAAAATTAAAGCAATTCAAATCTTACTTATAATATAAATAAAATCTTACATTTGTTTTTGCTAATAAAAACTTATGGACAATCAATCTTTACTTTCAGAAGAAACTATTTCAAACAAAATATATTTTATCCGCGGTCAAAAAGTGATGCTTGATCGTGATTTGGCCTTACTTTATGGAGTTGAGACAAGAATTTTAAACCAAGCAGTTAAAAGGAATATATCTAGATTTCCAGCAGATTTTATGTTTGAACTTAATAAATCAGAATTTGAAAATTGGAAATCACAAATTGTGATTTCCAATTCTGAAAAAATGGGTTTACGTAAAATTCCAACAGCTTTCACTGAACATGGCGTTTTAATGTTGTCAAGTGTTCTAAAAAGCGACAAAGCCATTCAAACTAATATTCAAATCATGCGCATTTTCACGAAAGTGAGAC
>Ga0247811_1000077_pt1 | contig 34983 bp, 22 predicted proteins | sample UWRJL134311R1_FD_189018 | JGI IMG/M metagenome (GOLD analysis project Ga0247811, IMG submission 189018) | Plant litter microbial communities from Arlington Agricultural Research Station in Wisconsin, United States - UWRJ-L134-311R-1 | ecosystem: Environmental > Terrestrial > Plant litter >...
ATCGCTGCCGATACGTATATGATTTTGTTTTTCATGCTTGATAATTTTATTTAGTTTTTGTGGTTTTTAGCTAGTTTATTGTTTTATAAAGTTGAACAAAACAACATCGTTCTCGTTTATTTTAAAATCTTTATTGAATGTTCCTTTTGAATCAATTGTTACTTTTTCTGATGCAATCAAAGCGCCATTATTTTTTTCCTTAATCGAATTGACCTGTTGTTTTGTAAGCTGATTTGGCCTGCCCATTGCCAGATAATCCGCGTAAGCGTCATTTGTTTTATAGCCGACTTTGTAGATTTCTAAATTGTATTTTCCTTTCTGTAAACCTTCGACTTCAATTTTTATATTTCCTTTTGATTTGGAGGGTAAATCCTTAATGTAATAAACCTGATTGTTTATTGAATCTCCGGGATGTGTATTGGTAAAATCCCAGAATAGCAACTGAACATCTCCTTTTGAATTTTTAGAAGCCCATGAAGAAGTATCTTTGTTTTGAAGTTCTGTTTCGCCTAATTTGTTCAGAAAAGCATACGAGAAATAAGCCGGCTTTTTAATTCCCTGCGTATTCAATAATCCGAAGCCTCCATGAAAAGGGGTAAATCTCGGTCCTGCTTCTTCAAAAATATCGGTAAAAACCCAATACGACATGGAGTTTGCCGTATTGCCCACTTGTTTTAGTTTTTGAAGAATGTACGCTGCCGAATGATAACTGTCGTGAATAGGATCCGCCGGAGTATAGGACGAACTCCATTCTGTATAATGCAATTCTAATTTTGGCTTAGCCGAATTTGAAATTTGCTCACGCGAAGTAATTACTTCACCACTGACACTTGAATTTTCTTTATTGAGAACCGTACCCGAAGTTCCAAATTCATCCAAATAACCTTGTTTAACTCCATACGTATGTGTTGAAATAAAATCTAACGGAACATTATTTTTAACGCAAAAATCTATTGTTTCCGGAACCCATGCTGCACCTGCTGTAGCGGGCCCGCCGACTTTATACTCCTGATTTACGCTTTTGATGCCGCGCGCCGCATATTCGTATAATTTGAAATATTCTGCCTGCGTTCCTGTCCAGAAACCCGGCGTTAAATTAGGTTCATTCCAAACTTCAAAATACCATGTTTTGACTTCTTCGGCTCCGTATCTTTCTGTAAAATGCTGGGTTAAATTCTGAATTAAATCTTCCCATTTTTTATAATCTTTTGGAGGCGTGACATTTCCCTTCCACCAAAATATCGTTTCTTTTCCGCTGGCTAAAGCCGATGGCATAAAACCCAATTCTACAAAAGGCTTCATCTTAATACTCAGAATAAAATCATACAAGGCATCAATATACTGGTAATTGTACTCCGGGTTTCCTTTTGAATCTTCTCTATAAACGGCCATATCATCCGACAATAAACCGTGCATTCTGATGTATTTAAAATCGCATTCTTTTTTGACCATTGCCAGTTGCTGCTGCCAGTCTGCACGTAAACCTTCATTGGCTCTGCCTGCTCCAATGCATTCTTTGAACATGGTGTTTAATTTTCCCGCTTCTTTTTTATAATCAATTTTTATGATTCTATTTTCAGCAGTATTATTTTGTCCAAACAAAATGATATTGTTTAGAAGTAATGAAATAAATAGTATTACGGAATATCTTTTCATTGAAAATGTTTTTGTTATCCTAACAGGTTTTAAAAACCGGTTTGACCTCTATATTATAATTTTTTAAATCTAATTGCTGTTCCGCCAGCGCCTCCTAAATGTAATTTTAATGAATCTGACGCTTTAACGGTTTTCTTAGAAATCGCTACTGCAGATGGATTATGTGTTTCGTCAGTTCCTTCAGCATCAGCGTAAATCTGTGCTTCGTAAGATGCATTTGGATCTAAAAATGATAAAGCAACAGTTACATCTCTTGGATTTTCATTTGTGATTGTTCCCAAATACCAATCGGCACTGTTTCTGTCTTTACGGGCTGTTGTGATATATTCTCCGATTTTTCCTTCCAACACTTTTGTGTCTTCCCAATCTGTCGGAACATCTTTTAGGAATTGCAATGCTGGTTTTCCTTCATAATTTTCAGGAAGATCGGCCATCATCTGGATCGGCGCATAAATCGTTACATATAATGCTAATTGCTGCGCTGTTGTTCCGTGCACCCTTTTTCCCGGATAACCTTGTTTTACCTCAACATCAAAAATTCCCGGTGTAAAATCCATTGGTCCTGAAAGCAGTCTGGTAAACGGAATAATTGTTAAGTGATTTGGCGGATTTCCTTCGCTCCAGGCGTTGTATTCCTGTCCGCGGGCTGCTTCTCTCGAAACCATGTTCGGGAAAGTTCTGCGTTCTCCGGTATCTTTTATCGATTCGTGGTATAAAACGGCTAAATCATATTCGGCTGCTTTTTCTAAAATATATCTGAAATAGTTCACTCCAAATTGGCCAAAATGCATTTCTTTCATATTTAATTTAGAACCAACATGCCCAATTTTAACCGAATGCATTCCTAGTTTTTTATACAAGGCAAAGCCTTCATCCACTTCTTTTAAATAGTTAATTAGGTTTGAACCTGTTTCGTGGTACCCAATAAGTGCTACGCCTTTTTTGTTTCCGTATTCTACGACTTTTTCTAAGTCGAAATTGTCGGCGCTTTTGGTAAAACTGAACATGTGCATGTGGTTTTCGTACCATTGCGGTGTCCAGCCTTTGTTCCAGCCTTCAATCAGTAAATGATGGAAACCTTCTTTGGCAGTAAAATCGATATATTCTTCGGCGTGTTTGGTTGTGGCACCTTGTTTGTCGCCTTCCCAAAATGTATATTTCCCAATGTGCATTCCCCACCAGATTCCGAAATACTTGTATGGTTTGAAATAACTTGCTGTATTTTTTAATTTGTTGGGTTCGTTTAGATTTAAAATCAAATAAGAAGTAATTAAATCTGCGGGAGTTTCGCCAATTTGAAGCGTTCTCCAGGAAGAAGTAAACGAATCTTTTACACGCACTTTTATCCCATCGGACCACGGAACTAAATCTGATTTTAATTGTGTTCCGGTTGTATTAACCAAAGTCATACTGGCGAAATCGACCAGATTGGCTTCGTGAAAGCTTAAGGCTAAACCGCTTTTGCTTTCAATTGTAAGCGGTGTCAAAACAGTATCTAAAGTACTTACATTGGCATCTTTAAAAAGATATTCATCACGGTTTTCTCTGTTGGCCGGAATCCACCATGCTTTTCCATCTTCTTTTAAGTTAAAAGTCGTTTTTTCATCCATAATGAAAATACTGTCTTTTACGTTTTGTTTTGGATAGACATATCGAAACGCAATTCCGTCATCGAAAGCACGAAACTGAATTTCTAATTTGCGTTTGTTGCCGCTTTTTTGCTGTAATTGAACCGAAAGCTGGTTATAGTGATTTCTGATGTTTTTCTTTTCGCCCCAAACCTGTTCCCAAGTTTCATCAAATGAAGTGTTTTTTACATTTTTGATTTCGAAGTCAGCACTTAAATTTTCATTTCCTTTTAATAAAAACCCCATGTCTGATGGTGTAATCACTTCGGTTTTTCCGTGTGAAACAGCATATTTTGGAGCATTTTTTACCAGCTCAAATTTGATTTTATTCTGCCCGTTTGGCGAAGCCAATTCATAGGTGTTTTTATTTTTCTGACTGTATCCAATCGAAATTAAAAGTAAAAAGGCGGGAACAACTAGGTTTTTTTTCATGATATTTTTTCTTGAATCATTCTTGATAAATCGGATGAAATTGCTCTATCTCATCCGATTTAAAAACTAAACTAAAACTAAAACTTATTTTTATCCTGTTGGGGATTTTTTTTCACGCAGATTCTGCAGATTTAAGCAGATTTATTTTTTAATCTTTGACTTTTGTTTTGCCACGAATTTCACTAATTTACACTAATTCAAATTCGTGATAATTCGTGCAATTCGTGGCAAACCCTTCTTATTTTATCCACTCTGTTTTAAAAGTGGTTTTTCCGGTTAATGCATTTGGCGTTACATCAAAATTATTTCCGTTTTTATTGACTGTGATTTCCTGAACGGCATCTCCGTCTGGTAAAAACACTTTGGCTTTCGCCGAAGTGGTTTTATCGCTAGCAAATACTTTTAGCGTTAATTTACTCCAATCCATATCTTTTGTAGACTGCGCTAAAGCAATATGCGGAATCGCAGTTCCATCTTTAATTAAAACTATAATTGGCACTTCACCCGCTTTGATTTTATGCCAGCCTGATGGGTAAACTTTCTTTGTTTGATAATCAATCCAGGTTCCTTCCGGAAGGTAAACGTCTCTTTCTGTCACTTCTTCAAAAAGTGGTGCGACTAAAATACTTGAACCAAATAAATATTCATTGTCTACCAGCCATGCTCCCGGATCGTTTGGATATTCTACAAATAAGGCACGCATCATTGGCAGTCCTTTTTGAGAACTTTCTTTGGCCTGAGCATAGATATAAGGCATTAATTCGTAACGCATATTATCTGCTTTTCTAAATCCTTCAAGGAAGTCTTTGCTATATAACCAAGGTTCGCGCGGCGGTTCACCATGGCTTCTTACGTGTGACGTAAACATTCCGAAAGGTGCCCATCTTCTGTATAAATTCTCCGGAGATTTTGTAGCAAATCCGCCCACATCATGACTCCAGAAACTGAAACCGCTTAATCCTAATGAAAGTCCGCCTCTTAATTCAGCCGACATGGCTCCGTTTGAAGTTTCGGCATCGCCGCCCCAATGTAATGGGTAACGCTGCGATCCTGCCCAAGTACTTCTGGCCCAGATTAAAGTGTATCCTTTCTCTTTCTGCGTAATTTCGGCGACAGCCTTATTGTATCGTAACGGATATAAGTTGTGCTCGTAAAAACCAGTTCTTCCTGAATGGTAAATTCCGTCTGGCGGCGCTGCTTCTCCAAAATCAACTTTGAAAACAGATACGCCCTGATCGAATAATCTTTTTAATTTTGCCTGATACCAAGTAACTGTTTCCGGATTTGAAAAATCTAAAACGGCATCTTCGTACGGAAGGTTTCCTTTACGGTCTTTTACTGCCAGGTTTTTGTCCATGATTTCATTGAACAAGGTATTCTTTGGTGAGAAATAGGGCAATTGCCATAAACATACCTGAAAACCGTCTTCTTTTAAATCTGACATCATTTTTTGAGCATCAGGAAAACGGTCTTTAGAAAACTCGTAATTGTTTCTCCAGTCTACATCGAACCAGCCGGTGTCAAAGTGAATGACATCGGTTGGAATTTTATATTTACGTAAATCTCTTGCTACATCTCTGCCCTCTTTTTCAGTAAAATAGGTGATACGGCTCATCCAGAAACCAAACGACCAAAGTGGCGGCATTGCAGCTTTTCCGGTTAAATTAGTGTATTGATCTAAAATATCTTTTGGTTCTCCGATGAAGAAAAACAAATCAGCTTCGTCATCGCCAATGTACATTTCGTTGGCGCTTCCAAAATATTTCCCAAAATCAACTGTAATAGGTGTCGAATGATGCATGAAAACTCCGTAGCCACGACTGGACATATAAAACGGAACGGGTTTGTACATGGTTTCATTTTGGATTCCGTTGGCGTCATCTGTCCATAAAACTACTTTTTGTCCGCGTTTGTTGAATTGTGTAAATGATTCTCCACATCCAAATATTTTTTCATCTGGTTCTAAACTGAAGGCAGCGCCCATGCTTCTGGAGTAATCGCTATTTCTGCGCACATATGAAAACGGAAGCGTTGGTGTATACGTGTTTTTAAAATCGGTATCGTGAAGCGTGCTGGTCAGTAATTTTCCTTTTTCATCGTAGATTTTTACGTGCCAGGGTTTTGTCAGGATTTCGACAACGCCGTGTTTGCTGGTGTATTTATGGCCACCTTCGATTTTAGCATATTTCCATAATTCAGGATGATTTGGCGCAACGCCGTCAACCAGCATTAGAGATTCTTTTTCTGGATGAAACTGCGGTCCTGAAGTCGTTTTGATTCGGATAGTTCGATCTGAAACAAACTGAATTTCGAATGGCAAAACAGGAGATTCTGCATATTCTGTTGTTGGGAATTCGTTTGCTTTCTCTACATCTGGCTTCATCATCATATTGTTGAAAGCCTGACGCGTTTTATAATTGTATCTTAAATATTTTATAGTTCCTTTTCCCGTTGCAGGATCAAAAGAAGCTAGTTCATCTGCAAAATAAAAGGTGTTCAGATAATTCTGAAAATCTTTACTGATGTCAATTGGCGCGTTTAGCACATCTGCATTTTGGATTTGAGCCGATGCTTTTGGCGTCAGAACTAATCCAAACATACAGGCTGAAAGTAATGCGGTTAATTTTGAGTTTTTCATTGGTTGATAATCTTGATGTTAGTTTACCTTAACAGGTTTCCAAAACCTGTTAAGTATTTTGTTTTAATATCTTTAATAAAATCTATTGATACCTAACAGGTTTTGTCCCGAAGCTTCGGGACTGTTAGGAACGTAATTTATTATTCTGTTGTAATCACGATTGTCGATTGTTTCAATCCATTCGCTTTAGCGGTCAATTCTAATCTTTCAGTTGTATCGCCAGACTGAACGATTACCAAACATTTTCCTGCCAAAGCGGTATGTTTAGTTCCTTTGTATGATTCGTGACTTACGGGATCTCCACTGCTAACGCCTACAATTTTTCCGTTTCCTTTTAATGAGAAGTTGATTTCGTTATTGGCATTCGGAACCAAAGTGCCTTTATCATCCAAAATATCAACCGTTATAAATGACAAATCATTTTTGTCTGCTTTGATTGTACTTCTGTCGGCAGTCAATTTTAACTGCGAAGGATTTCCAGCCGTTTTGATTTCTTTTTCTAAAACCACTTTTCCGTTTTTACGGGAAACTGCTTTTAATGTTCCAGCTTGGTAAGGAATTCTCCACATGACATGAAGATCATCTCCTTTTTTGCTTCTGATTCCGACTGATTTTCCGTTTAAGAAAAGTTCAACCTCATCGGCCTTGTTATAGTATGCCCAAACATCAACGGTTTGTCCGGCTTTCCAATTCCAATGTGGAAAAAGATGAAGAACCGTTTTATCCGTCCATTCGCTTTGATACATATAATATACATCTTTTGGGAAACCGGCTAAATCTACAATCCCGAAATACGAACTTACCGACGGCCATTCGTAGGGTGTTGGTTCTCCGATATAATCGAAACCGGTCCAGACGTACATTCCAGAAAGGAAATCGTGTTTTTTGATTACTTTCCAGGTCGCTTCGTGTGTAGATCCCCAAGGTGTCTGTACCTGATCGTAGGCAGAAACGGTATTGCCGGGATTTCCCTGCGTGAATTTTATATCCCATCTTACGGGCCATTTTTTTATGCTGTCTGAAACGGCATCATAATAACCGCGGGTTTGCAAACCTGAAGTCGTTTCGGTTGCAATAAAAGGTGTATTCGGAAAGTTTTTTTGATGATGTTCATACGTCTGATGCGCATAATTGTATCCGATTAAGTCTAAAACCCCTGATTTTGCAATGGCATTAAACTGAACATTGTTTTTCTCAAACTGCAACGTCACTTCATCAATATTCATGTTCACCGGAGGATTCATCGCTGCAGTAAGCGGACGTGTTTTATCGTTCAGGCGTACAATAGCGGCTAATTCTTTGGCAATTTCAACACCTTTTTCATTCCACTGTTCCGGAATTTCATTTCCGATACTCCACATAAAAATACTTGGATGATTACGGTCACGACGCAATTGATCTACTAAATCTTGTTCATGCCATTTGTCCCAGTCATTTGCGTAATCGTATTTGGTTTTGTTTTGTTTCCACATGTCGAAGGCTTCATCCATGACAATGAAACCCATTTTATCACAAAGATCAAGAAGCTCCGGAGCTGGAGGATTGTGTGAAGTCCTGATTCCGTTTACGCCCATTTCTTTCAGGATTTCTAACTGACGTTCGATAGCGCGCGTATTGATTGCGGCACCTAACGGCCCTAAATCGTGATGTAAACAAACTCCTTTTATTTTTACCTGTTTTCCGTTCAAAATAAAACCTTTGTTCAAATCAAATTTAAAATCTCTGATTCCGAAAGTTGTTTTATACTGATCAATGATTTTATCGTCAAACGAAATTTGGGTAACGGCAGTATACAATTCTGGTTTTTCAACCGACCATAAAACCGGCGAATCTACTTGGGCCTCCACTTTCATCAATGTGCCGCTTTTTGCACTAAGTGTTATATGTTGAGTAACAGCTGTTACCTTGGTGTCTTCTTTATAAATAGTAGTAATTACTGTTGCTTTTTTTGAATCTGAATACTCGTTCTGAATCCGTGTTTCAATATTTACAGCAGCTTTTGCAGCCGTAACTTTTGGAGTTGTAACATAAGTTCCCCAATTTTCGACATGTAATTTATCGGTAGTTTCTATCCAGACGTTTCTAAAAATTCCTGAACCAGAATACCAGCGTGAATTGGGTTGTTTTGAATTGTCAACCTTTACAATTATTTCGTTGTTTTTGTCTCCATAATTTAAATACGGTGACATGTCATATTGAAAACCAATATATCCGTTTGGACGTTTTCCTAAATAATGGCCGTTTATCCAGACTTCGCTGTTTTTGTAAACGCCGTCAAAAGTGATTGATGTTATTTTTGTGCTGTCTGCTGCAGCCACTTTGAATGTTTTTTTATACCAGCCTAAACCTCCGTTAAGCGATCCTCCGCCATATCCGGCCGGACTTTTTTCATCAAATTTTCCTTCGATGCTCCAATCGTGAGGTACGTTTAAGGTTTTCCATTTGGTTGAAGTTCCAATTGTATCCTGATCTTTTATGCTGTCGTTTAAATGAAAACTCCAATCTGAATTGAAAGAAACTTTTCGATTCTCAAATTTCTGATTCGATGTTTCGCATGCTGTCATTAAAAGAAAGCAGACCAAAAGTAATCCTGTTTTTTTATATAAAGCAAGTCGAAGCATAGGGATATAAATTTTAAAATAACCTGAAAACAGCCAAACTGTTTTCAGGTTATTATTTAACTAAGATGTATAATTAAGGAATTATATAATGGAAAACAAACCACTCGTCCTTTCCGGCATCGTAAGATGTTCCAAACCAGATGCCTTTTTGCAGATAATCAGCATTAAATGCTTTTACTACTTTGATAACATTGGTGGTTGGATTCATCCAGCTTGAAGGGGTTTGAATAAGGGTATTGCTTCCTAAATTAATTTCATTTTTTCCCTCATCGATCGTAAATAGTCCAGTGGTTACTACTCCGTTTTGACTTCTTGTATAGTTCAATTTACCTCCAAATTGATCAAAACGAATCCATGAATTACCTGCTGCTGCCGCCCAATCATCATTCCAGCCCCAATTATAGGAGTCAGTAGATGCTTTCGTCCAGCCTTTTCCTTTTCCGATCCAGTCAACAGGATTTCCTTTTCCGTCTAAACTCCAGACTCTTCCTGCGCCAACACCTCCGGTAATCATTTTTAGTAGTTCGCCCGAAGCAAAAGTAGGATTGAAACCTTCGTCGTAAACAGGTCCGGTAACAGGCGGTACATAACTGTCTGCATATTCTTTGGCAACATAATTCCAGATATACCACCATGAACCTTCGCTGTTGGTTCTCATAATGGCAATTCTAAGCTGGTTCTCTGTAAGTGTTAATACTTTAATATTATTATTCCAGTTACTGGCATTTGCTATATAATTATCTGGTCTTAAAATAGTGGCACCGGTAGTGGTTAAAGTATGTGCATTAATGTCTAAGAAATAAGTGCCGCTTTCTTTAGCAGTCCCGTCTGGTTCTTTAACCGTCATAAAAGGCCCGCCTGTAAGACTGAATGTCATTGTTCTTCCCCAGTGCATATCAGCATCAGTACTTGAATTTGCATTTCCTTCAGGTTCCCAGTTTGGCGTAAAATTACCCCATTCTACCACTGTACTAGGATCTGCAAAAGACATTGCTCCCGGAGCCATACCATATTTACCGTTGTCTGCGATCCATGTTTTTTGTTTTCCAACTCCGCCGGATAAGGCCGTCCAAAGCGGATCGTTTACATAATTCAAATTGTCTTTGCTTACCGTAATGGTTACGGGATCTAAGTCGACAATACCGGCATCTGTAAGTGCCGCAATTTTTATAGTATAGCTTCCTTTAAAAGCATATTTCACCGTTTCTACCGCTTTGTTTGATTTTCCGGTAACATAATCCCAGGTTAGTATAACGCCTGGAGTTTTGTTTTTCATGATTACGGTATTTCCTCCCGGATCTGCTGCTAAATCCTGTGTAATTTCAAAATCAATATCTGATTTATTAGTCGCTTCGTCTAAAGAATACGTTTCAGGCGAGCAGGATGATACCAGCATGGCCAGCATCAAAAATGACGTAATTAATAATTTAATATTTTTCATTTTACTTTCAATTTTAGTTAAAGTTACCAACCGGCATTTTGCTTTAAAACTCCATTAGACAATGTGATCTGCGTGTTCGGAATCTGCTGTAATCCTTTTGTGTTTTGGATGTTTACAGCTGAAATCGTTTTTGTTGCTCCAACGCCTCCATTAAGCAGCGTTGTCGTTTCTGCAATAGTCGATGAAGCTTTTCCAATTCCCTGACGCAGTAAATCCCAGTATCTGATTCCTTCTAATGCAAATTCTAAATGTCTTTCTTTCATGATATTGTCAAGATTTACAGCCAAAGGGGTATAATTGGTTTTATACGCTCTTTTTCTCACCTCATCAAAGTAAGCCTGAGCATTGCCGCTTCCTAATTCGGCTGCCATTAACAATACATCTGAATATCTCAACACTACATAATCCTGAAATTGGCTTATGTCCCAAAACTGACTGCCCATTGTCAGTGGCAGATCTTTCCCGTCTTTATCAACCATTGGCGAATATTTTTTGTTATAATAACCTGTATATTCTCTTTGGTTGTTTAGTTTTTCAAATTTGATATTTTCCTCTTTAATTCCAATTACAGTTGCTGTTCTTCTGGTATCATTAGGTTCGTAGGCATTCCATAATTTAGAATTTACAGTAACTCCCCATCCGCGGCCGTACGGGTAAGAAGAGAATTCTCTCATACCGAACATGACCATCCAGTGGTTGCCATCCGTGTTGCCGTTATAATCACTGGTGTAAGTATATTTTATAGAAAATACAATTTCCTTATTGCTTTCACCAGCGTATTTATCTACCGAAGCTGCGGGCCAAAGCGTAGAAAAATCTTCTACTAAACCGTGTCCGCTTGCTGCAATAACATTCTCCAAATGCCCTAAGGCCTGTGCTTTGGTTACTACTCCTGCTAAATCAGTTTTTCCGTAATAACCTGTATAGTACAAATAAACGCGTCCTAATAAAGATTTTGCTGCCCATTTTGTAATACGCCCGCTTGTTGTAGCATTATAAGCAGATGCCGGAAGATTTTCTGCAGCAAAAACCAAATCCTGAGCGATTACTTTATAAATCTCTTCGGGAGCTGCTTGTGGAACATTCTCCGAAGAAGGAGCTGTTAACAATGGCACGCTTCCCCACAAACGTACCATTTCGAAATACAGATAGGCTCTGATATATTTGGTTTCAGACTCATACGTATTTCTTAAAGCTGTATCTCCTTTCCAATCGATCTGATCCATTTTAGACAAGAAAACATTACAGCGATAAATTGCTTTGTAATAGCCAATCCAGTTGCCGTTTAGCAAATCTACATCTGATGGAGAGCGTTTAATATCAAATTCATCAATTGCCGCGTAGTTGTAACCATCAGAGTTACCGGTTCCGCCAAAACAATCGTCAGACATTACTTCGCTTATTACCGGAACACCCAATCCTGAGGCTCCTGTTGCCACCTGCAAACCATCATAACAACCTACTAATGCCGTATAAGCATCATCTGTAGTTTTGTAAAAATTTGTATCTGTTAATTGTGTTATTGGTTCTGTTTCTAAACTGCAAGAACTCAGAGACAATAAACTAAAACAGAAAATATATAAATAGGTACTTTTCATTTTTTTATTTATTAAAGTTTAACATTTAATCCAAGCATGAATGTTCTTGGTCTCGGATAATACCCAACATCAACACCTGATGAAAATTTTTGGTCATCATTTGAAGAACCAAATCCAATTTCAGGATCCATACCATCATATTTAGTAAAAGTGTATAAATTTAATACAGAGAAATAAAGTCTGAACTGGCTTGCAAAAAACGGTTTTGACTGTTTCATTTTTGCCAAATCAAATCCTAAAGTAACCGTATTGATTCGAAGGAAATCTCCGTCCTGAACAAACAGGTCTGAAAATTGTGTGAAGTTTCTATTGTCTTCTGTTACTCTTGGTGTTGTGTTTGATGAACCTTCACCATGCCAGCGGTCTAAAATGGCAGCTGTATAATTTCCGTAAGCACCGGCTTGGTTTCTGTACGATTGTACAATCTGATTTCCGGCAGCTCCATTTGCATTAAGCGAAAAATCGAAAGCTTTGTAACTTGCAGATAAAGAGAATCCATAAGTAAAATCAGGATTCGGATTTCCAATACTCGTTTTATCAGAAGCATCTATTTTATCATCTCCGTTTACATTCGCATAAATAACATCTCCGGGTGCCGCATTGGGCTGTAATACTACACCTGCTGCTGATTTGTAATTGTTAATTTGGTCCTGGTTCTGGAAAATCCCTCCTGTTTTATATCCCCAGAAATAACCTAGCGGATATCCGTCTTGAGCTCTGTAGAATTCACCGGCATTATCGTAAAGTTCATTACTTAAACCGTGAATAATACCGTCTGCATTAGGAATCTCCCCAACAGTGTTTTTATTATAAGCACCATTTGCACTAATACTGTAATTAAAGTCTCCAATTTTGTTTTGGTAATTCAAGCTCAATTCAACCCCTTTATTCACAACGTCACCTCCATTAATAAATGGTGCATCGGCTCCTGCGGTGGCTAATATTGGCGCTAAAATCAACCAGTCTTTACTTGTTTTTTGGTAAAAATCAACTGTTGCACTTAAGGTATTGTCTAAAAATCTTGCATCAAGACCAAGGTCAATCTGCTCAGAAGTTTCCCATTTCAAATCTAAATTGGATAATCTGTCCGGATACGCTCCCGGTGTAAGGACACCTTCTGTATTTCCAAAAATATAATTGGTATTGTTTGATTTTATCGTTGATAAATATTGAAAAGCTCTTGCGTTCTGATTTCCAACTTGTCCCCAGCTCGCTCTCAATTTAAGAAAGTTGATTACTCGTGAGTCTTTCAGGAATTCTTCATTGGAGGCGATCCATCCTGCAGAAACTGACGGAAAATAACCCCACTGATTTTCTTTGGAAAAAACAGAAGATCCGTCCACTCTAAAGGTTGCATTTAATAAGTAGGTTTCTTTATAGTTGTAATTTAACCTTCCAAAATAAGACATTCTTTTCGTTTGTTCTTTTTTTCCTTTTATGGTTGTTCTTGCACCATCTTTGTTGGTTGTATTGTCTAACCAGGCATGTTCTAAATCATTAAAAATAACATCGGCATTAGCTGCCTCGATCGTAGTTCCGTCATAATTGATAGAAGAAGTTCCTAACATTGTTTCAAAATGATGATTCTCTGCCGCATCAAATTTATACGTCAGTAAATTATCCCATGTAAGGCTTTTCCCTTTGTTCATATCCTGATTAACTTTATCAAATGCACTGTTCGCATAAATTGACAAACGATATACAGGAGAATAAGAATGTCCTTCGCCTGCATTATAATCAAGTCCTAAAGTGGTTTTAAAAGTCAGGTTTTTGATGGGTTCAATCTGCAAGTAAACATTCCCTAATAATTTTTGATCGTTACTTTCATTCTGATTGTTGTACGTCATCAAAGCATAAGGATTTGCCACACCCGCCAGCCACGGTTCTGTATTATTTGTTGTATCATAATAATTACCGGCTGCATCATACATTGGCAATAATGGTGTTGCCTGAAAAGCACTTCTTAAAGAGTTACTGTACTGATTTCCTACGCCAATTCCGTTTTTATTAATGTAAGCGAAACTTAAATTCTCGCCTAACGTTACGACGTCTTTGTATAATTTATGTTCTGAATTGAATCTGAAATTATAACGCTCATAATTAGATAAATCTTTGCCTCCCACAACTCCTTCTTGTCCTAAATAGGCCAATGAGGTCGAGTAAACAGAAGTCTCTGAACCGCCTGATGCACCAAAAGAGAAATTTTTAGTAGCGGCATTATCCGTCAGCATGTGGTCCATCCAGTTGGTTCCTGATCCTAACCCTGCAATTTGCGCATTGGTGAAATAAGGATTTTTACCAGAGTTTACAGCAGCTTCATTTAAAATTACTGCATATTCTGTGGCATCCAGCAAATCTACTTTTCTGGCAACAGACTGTACGCCATAATATTGATCGAATGTAATTTGTCCGGCCGCACCGCGTTTTCCTTTTTTCGTAGTTACCAATATAACCCCGTTTGAAGCTTGTGAACCATAAATTGCAGCCGAAGCGGCATCTTTTAGAACAGAAATAGACTCAATATCGGAGTTGTTCAAATACGAAATATCGCCCGTTAAAATTCCATCTACAACATAAAGCGGACTGCTTCCTCCGGTTGAACCGACACCTCTAATGACTACATTTAGTCCTTCACCAGGCTGTCCTGAAGTAGAAGTGATTTGCAGTCCGGCAGCTTGTCCCTGAAGAGCCTGAAGCGCGTTTGTCGTATTTGTTTTTACCAGATTATCACCGCTTACCTGCGTTACGGCATTGGTTACCAGCGTTCTCTTTTGAGAACCATATCCAATAACTACAACTTCTTTAAGTTCAGCAGTTTCTTCCTGAAGTGTAACATTAACAGCATTTTGAGTTCCTACAGTTACTCTTTGAGTTTTGAATCCAATAAAAGTAAATAACAGCACATCGCCTGTTTTTGCTTCTATTTTATAATTTCCATCAAAATCGGTCGAAGCGCCAGTTTTAGTTCCTTCTACTGCAACACTTGCTCCGGGAATTCCCATTCCGTCAACAGCCGATGTTACATTGCCGCTTACAGTTCTGGATTGTGCCTGAGCAAAACCCGACTGCATCATAAATAAGCCAAACAACAGCGCCGTGCAAAACGACGATATTGGAGCTTTAATACAAAATTTGCTTTTCATAATAAATAAGAGTTGGTTAAATTAAGTTAGTACGGTTGTTATTTGTAATCTAAGTGTAAGTTTCTATGAGATGGTTTGTGCGAAAAAAAAGTTAATAGTCAGCTTTTTCAACGTCTTTATTACTCTAAAAATGGTTCGTTTAAAACTTATAGTCAAATTGAACTTATCTTATGGTAAATATGACTACAAGTGTAAAACTTTTTTTCTATTTTAGCAAAATATTAAGGATATTTTTTTTTAATTCTAATTTATAGTGATTGAATTTTATCGATTCAGCAGTTTATAACAGAATACTGAAATAAAAAATGCCGAAAAAATAACGAACTAGCATTTTGACAATCAATCATTTAAAGAATTTTGATTTAGCAGAGGATTTTTTCTTTCCATTTCAAATCGCTGATTATCAACTTTTTTGTTTGTTAAAAAAATATTAAGGAATCAATTAAGACAGTTATGCATTTTATTTATTTAATTTGTCAAAATTTTAAGTAGGATATGGTTAAAGATCATGATGACGAATCAGCTTCAAAAAGCGAAAACAGCGCGATGAATGCGATCACAATTGACTGTGTTATATTTGGTTTTGATAAGGGAAGTTTAGAAGTACTTTTAGTACAGCACGGAGAAGGAATCAGTAAAGGAAAATGGGGTCTTCCGGGAGGATGGATCTACAAAAAAGAAAGTACTGATAATGCCGCGCACCGTTTACTGAATGAACTTACCGGTCTTGATAATATTTATCTGGAGCAGCTAAAAGCGTTTGGAGATCCTGATCGTTTCCCGCTTCGACGCGTTATTACGATTGGATATTATGCTTTGGTAAAAAGAGAAGATTACAATATCAAAGCGGGGTTTACAGCCTCTGATGCTAAATGGTACAAAATCGATAACATTCCTGATTTAATTTACGATCATAATGAAATTCTATCTTATAGTTTAAAACACCTCCGAAGCCGCGTTCGCCAGGCACCGATCGGATTTAATCTGTTACCTGAAAAATTTACCTTGCTGCAATTAATGCATTTGTATGAAGAAATCTTAGGAATGGAAATGGATAAATCTAATTTCAGGCGAAAAATTCTTCATATGAAATTATTGGATGTACTCGACGAAAAACAACAGGATGTCTCGCACAGAGCAGCAAAATTATACAAATTCGACCCTGAAATTTATACTAAACTTACTGAAAAAGGATTCAATTTTGAATTTTAATTTACAGCTTATAAAAGCAAAAAATGGCAGCATTATCTTCTAAAAATATTTCTAAAATCGGGACCGAAACGATTTCAAACAGCGCAACCCCGGCAATTGATGGTATATCAGTTGATTGTGTAATTTTTGGTTTTAAAAAAGAAAGTCTTGAAGTGCTTTTGGTGCAGCATGCCGGAGGAGAAAGTGAAGGAAGCTGGGGATTACTTGGAGGCTGGCTGAAAAGGGAAGAAAGCGCAGATGATGCCGCCCACCGAATTCTCTATGAACTGACAACTCTTGATAATATTTATCTGGAGCAATTAAAGGCCTTTACAAATCCAAGCCGGGTTTTAGACCGCCGTATTGCCACTATCGGATATTATACTCTTATCAATCAAGAAGATTATGATGTTAAAGCCAGTTTAGCGGTAAAGCAGGCCAAATGGTGCAAGATTACCGAAATTCCGAATTTAATTTTTGATCATAATGAAATTTTAGATTTTAGTTTATTACAGCTTCGAAACCGCGTGCGACAAGCGCCTATTGGTTTTAATTTGCTTCCTGAAAAATTTACCTTATTACAATTGATGCATCTTTACGAAGAAATCCTGGGCATTGAACTGGACAAATCTAATTTCAGAAGAAAAATTCTGCATATGAAATTATTAGTCGCACTGGATGAAAAACAGCAGGATGTCTCGCACAGAGCCGCAAAACTTTACAAATTTGATCCCGATATTTACAAGAAATTAACCCAAAAAGGATTCAATTTTGAGTTCTGAAACTTAATTTCGATTTCAGGAAACCAACTATCGAAGAACTACATTCCAGAATCCAAAACTTTGCGCTATCTTTGCGCCTTAATAACACGCTCTACAGCAATCGCTCAAGCGCAAATTATACCCGGAAATTACTTAAACTCGCATAGAGAATTGACCTATTAAAAATGAAGAAGATACGTAACTTTTGCATTATTGCACACATTGACCACGGTAAAAGCACATTGGCAGACCGCTTATTGGGCGCTACGCAAACCGTTACAGCTCGTGAAGAAAAAGCACAATTGCTTGACAACATGGACCTGGAACGAGAACGCGGCATTACCATTAAAAGTCACGCCATACAAATGGAATATACTTATAAAGGCGAAGAATATATACTGAACCTTATTGATACTCCGGGTCACGTTGATTTCTCTTACGAGGTTTCACGATCTATTGCTGCCTGCGAAGGTGCGCTTTTGATTGTGGATGCCGCACAAAGCATTCAGGCACAAACGATTTCCAATTTATATTTAGCTTTAGAAAATGACCTGGAAATTATTCCGGTTTTGAATAAAGTAGATTTACCAAGTGCAAATCCAGAAGAAGTAAGCGATGATATCATCGATTTATTAGGATGTAAATTAGAAGATATTATTCATGCTTCAGGAAAAACAGGTTTTGGTGTTGAGAATATCTTAGCGGCCATTATCGAAAAAATTCCTGCTCCAAAAGGAAATGTTGACGAACCATTACAAGCCTTGATTTTCGATTCACATTACAATCCGTTTCGTGGTATCGAAGTAATCTTCAGAGTGATGAATGGTGAAATCAGAAAAGGGCAAAAAATTAAATTCATGGCTACCGGCAATGAATATTTTGCTGATGAGGTAGGAACTTTAAAATTAAACCAGGTTCCTAAAAATGTAATTTCTACAGGTGATGTTGGTTATTTGATTTCTGGAATTAAAGAAGCCAAAGAAGTAAAAGTTGGAGATACTCTGACCGATGCCAAAACACCGACAACCAATATGATTACGGGATTTGAGGATGTAAAACCAATGGTTTTCGCCGGAATTTATCCTGTCGATACAGAAGATTATGAAGATTTGCGTTCTTCTATGGAAAAACTGCAATTGAATGATGCTTCGCTAGTATTTACCCCTGAAAGTTCTGCTGCTTTAGGTTTCGGTTTCCGTTGCGGCTTCTTAGGAATGCTTCACATGGAAATCATTCAGGAACGTTTAGAGCGTGAGTTTGACATGACGGTAATTACTACAGTTCCTAACGTTTCGTATCTGGCTTACACCAAAAAAGAACCAGACGTTCCTTTTGTTGTAAACAATCCTTCTGATCTGCCTGAACCTTCTCGTTTAGACCGAGTTGAAGAACCTTATATTAAAGCAACCATCATTACAAAATCTGATTTCGTAGGAAACGTAATGAGTTTGTGTATCGAAAAACGAGGCCAGATTACCAATCAAACCTATTTGACAACAGAACGTGTTGAATTGAATTTTGATATGCCGTTAGCGGAAATAGTTTTCGATTTTTACGATCGTTTGAAAACAGTTTCTAAAGGTTATGCTTCTTTTGATTACTCTCCTATCGGAATGAGAACTTCTAAATTAGTTAAACTGGATGTTCTTTTGAATGCGCAGACAGTGGATGCACTTTCAGCTTTGATTCACGAAGACAACGCTTATAATATCGGTAAAAAAATGACCGAAAAATTACGCGAGTTAATTCCGAGACAACAATTTGATATTCCAATTCAGGCTGCCATCGGAGCAAAAATTATTGCTCGTGAAACCATTAAGGCACTTCGTAAAGACGTTACCGCAAAATGTTATGGCGGGGATATTTCGCGTAAGCGTAAATTGCTTGAAAAACAGAAAAAAGGTAAAAAACGTATGAGACAAGTAGGAAACGTTGAGATTCCGCAAGAAGCTTTTATGGCTGTTTTGAAATTGAATGATTAATATTTGTTTTAGAAAATAGAATATAGAGAATAGAATATAGATTGAACCCGATGACTTACGTTATCGGGTTTTTTGTTATTGATTTTATTTTAAATTGAAAAGGATGGATTGCGAAGACGCAACGCATTAATGCAAAATTTGAATTGTCCCGGTTTCTTTTTACGCCGTTGGCATATTAAACGACCAGCCAGAAATCACGAGATCGCGAACGACTTCATTTGTTTCTGCGCCGTCTCTCAGGTTATAAATTCCCTTATTGGCGATGTATCTTTCTGCTAATTTTGCAGAGCCGTAAAAACCTCCGAAAATGACTCCAAAGATTCCTAAAATAAATACAAGGGCATTGAGGTTCATAAAATTATAAAATAAAAGCGCCAGTGACAATACAACAAGCACTATCGTAGTGGTTACGGCTTTACTTTTTGAATCGTAATGAATGTCTTTGCAAGAAGGGCATCGTGGTATTCCGATTAAGATTTTAGAATACTTTACTGATCTGTAAACAATAATATTGGTTCTGTCAGCTTCTATAAAAAGCGGAATGAAATAGCAGTCGTTCATGTTTTCCATCTGGGCTTCTCCACAGTAAGTACATTCATGATTGTGCGGCTCAAAACGTTTGTAAGTTTCGTCGAAAGTGTAATTTTCTATCATATTATTTTAAAAGTATTAATCTTCATCAGAATACATCAATTTATTTAAAAGATATTTTACCAGAAGCGCCGGACCAAAAGAAATCGCTGCCGGAATGATCATCTCAATATTTAAAAAGGTTTCCCTGTTTTTAAAATAATAGCCGCACGCAAAAGGCATGATAAGTGATCCTGTAACGAATGCGGCCATTGCTGGTATAGGTCTTTTTGGAAATCCTAAATAACCTGCCGCACAGGCTATTACTACAGAAACAAAAATGAGCGTACTATCGTTATTCCCTAACATGGCGATTAATAATGAAGACATCCAGACGACAAACCATGCCACATTTTCTTTATCGTCTGCCTCTTTTGCTTCTTTGACTTCGTAAAAAAGCTGTTCTTTAAAACCTTTTACAACATCAATTATAAGCTGGCTCGCGATTTCAGGATCATATCCTAATACTATTAAGTTTTTAACTTCGTATTCAACATCAAAAGTGCCGTTTCTCATTCTTTTTTTCAGCTCTTCTATCTGAGAATATGTTAATTCGTTATTCATTTTCTATGTTTTTGGTGCTTTAAAAATAAAATAATAATTCAATTAACAGTATAAGTTATATGGAATTTTCTCTAAGAGTTATTAATAGGGAAATTAAGGATTTCGCTTCAGGTTTAAGGTTTAAGGTTTAAGGTTTAAGGTTTCAGGTTTGAGGTTTGAGGTTTGAGGTTGTTGTATCTTTGAAAACTTAACCGCAAAGTTCGTAAAGGAAATTATAACAAATTAAGTTTATCAGACTCTTTCTTTATTTCAACCTTTGTATCTTTGAAAACTTAAAACCTCAGCCGCTACGAATCTTTGAACCTCAAAAAAAATGCTTGACGAAACCCCAAAACGATTTGATCGGATTGTAGCTATTTTAATTCAATTACAATCGAAAAAGATTGTAAAAGCACAGGAACTGGCGAGTCGTTTTGAAGTGAGTTTACGAACTATTTATCGTGATATTAGAACTCTTGAAGCATCCGGAGTTCCTATTTACAGTGAAGCCGGAGTGGGCTATGCGTTAATGGATGGTTACAGGTTACCGCCTGTTATGTTTACGCGCGAGGAAGTAAGCAGTTTTATTGCCGCCGAAAAGCTGATGCAGAAATTTACAGATCCTTCTCTGGGCACACATTATGCTTCGGCGATGTATAAATTGAAATCGGTTTTGAGAAGTACCGACAAAGACTGGCTTTCGAACATTGAATCGCGGGTGGTGATGCAAACCATAGAACCATTATTTAATGACAAATCTCCGAATACTTTAGCGGTTCTTTTTGAAAGTATTGCAGAAAAAAAGCAAATTATCCTGACTTATAAAACAGTGGAAGCCGAAGATCCAACGAATCGAAATATTGAACCTGTTGGGGTTTTTCATGATCATAATAATTGGTATTTTTTAGGATACTGCCATTTACGAAAGGATTACCGCCAGTTTAGGACTGATAGAATCCTGAAAATTCAGAAAACAGATTGCGGCTTTACGATTGAACACGATTCATTAGAAACGTATTTAAATAAAAATGAAACTATCCCGACGGTAAAAGTCAGGATTTTGATTGAGAAGAAAATTGCCCGCTATTTAGATTACGAGAAAAAATATCACGGTTATGTATCTCAAAAAGAAGTAGACGGACAAATTGAAATGACATTTATGTGCCGCGATATCGAAAGCGGTTTTCCGCGCTGGTTTTTAATGTTTGGCGATTACGCCACTATTATAGAACCGGAAAGGCTTAAAATAAGAACTTTAGAATTACTCGAAATCAACAGAAAAAGGCTTTTATAAAAAACTCCTGAAAGAAATAATCTTCAGGAGTTTTTTATTTAATTTTTTTCAGGTTTTATCTTTCCCAGAAAAATGGAGGCTCAATATTTAAAGCTCTTAAATACACATATCCCTGACCACGATGATGCACTTCATTATCAATAAAATATAAGATATTCTGAATAACCGGAAATTCATATTGTCCAAAAAGATTAAAAGTATCATTAAAATCTTCAATCGATAATTTTTCCCAATATTGATTAATTTCGGCAGTTGCCTCATCCCATTTTTCAAGATACTGCGCTTTAAAAATCAACTTCTCCGAATCTTCGGCAAAAGGTTTGGTTTCTTTGTTTACAATTCCTTTAAGACCAGGAACTGCAATGGCCAAAAGTTCATCCGTTAATTTTGCGAAAGTTCTCATTCCTCCAATTGAGAATTCGAAAAAATCTTTTTCAGGAAATAATTCTATCACACGGCGTGTAAGTGCGCGGTGACCTTGCCAGTGTTTCAACAAATCTTCAGGAGTAATTACTTGGGCTGCTAATGTTTTCATAATTTTAAAGTTTTATATTTTTTAATACTTCAAAATTATTTAGGGTCGGTGACAACAGTTTGTCAACAGGAAATAAAAAAAACATTTATTTTTTTATTTCCTGTTTTAGAGGTGCACAGCAGCGCGTCTCAGGTAACCACTTTATTGGAATCAAACCCGACAACTTTTAAGAACCTGTCGGGTTTCGAACAATCAAAATCTATATTTTTACGATATTCACAATCGATTTTATTTGTTTTTGAGCCATTCAAACAAACGATTGGCATCTTCGTATTTAAATAATTGTGTTCCTTCGTTCATCGTTGCAGCAGATCCGCAGGCAACTCCCCATCGAATCACTTCTTTCAGGCTTTTATTTTGAGATAAAGCCCAAACCATGCCTCCAACCATGCTGTCGCCTGCTCCAACGGTACTTTTTTTAGCAACATTTGGCGCAGGTACATATTCATAACTGTCTTTTGTAACTAACACGGCACCTTGCGGACCAAGCGAAACCACAATAATTTCTGCGCCGCCTTTGGCAATGATTTTTTTAGCGGCTTCGTCTACTTCTTCCATCTCAAGACGTTCGACTCCAACCAGCTTTGCAAGTTCGCCTACATTTGGTTTTACAAGATAAACACCGGTTTCTAAAACTTTTTTCAAAGCTTCTCCTGATGTATCTACAATTAATTTAGAGTTTGATTTTTTAGCTAGTACAGCTATCTTCTGATAGAAATCATCAGACAAACCTTCGTTCAAACTGCCGCTTGCAACCAGAAATTTAGGCTTCAATTTTGAAATTGTTTCTAAAATCTTTTTTACTTCGGCATCAGCCAAAACATCACCTGAGAATCCAAAACGATATTGCGAATTGGTATGATCATCAACGGCAATAAAATTTTCTCTTGTTGCCGTTTCAGTTTCAATAACTTCAAATTCTATTTTTTCCTTTTCTACCAAATCTTTCAGCATTGCTCCAATTGGTCCGCCAGCGGTAAAAACAGCCAGAGAATTGCCGTGTAATCGAGCAATAGCTTTCGAAACATTTATACCGCCGCCGCCAGCATCAAACTGAGGGTCTTTGCATCTTATTTTTTGTTCAGCAATTAATCCTGAGAAGTGGGTGCTTTTGTCTACGGAAGGATTTACGGTTAATGTAACTATATCAAATGATTTCATTTTTGCAGTGTGAGATGGTTCGTATTAAGGCCTGATAAAACTGTATCTGCAATTTACTAAAATTAAAATCGGCGACCGTGTTTATAGACAGAATAATTTTAAATAATAAAATACTGACATTCATTAACTTAAATATAAAATCATTCGTATCTTTAAACAACACAATGAATAAAATCAGAATTATGAGAGTATCTCTATTTCTAGCTTTTTTATTTTATTCAACTATATCTTTATCACAGGGAATCGTAGTTGACACTACAACTTTGGGCATACCTGAACTGGTTCGTGAAGAGTTAATGCAAAATGCCTGCGCTAATCAAACTAATTTCAAATTTTCGTCACATCAGGGCATTGGCAAATTCATAAGCAATAATCCTAATTTCCCAATTTCGAGCGGTATTATTATTCGAAACGGAATTGCCAAATATACTGAAGGAACTTATACAGGCTTAAACGAAAGCAGTCAATTGAATAATGCGGCGGATAATGATCTTCAAATGGTCAGCGATGGCAATGGCCAGATTGTTCCTATTACAGATGTAAGTTTTATTCAGTTTGATTTTACGCCTTTGTCGAGTAATTTTAGTTTTGATTTCTTATTTGCTTCTAATGAATATGGCGAATTTCAATGCGGTTTCAGCGATGTTTTTGCTTTTATACTGACTGACTTAACCACCGGAGCTGCTGTAAATCTAGCCGTAGTTCCCGGAACAAACACGCCGGTCTCTGTCAAAAATATCAGAGATCAACAATATAATTCTTCGTGTTTATCTGCCAATGCCAATTTATTTGATCATTATAACGTAACCAATCCTGAAGCCTCGGCTGTAAATATGAGAGGCGAAACGAAAGTTTTAAAAGCTTCATCAACCGTGATTCCAAACCGGACATACAGCATAAAACTGGCAATTGGCGATTACAATGACAGCGGTTACGATTCGGCGGTATTCATAAAAGGAGGAAGTTTTATGACCGCGATGGATTTGGGTCCGGACAGAGCGATTTGCGAAGGCGAAAAAATCACGCTTCAATCCGGGCTTACAGGGAATTATACGTATACATGGACATTGGACGAAACATTAATTCCGGGGGAAACAAGTAATTCATTAACACTTGATAAAGCCGGAACTTATACTGCTACCGCGACACTTTCGGGCTGTATTATAAAAGATGAAGTCGTGATACGTAATTTGGTCGTTAAACCTCCCAAAAACATAACCGCCTGCTACACCACAAACGGTATTTACCAGTATGATTTAACTCAGAATAATCTAACTGTTCTGGGACTTAATCCTTCCGAATACACACTTTATTATTTTGATTCTTTGGCTGCAGCCAATGCCAACGGACCGAATATTCCTGAAAATCAATTGAATTCTTTTAGCAGTTCCGGCAATCAAACTATATACATAAAAGCAGTGCCGCTTTACAATAGAACTATTTTCTGCAATAATCTACTTTCATTTGATTTGTTGGTTACCCCGCCCATCAACATTGTAAAACCGCCGGATTTGAGTATTTGCGATAACATTTCTAAAAGAATATCAGTTGATTTGACTGTTCAGGAAACGGTTATGCTCAACGGATTAAATCCTTCAGAGTATAAAATAAGCTATTATACCAGCCAGACTGATGCAAATAATGCCGGAAACAAAATCCCGAATCCAAAAGATTTAATTGTTTCTTTAACCCAATCACCGCTGACTATCTGGGTGAGAATAGAAAATATTGCGAATTCGATTTGTTACACGACGGTTAACTTCAATATCATTATTTATTCATTGCCGGCAGTAGATGATATTCCGGATGCTGTTGCCTGCAGCAGTTATATACTGCCTCCAATTACTTCTGGTGATTATTATACCGCTCCAAACGGAACAGGGGCCAAACTGAATGCCGGCGATATTATCACAAAAACTGGAGTCTACTACATTTACAGCGGTCCCGGTGCAAACAATTGTACTAATGAGAATACCTTTTTGGTCACTTTGGTTTACGAACTCAATTTTGCAAAAGAAGCCTGCGGTGCCTACCTAGTACCACGCTTAATTGCCGGAGCATTTTTTACCGAAGCCGGAGGACGAGGCACCTTAATTCCGCAGGGAACAGCGCTTACAACCAGCCAGACGATTTATTATTATGCCGTACTCGACGGAGCGGTCTGCCGTGACGAAGCCGTGCCTTTTATTGTGCATCCTTTGCCGGTAATAGACAAACCTGATAATGTGGTAACCTGCGATTCGTATCCGCTTCCGCCTTTGGCAAATGGAAATTATTATACCCGGTCCGGAGGTTTGGGCACTCGTTTGAATGCCGGATCTCGCATTACTTCAACTCAGACTTTATTTGTTTTTGCCGATGATGGAAGATGCACTAATGAAAATTCATTTAAAATTGATATTATTAAAACTTCGACTTTTATACCCATTACGCAATGCGGCAATTTTACTTTACCCACAATTGCCATAGGAGGCTATTATGACAGTCCCGGTGGTCAGGGAAAAAATATTCCTGCCGGAACAGTAATTACCAATTCACAAACGGTGTATTATTATGCAGCTGCCACAACTTCTCCCAATTGCACTGATGATCTAAAGTACCAGATTACCATAAAACCATTGCCTTTGGTCGATACGCCGGGCAGCAGATTAGAATGTGAGCGTTATATATTACCTCCCTTAACCAACGGAAATTATTTTACCGCTGCCAAAGGCGGAGGACTTCCATTAAAAGCTGGAGATATTATCACCGCAACGCAGAAGATTTATATTTATTCCGTTGGACCGGAATGTACCAATGAACATAGTTTTACGGTCGAGATCAGGCCTCTTCCTCCTGTTGATAGTTTTACAGATGTGGTTACCTGCACGAATTTTACACTTCCGAGATTGAAAAACGGAAAATATTATACCGCCGCGGGAGGCTCTCGCGGCCCGGGAACGCAACTTACCGAAGGAACCATCATAAATACCACTCAAACCGTTTACATTTATAACGAATGGCCCGATTTTACAACCTGCAGCAATGAAACATTTTTTAAAATTAACATCAACGGAATAGATGTTGGTACTTTTGCCGATATCAATATTTGCGACAGTTATACGCTGCCAGCATTACAAGTGGGCAATTATTATGCACAGCCCGGAGGGAAAGGCGCTGTTATTCCGTCGGGGACGATTTTAAGTACTTCACAGAGAATTTATGTATATCATGTCGTCGGAACCCGGCTCACCTGTACAAGTGAAAAAAGTTTTTCTGTCAATATTGCCGCAACTCCCCTATTAGCCAGTACTCCGGATATTGCCATTTGTCAAAGTTATACCTTACCCGTTTTAGCAGCTGGCGGTTATTTTAGCGGTCCAAACGGAACCGGAACGCACTATCTAGCCGGCCAACAAATAAATGCCAGCCAGCAAATGTATATCTACGCGGCAGCTGCGACGAATGCTGCTTGCAATTCTCAGGATGATTTTAATATTACCATTTATCCTCTGCAACAGCTGCAAATAAAAAACGGAATCATCTGCGTCGATTTCCAAACAGGAACACTGCTCCGTTCAGCACAATTAAATTCCGGCCTCAACCCTTCCATTTACACCGTTGACTGGTTTTTAGACGGCACGAAAATAAGCACCGGACCGAATTATACCGCCGTCAAAGATGGAGTTTATACCGTCGTTCCTAACAAAAACACACCCAATATTGGCAACGACTGCGGCTATACTACAGCCACAGTTACCGTCGAAAAATCAAGTCCCGCAATTGCATCCGTAACCGTAAGTGATGCTTTTGAAGATACTATTGATATTATCGTAAACCTGACAAATGGCTTCGGAACTTATGAATATCAATTAGATGACAGTAATTTTCAGACCAGCAATGTTTTTTCCGATGTCGATTCAGGAAAGCACGTTATTACAATCAGAGACATAAAAGGAAACTGCGACAACCAGATTTTATTTGCCAACGTTCTTAAATACCCCAAATTTTTCACCCCAAACAACGATGGTTTCAACGACACCTGGAACATTACAGATCTCGCCATGCAGCCTGATGCAGTTATACATATTTTCGACCGCTATGGAAAACTCATAAAACAGCTCAATCCATCAGCTGCCGGATGGGATGGCAATTACAACGGAAGTCCGCTCCCGGCCTCAGATTACTGGTTTCACACCTTTTATACGCAAGACGGAATCGCTCAGGTTTTCAAATCACATTTTAGTTTAAAGCGCTAATAATTTGGGCGTGCCACCATAAAGAAAAGCGGCCAGCTCGCAAAACCGGTTATTCGGCCTCTTTCTTTCTGCTGTCAGGCTGTCCGCGTTACTTCGGTAACCAGCTCCCATCCTTCACGCACTCGCAAAAACATTTCAAAAAAACGACAAGGCCGCTTTTCTAAAGGCCATTCCGGCTGCGAGCAATAGTTTATCTATGATATTTATAGCTATTACATCATCAACTTTGTACCTTTGCACCTAATAACTTTGGAACTTAAGAAAAATGATCGAAGATAAAAATCAGCAGCGTACCAGTATAGCGCAATTAGGCGAATTTGGCTTAATTGAACATTTAACCAAAAATTTTGATGTTACTCAGGAATCTACCTTAAAAAGTATAGGCGATGATGCAGCGGTTCTTGATTTCAAAGATAAAAAAGTAGTTGTTTCTACTGATTTACTGATTGAAGGTGTTCATTTTGACCTGGCGTATATGCCATTAAAACACTTAGGATACAAATCAGTTGTTGTAAATATCTCCGACATCTGCGCTATGAACGCACGTCCGACGCAAATAACCGTTTCTGTTGCCGTTTCTAATCGTTTTCCGTTAGAAGCGTTAGAAGAGTTATTTGAAGGCATTACACACGCCGCAAAAGAATACAAAGTCGATGTTATTGGCGGCGACACCACCTCATCGCAAAAAGGATTAATTATCAGCATCACTGCAATTGGCGAAGCTGACGCTGAGGAAATTGTGTACAGAAACGGCGCAAAACAAACCGACTTGCTTGTGGTAACCGGAGATATTGGCGCTGCCTACATGGGATTACAGGTTTTAGAACGCGAAAAACAAGTTTTTCAGGTAAACCCAAACAGCCAGCCTGACTTAGATATGTACAGTTATTTAATAGAGCGCCAGTTAAAACCTGAAGCACGAAAAGATGTTCGCACACTGTTGCATGCTCTTGAAATAAAACCAACTTCGATGATTGATATCTCTGACGGATTATCCTCAGAAATTATTCATTTGTGCAAACAATCAAAAGTGGGTTGTAATTTATACGAAGATAAACTCCCATTAGATCCGCAGTTTATTTCGACCTGCGAAGAATTTAATATCGACAGCACAACTGTTGCGATAAACGGCGGAGAAGATTACGAATTGTTGTTTACCATTGACATTAACGATTTTGACAAAATAAAAGGAAATCCAAACTTCTCCATTATCGGCCACATGGCAGACGAAAGTGAGGGAATAAATCTGGTTACGCGCGCAAACACTCAAATTCCTTTAAAAGCTCGCGGCTGGGATGCTTTGCAGGAGTAACTTTTAGTCACAGTCACAGTTTTCAGTCTCTTAATCAGATAAAATTCAAATATCCTAAAAGTTTTTTTTAAACTTTTAGGATATTTTTTTAAGCATACAATTTCTAAAATCTAAAGCCTAAATTTTCTAAAAAAGCCCCTTGCTTTTGGCTTCTTTTATCAATTCTTCATCCGAACCGGATTTTATTTTGAGTAATTCTTTCAGGTTCCTTTTACGCTTTTCAATTGCATTCAGAGAAATCGGGATATACTGCGACATATCTTCAGCAGGAGTTCCTTTTGAGAGATGAAACAAAATCTGCTTGTCGAACTCATCTACTTCGATGGAATTGTGGGTCGACTGATGCAGCATTTTCACCACAGACTGACTGTAATATTTGTCGTTTTTCATTACTTTATCAAAAGCAAAAAGCAATTCATCAAACGTTAGGTCGTTTTTAATAATCAGTCCGTTAGGATTAATCGTTCTGATAATCGTTTTGATTTTTAATAACTCTGTGTACATCGTCAGCAAAATAATCTTGCATCCGGGTGTTTTTTTCATGAGCAATTTCGCAAGATCTTCTCCTGAAAAAAGATCTTTTTCCTCGTACGCCGGCATGCTGATATCCAGAAATGCCACATCAAAATCAGGAGTTGCTTCGTTTTCTATTAAATCATAAGCTGATCTGCAATCATGCGCCTGCGAAATTAAAAAATCAAATTCATTGGGATTATAGCGTATTATGGCATTTTTATATCCTTCAATAATAAAAGGATGATCGTCGACAATTAAGACATTCTGCTTAATTAATTTCGGAAGTGGGGCTGTGAAATCAAATGTCATTGTGTTGTAGGTTTATTTTTTGATCGATTGGGACTTTAATTACCAGCAGGGTTCCTTCTCCTTTAACAGATTTTATAGCAACAGTACCTTTACATTCTGTCGCTCTGTATTGAATATTATGCAACCCAATTCCGTTTTTTGTTCTTTTGGTATTAAAACCAATTCCATCATCAGAAATAGACAAAACCAAATGATTTATTTCGCTCTTAAATTCAACTCTAATGATATCTGCTGCTGCATATTTATTGCAATTTTGCAGTGCTTCCTGAACAATTCGGTACAAATTAATCTTAACAATATTATTTACTAATTCCCATTTTATATGAGAATCAAATGAAGTAATTAATTTAGAATTATAAGTATTTTGCTGATTTTCGAATAATTTCTTCAAAATTGCAACAAAATTATTAATTAAATCTGATTTTTCTCTATTTAAATCATGTGAAATTTCGCGTATGTCTTCTTCAATATGTTTGAGTTCTGCCAAATATTTTTTTCTTTTTGGCGCCGCCTGGGCCTCATCAATTTTATCTAAACTGTCTAAACTGATCCTGATACCAAACATTCGGCCTAAAACACCGTCGTGCAATTCCTGAGCTACTTTTTTCTTCTCTTTAATTCGGGTGAGTTCAATCTCATTTTGCTGTGAAATCATCAAATTATAAATGTCTTCGTTTGCAATTTGCTGTTGCTGCTTAAAAAGCAATTCCCTGTTTTTAGCCTGCTGTGTTTTATAAACATAGAAAAATAAACCTGCTAATGTGCAAATGCTGAAGATATACACTAAGGTTTTGTTTTTCTCCTGAAGATTGGAGTTTTGATCTTTTATTTCGTTGGTTTCATATTCAATACGGGAAAATTTCTCTCCGATTTTTCGCTCTGATTTCAACATTTTGTCATTCAATTGAATGTATTCCCTGGAGTATGCAGAAGCATTTTTAGGATCTACAATCGCCAATTGTTTGAGCGATTCCAGCGTGCTTACAATTTTATTTGTGGTTCGGGATAAAATCAACGCCTGTTTTACATGGCGAATAGCTCTGAAAGTATCCTTTTTTGAAGCGTAATATTCAGACAAATGAATTTTACTCGAAACTGCAGCGGCTTTTAAACCCAGACTGTCTCTAATTTTTAAAGCTTTAAAAAACAAATCCGGAAGCTCATCTGATTCGTTTAATTTGAATTTGCAATATGCCAGATTATCCAGTAAAATAGCATAAAGTGATGTTTTGTCTACAAACAGATTTTTTTGGTCTAAACCCTGTTCAAAAAACTTTTTTGCCTGTCTGTAATTATCTTTATTCAAATAAACATATCCAATATTATTAAGGGACGTGGCTCTATACTGAAACTCTGATGGAATTGATTTATCTTCTAAAACCTTCAATGCCTTATTCTGAAATTCTAAAGCTTTAGGGTATTCTTCTCTCTCATTGTATAATATTCCCAAAAGATTATAACTTTCGTAGAAAAGATCATTCACGTTTTTTTGCTTTTTCAAACTGCTTAAAGCCTTAAAAACATTGATCTCACTTTCAAAAAAATCGCCTTCATTATACTGAAGGCTTGCTTTGTTTAAAAAAGTTTTGGCAATGTTGTATTCATCCTTTAATTGCACGTATAATTTTCCGGCTTTAAAATAACTCATAAAAGCACTATCAGCAATAGATTGCGCTATATAATAATCGCCGAGATAAGAATAAGCTTTTGCAATATTAGCAGAATCGTTCGTTCTTTTGGATCGCTCTAAAATTAATTTCGCTGTTTTTTGATACGATTTCCAATCGCTCATATTATAATACCGATTAGCTATTTTAAAAAGGTTGACTTTATTTACAGAATCGTCTTTTTGGTTTAAAATGATCGACAGCGCTTTTTGATTGTAGTTCTGCTTGAATTTTAATGGAAGATTATTGTCGTTCGCTAAAGAAAGGTAGCTGGGTAGACTGTCTTCAGGCGAAAGTTTGTCGTCTGCCGATGAAGTTTTCCTTGTACATGAAACTAAAACAATGAATATTAGGATTATTATGTGGTATTTTTTTTTCAATTGCAGCTGAGTTTTACCAAAAATAGTAAAACTATAGATACAAAAAAAAGCTGCCAAAGAATGACAGCTTAATATTATTTAAATCTTTTAGGTTTAGTCTAATTTTTTATTGCCACCTAAAGATTGATTAACACTTGATAAACTTGCCTGATTGTTTATTACAGTTCCACCATGATAATCTCTTTTTTTCGTTACACCACCTGTAGCACCATCTCCATCGATTCCAAGATCGATTCTGACATCTGCATAAGATGTGTTAGTTTTTTCTGGAGCTGTAAATGAAGTTGCTACCATTACTAATGAGAATAATCCGAATGTTAAAGCTGCTTTTTTCATGTCTTTGAGATTTTATTTTTGATTTGTTTTTGGGGTTTTCATGATTTGTTTGTCACTAATCATGGTGTAAAACTACTTCCGAAATCAAAAAAAATTTATATGAAAAAATAGGTTTATGGTAGAACATACCCAATTGATAGTCAATGAGCGCCAAATCTATGTAAATGTCTAATTTTTAGACCTCTATGTAATTTCCAGCTGCAAAATCGGAGATAATTAAATCGACATTTGCTTTGTAGGTTTTAGAAAAAGGAACCTTTTTTGAAGAGTTTTTTACGTAACAAACTGAGTTTCCGTTATGAATCCTCGAAATATAATTTCGATTGATTATATAACTGTTGTGAATTCGTATAAAAGGATAGGCTAAAACACCTTCAAAATGCTTTAAAGTTTTGAAAGCTGTTATCGTTTCACCAGAATTCAGATAAATATCTGTCGAATTATTATCGGCTTGTAAATACGCAATATCGGCCGCCTGTATATAGCGATAGTCACCGTATGATTTTATACAAATCGTGAGTGGATCTGCTGCCGTGTGCGGCATTCTTATATCAGATACTAACGCTGGAATTTCGTTTTTAGTATCGGCTGCAGTTAATTCTGAAACGGCTTTTTCCAGTTTTAAAACTGTTTTGAGTAAATCTATGTACGTTACAGGTTTCAGCAAATAATCAAAAACATTGTATTGAATGGCGTCAAATGCAAATGTTTTTTTTGTAGTGGTAATAATTATTTTGGGAATAATGGCTAAAAAACGATACAATTCATTGATAAAAGCAAGCGATAAATTTGCATCAGTATCCTTAGGATCGATTTCAAGAAATACAAGCGACGGACGATGCTGCAAAACCAAATTCAACCCTTCCTGGCTGTTCGCACCCGACGCTGTAAAAGTTAATTCGGCAAATGCGTCGGCAATGCTTTTAGTTCTCAAAATACTTTGAGCGTCATCGTCAATAATAATATAGGAATACTTTTTCAATATTAACTTTGTTGATTTTTCAAGAATTCCCGACAAACGACCTTTGGTTTTCGCCGGTACTTAATACAGTTTGTTTTTGGTGATTCAGATGCATTTAAAATTACGAAATTACAATACCTAATTATCTCATTTATAATACATTATATGCAAATATCAAACAATAAGACTGAATGCCAGAATATCCAATGAAATGCATGCTCTAAAAGTAAAAAAAATCCCAAACTCCATCTAAGGAATTTGGGATTTTTATTACTTTATTTTAAGGAAACTACATTTTCATCAACCAATTTTTCATTGAAACCTCGTTTTCTATAATATCTTTCAATTCAGAAATTTTTACACGATCTTGTTTCATCGTATCTCTATGACGAATCGTTACGGTTTCATCTTCTATGGTCTGGTGATCTACGGTAATACAAAACGGAGTTCCAAGAGCATCCTGTCTTCTGTAACGGCGACCAACAGCATCTTTTTCATCGTAAGCCACAGTAAAATCCCATTTTAAATCTTCGATGATTTTTCTGGCGATGTCAGGTAGACCGTCTTTTTTAACCAATGGTAAAATAGCAGCTTTTGTAGGTGCTAAAACCGATGGTAATTTTAGAACTGTTCGTGTAGAACCGTCTTCTAAAGCTTCTTCTTGTAATGAAGTTGCAAAAACAGCCAGGAACATACGATCTAAACCAACTGAAGTTTCTACTACATATGGCACGTAGTTTTCATTCAGTTCCGGATCAAAATATTGTAATTTTCTGCCAGAATATTGTTCGTGCGCTTTTAAGTCAAAATCGGTACGGGAGTGAATACCTTCTAATTCTTTGAATCCGAATGGGAAATTAAACTCGATATCTGCTGCAGCATTTGCATAATGCGCTAATTTTTCGTGATCATGAAAACGGTAATTTTCTTTTCCTAATCCTAACGACAAGTGCCAGTTCAAACGTGTTTCTTTCCAGTGGTGGTACCATTTCATTTCTTCACCCGGACGCACGAAAAACTGCATTTCCATTTGTTCGAATTCACGCATACGGAAAATAAATTGTCTTGCCACAATTTCGTTTCTGAAAGCTTTACCGGTTTGAGCAATTCCAAAAGGAACTTTCATACGACCTGATTTCTGAACATTCAGGAAATTCACAAAAATACCTTGTGCTGTTTCCGGACGTAAATATAAATCCATTGCAGAATCTGCAGAAGCCCCTAATTTAGTTCCGAACATTAAGTTGAACTGCTTTACGTCTGTCCAGTTTTTTGAACCGGTTTCGGGATCAGCAATTTCTAATTCTTCTATTAGAGCTTTTACATCCTGAAGATTATCAGTCATTCCTTTTGCAAGCCTTGATAAAATTTCTTTATACTTTGAAAGATATTCTACAACGCGGGCATTTGTTGTAACAAATTCTTCTTCATTAAAAGCATCACCAAATCGAGCTCTTGCTTTTTCAATTTCTTTTTGAGCTTTTTGATTGATCTTTTCAGCATGATCTTCCACTAAAACGTCAGCTCTATATCTTTTTTTAGAATCTTTATTATCAATTAACGGATCATTAAAAGCATCAACGTGGCCTGAAGCTTTCCAGGTTGTTGGATGCATCAATATTGCAGCATCAAGGCCGACAATATTTTCATTCATCTGAACCATTGATTTCCACCAATATTCACGGATATTCTTTTTTAATTCGACACCATTTTGTGCGTAATCATACACTGCACTCAATCCATCGTATACTTCGCTTGACGGAAAAATAAATCCGTACTCTTTTGCGTGCGAAACCACATTCTTAAATATATCTTCTTGTTTTGCCATAGTGATGCAAAAATATAAAAAGTACGTTTAAAAAAAAGAAAAAATATAAAGATTGAGAGATTGATTTCGTTATTTTTGTAACTAAATTCTTTCTATTTGTGTTTAATTATATTATTGACCTGTTTTTCCCTAAAGTTTGTGCCGGTTGTCATACTATTTTGATCACCAACGAAACTGTATTT
>Ga0247811_1000081_pt1 | contig 34216 bp, 29 predicted proteins | sample UWRJL134311R1_FD_189018 | JGI IMG/M metagenome (GOLD analysis project Ga0247811, IMG submission 189018) | Plant litter microbial communities from Arlington Agricultural Research Station in Wisconsin, United States - UWRJ-L134-311R-1 | ecosystem: Environmental > Terrestrial > Plant litter >...
GTTCAATTTCAGATACAGTCTGCCAGTTTTGATTTAAAGTTTCCATAATTTCTATATTTTAAATTAATTATGGAACATCCACCGGGAATCGCTTAGCAAGCGCAAAAAGCAACGCAATAAAGCAGGAATTTTTTGCTGCATTTATGGGGGAATTTTTTGCTAGCGCCCGCAAGCTATTCTCTAACTTTGTGACGAAATTAATTAAGATATTAAAAGAATAATGGACTCTTTGGTGTAGGTCAAAAAACATTAATTATTGCGAAAAGCATTAAGGTTCGAACCCATCACGGTCACTAAGAGCCTTGTTTTTAAAGGCTTTTAAAAGGTTTTAGTCAACATTTAGTCAACAAGTTTGGGAATGGGGGTTAAAACCTTTTTTTATTAATTAAAATAGCTGACAAATATTTATTAATTAGATTTTATAAAAGAAGGAATTAGTATTGTTTTAATATCATCATATTTATCTTTTGATTTTAAATATGGATTTTCTTTGTTAGTTTGTTTGAAAAATATATCCATTTGAAAAACAAATGATTTTAGTATAAATTCTTCTATATCTATCTCTATATCATTAATATTGGAACCTTCCTCAAATCCAGCATTGTCAATTAAGTAATTACCAGAAGAATTTCCTCTTTCTATTTTTCCTTTATTATGTTTAATGCAGTTGTTCAAATAACGGATAATCCTCATTTCTTCATAACAATTACAGCCTTCAAAATCTGTCAAAAAATTTAACTTTAATTGAAATTTATCTTCAATGTCATATAATAAATCTTCAATTGTTTTTGCTAACCCAATTATTATAAGTTCTTTTGTACACTGCCGATAACCGTTTAGCATTCTTCCTGTCTCTTTCATTCGGTGTTTATTATCAGCTCGGGTATCATTTTTATCGTACCATACAACTTCATTTGAAAACTCATTTAATTTGTCTTCTGTTAAACTGTACATTAATAATAAACTACCAACTCGATGTATAATGCCAAAATGTATATTAGCTTGATTAATGAATTCTATAAATTTTTCGTCGTTCATTATTTTTTAGGTAAAATTTTTTTTGTAATGGGTTGTTGTTTAAAAGATTGTAAATGAGTTTTATAATCCAATCATTTTCTTTCCTATTTCGTTTATAATCTCTTTCGCTAATTCAAAAAATATTTCCTTTAGAATTGGCAATCCTTTTTTTCTTGATAATGCCCAAAATTTGGATAATCTTAAAATAACTTCGTTTTTGGTTAGGGTGGTGAGACTTTTTCTCAGTTCTATTGCTTCGTTTTTTTCTTCAGTTAAATCAATATGATTTATCTCTTCATAATTTTGAAGATATTTCACAGAATTAGCTAAATAGTTATCTATTAAGATTTGTCTTCTTAGATCAAATGGATTTATGTTAGCATCTTCTTCAATTAACTGGTATTCATCATAGAATTCTTTTGTATAATGAGTCACCGTTGGATCATCATCAAAATATTCAGTTTCATTGAATAATCGTAAAACATTTCCCCAATTTTTAAATGTTGAATCAAGTTTTTCAAAATTTAATCTTGCATTATTTTGGTCTAAATTATTTTCATTTGTTGGTTTATAAGTAACTGAATATTGAAATCCGCTAGTTACGTAATAGGCATACGAATTAATTTCAAAATAAAAATCTGAATCTTCATTTTTGTCTTCAAACCTAAGTAAACTATTGACTGCTTTAACTCTTTTACTTTCACTAGGATAGTTTTCTTTTAAATGATTTAATTGATTTAAAATAATTAGAGGGAATTTTCTTTTACTCATTGATTTTGTTATTAAATTTTCTAAAAAATGTAAATAATTTAATTAGGAACTATTTACGACGATATTTCCCATCAGCATCCAAAACGTATCCTTTTGGATAATACTTTCCGTCCATGCCAATAAAACTGCCTTCGGGATGATATTCTCCATCCATTCCAATGAAAGAACCTGCTGAATAATATTTTCCATCCATTCCAATAAAAGAACCTGCTGGGTGATATTTTCCATCCATTCCAATGAAACTACCTTCTGGATAATATTTGCCATCTATACCTAAGAATTTGCCCATTTTTAATAATTTTTAACTTAAAAGTTTTGTTTATGCGTATTACGAAAAATTTAATTTTGTTTTTTGTCTAATTTTTTATGTATTAAGGATATTGTTGTCATTATATCCAAAGCTTCATCTTCCGAAATTGTCCAGACAATTTTTGGTGCATGTGCTGTTGTGTTTCTAAACATTCCAAAAACTCCTTTAATTAAATTTGAAAAGCCCTTCTGTTCACTTTTTTCAGTTTCGGTTTCTAATGCATTTATTCTTAATAAAGGACTATTAACAGATAAGGCTTTATCTACTAGTTCTGAACCGTCAAGAGTTAAATCTGTTTTTTTTCGAATTTCTTCTGCTATACTTTTTACAGCTTCAAAAACTGAATGAAAATAATTTTCAGCTATAAGTTCTGAATTACAATATTCATATATTTTAGGATGAATATTTCTATATGTTAGTTTTGATTTAAAACGATTTACTCTTATTTCTGCTTCGCTGATAGTTTTAGATATTTCTACGGGATTAAAAATCCCTGATTCGTTAAGTTGTAAACCAATGAATGAAAGTTGCTTGTTTAGTTCTGCTCTAATAAACTCAAATTTTTCGTTTTGTCCAATAAAGCGGGATGGTCGTATAGATATGTTTATAAATCTAAGAATAAGATTAGATGTATTTGTTCTATTTTGAAAATCAGCAAAACTATTATACAATCTTTTCCATTTAGTATTTGATGCATCCAAGTCAATAAGTCCAGCTTCAGGAATAAATTTTGACAATTCAGGTCCCGTTAAGCCGTGGTCAGTATGTCCTAGTATTTTTGCTAATCCTTCTAATGTTCCAGAATCGATAGGGGCAAATGTTTTTTTTGCCATAATGGTTAGTTTTTGATTTGTTATTGAATAGTTTTTGAAAGAATTGTATTGCTAAGATATATTTTTTTTAAAACATTTTTAAAATGAATAACATACAAGTTTATTAATATAATATAAACAGGTATAAATACGCGTTACACTGTTCCTGCTAGTTGATATTTTTGACAACAGTAATTATGGATTTCCAATTTTTTTTTTATAAAGATTAATATTTGCCTGATTCCAATTAGAGCTAACAGTTTATAAATTCAAAAAATCTTAAAATATCTTTATCTATGAAAGAAGCTAACATTGTATCGGTCATTAGTGCATATAATAAACTAAGTTCAGAATTGTTTGACTCTTATTTAAAGTATCATTCAATTGTCATGAAAACAATGGAAATAATCGATCTGGAAGGATTGGTAGATGGTTTAAGAGTGGTGAGTAATGATGCTGACATATTTGATGGTTATTTTATAGGTTATTCGATTCCTCAGATAGGTAAAGAATTTGATTTATTAAGAATAGGAACTAAAAATGTTGTAAATATCGAATTGAAGCAAACAAACACAGGTGATACTGGAGGTAATAAAAGGTGGAGCATTAATAATTTTGCAATTACCAAATGGAAATATTAATTTTAGTATGGTTGCTGATAGAATTGGAAATGAGTCAAACAAGAATGATTTTGTTCAAAAAGTTTTTAAAAAGCCAAGTAATCTAAATTATTATCACATAAAAGAAGCGGGTGAAGATTTTTTAAAGTTTGTTGTTTTGACAAGTCCTGACTATACCCCAAGTAAATTTGACAAACTTCAAATTTATTTAATTACTAAAAAATATAAAAAGGATATTTTTCCATTTACAAGAACAGTACTAACATGGGCGTTAAGGATTATTTCTTTAGCAAAAGGTTTAATGTAATTTTGTTATATGATTTTTACTATTCTTAATAAGTTATATATTTATAACTTAAACGAAAATTTTTAAATGCCTTTATATTGAATAACTTACCTAATAGACATAGAAATCACGAGATTGAAACTTTATCGGAACGATTTTTTAATAATCAAGTTCCTGTAAATTGGGTTGTAAATAAGTTGCAATTAGATTACGGAACTGACCTAAATTGTGAAATAGTAATTGATAAAGGAGTTACAGGTATGAATTTTTCTGTGCAATTAAAAGGTAAGGAAAAAGAATCTAATGCCGAAAGTATTAAAATACCAATCAAAAGAACCACAATAAAACGTTGGTTGAATAAACTAGAACCAACTATGATAATTGTATATATAGTAAATGAGGATGAAGCTTTTTGGTTGTGGTTTGAAGATAATACAGTCGATCTAACTTTAAAAAATGATAGTTTTACTATTAGTATTCCAAGAAATAATAAGCTTAGTCAATTAGATTGGAATAATTGCATAGAATATTTGAGGGAGATTTTTAAAAAAAGGCATCTCTTGTATGCTGTTCCCAAAATAGATGATAATAATAAAATTGCCTGGGATTTATTTAAGGAAAAAAAGCATCAAAGAGCATTATCATATTTTTATGAGTTTCTACAGAGAACTCCTAAAGATGCTATCATGCTTGAAGCTATAGCTTTATGCGAATATGAATTGTTTAATTACCAGAAGGCACTTGTTCATATTAATAAAGCACTTGAAATTGAAAATAATGATGGAATAATAATAAGTAAGGCTTCAATATTAACAGAGCAAGGTATTCTTTTAAAAGACAAATCATTAATAAGGGATGCACTTGTGTTATTCGAAGATTTAATTTTAAGAGGACATTCTTCTTATCCTTTATATTATAATTATGGAAGTGCGTTAAGTAACTTGGGAGAATATGAAACATCAATCATATTTTTTAAAAAAGCAATAAAGCTAAATCCAAATAAGGCGCAGGTATGGAATAATATGGGTAATTCTTATATGGAAATAGGGGAACATGATCTTAAAATGCAGTGCTATGAAAATGCATTACAGATAAATCCCGATTTGGCAGAAACATTATTTAACAAAGGTTCATCACTTGTTAGATATTACGGAAAAGCCGAAGAAGGTTTGTCTCTTATGCTTCAAGCAACGGAGAAATCAGACAGGTATGAGATAGACACTCCAAATGTTTTTTTCTGGATTACAGAAGCATACATTATTATGGGTGATTTTGAAAATGCGCTTAACTGGAATAAAAGGGGGCTGTCTTATTTTTCAAACGATATTTATCTTCGACAGCAGAAAACTCTAATTGATCAAGCTGTCAAATATTTCTAAATGTTTTTCTAAAGAGTTGTATACTAATAACTTGTTATATCTTAAATTAGCAGATTAAAATATTATATCTAATGAATAGTTTTTACGTTATCGCTGAAGAAGGAAAAGAACCTAATGAATTTGATATTCCATATTTTGGTGGAACTGTAGGACAAAATCAAGCTTCATTTGTTGGTGGATCAATTGGAATAAAAAGAGTGGATAAACCTGCTAGTACTAGAGATTATGATGTGAAATTTAGAGCATTTATGTACAGTATAAAACCAGTCTATAAAGTGCCTCAGTTTTTGGATTATCATTTAGAAAAATATCAAGGAGATCCAAATGAATTTATTTATCAAATCAAATATGTTATTTTACCACAGGTTGAACGTGGAAATCGTTCATCATATTCAAAAATGATTCAAGATTGGCTTGATACAAAAAATCCCAAGACTGAATCTGCGAGTTATGTAATTAATACTGGAAATGTTAGTGCTCCAATTCAAATTCAACAGAACTCAAATCATTCAACACAAACGCAAAAAATAAAATATTCTAAAGAAAATTTAAATGATTTGTTTGAAGTAATTAGAAAGGATATAGAAAAACTGGATAAAGAAATTCGAGAGGATTTTGAAATGGAAATGAACTATGCGGTTAAGCAATTATCAAAGGAAAACGACATTAAGCCTCAATTATTTAATTTAGGATCTCTCATTAAAGACGTAGGATTACCAATTTTCACAGGATTGACTTCTTCTGGGCTATTTGAAATAATAAAGCCTTTCATAGAATAAAAGAGTGATACTATAAAAATTATAATTTAGTTCGACTGGTCAAATTAATATACGCGCGCGTATATTACTTACCCCATATAAGGTGGTGTCCTTTTAGGACACCTTTTATCTTTTATTTAGATAGACATTTTAAATATTCTTTCAATTCATAAGCGTTATTGTCTTTTATCTTCCTTTCATAGATGTAAAGAGAATTTCGGTCAATAACACATTTAAAACCTTTATTGCTTCTTTCTTTTTATTAAACATATATTCTTGATGTCATATTTAAATTCCGTTAACGAATTGTTGCCAACTTAATACAGACCAACCACCAAGTGGTGTCAATGGTCGTAATGGTCTTAATGGAGTCAAAGGTCTTAATGGCCTAAGTGGCCTAAGTGGTGTTAATGGATTAAGTGGTCTAAGTGGTCTCAAACTATTTTCAATATGCGTTTCAGGGTTCCAAAAGCACGTTTTTCCTGAAATGTCACGAATGTTGTTTTCATACAAATTCCCAACCCAAGTTTTATTTATTATCGTCCAAATACTATTGTCATTTGAGATGAAAGCAACCCAATTTGTATTAGTGTCGAATATATTTTTCTTGTCGTCACTTAGCCAACCAACAAGATTTGTGTCTTTGTCAAAAAGTGGTGTCATATTTTGTTTTTCTTTTTAATAGAGTTGTCGTTTTAAAATAACCGCTAACTTGTATATACTACTGAAAACATCAGACTTACCACCCCAAAATTGGGTAGATATGTCTGATAAAGGTCATGGTTTATTTATTATCAAATATATAATAATAAACTTATAAATAATCAAAAGAACTTTTAATTCCTTGAATGCTTTTGGTACTGACAGTGTATAAAATTCAGTGGACTTGCTGCTTTATTGAATCAGCACAAACACGATTAATCAATATTAATATTAACGTCGAATCAAAAAAATTAAACATCATTTAAAATCTTCAGGTCTTTCAATAAATGGTTCGAAGTCTGTACCGCCAAGGTCACTATAAAAATATGAAAGCCTGCAAAGTATTTATTTTGCAGGCTTTTTTTGGTTCGAAAATTATTATCTAAAATTTTAATTTTTTTGCAATATCAGTGTTTACGGCAAATTTTGGTTCGAACTCCGTCAAGTCTCTAAATTTCTAGAACATCATTATTATTTGCATATTGAAGATAAAGTTACTAAGTTCACTTTGTCAATTAATAGTCTGCAAGATTGATTTGACATAAACTGACTCTGTTTCACAATAAAAAGTAAATGCAAAAAGAATATTCTACAAACTTAACATATCACTATAATTCCTATTTTGGAATTGTTGGAAAAAAAATGAAATGGGAAATAGGTCCTACATGGAAAACCCATCCTGAGTTCTTCGTTTTAGAATTTGCTCCAAATAAAGTTCACAACATGTGGACGTATTGTACTGTTGGCATGTCAGCCGATTTAATAGATGATAACTTAATTGAGTTAGTCATTTATTCTCCGAGACAAGATAATTCTTTGGTTGAATTATTGACTGTTCATGCTTCTCATCACAGACTGACACCTTTTAATATTCACCATACATCAAATATTGGAAGACCTTGGCTTGAAAATTCTATCTGTGACCATGCATTTATTTCATTACCTTATCTTGACGGAGAGAATTTAGAAATTTTTCAATTTGAAGAAAAGATTATTCATTGTTATTGGCTTATTCCAATTACACAGGTGGAGAGGGATTATAAAATTGAAAATGGTTGTGAGGCATTAGAAGAATTGTTCGAAGAGATACAACTGGATTACTTAAATCCATTGAGAAAGTCCTTAGTTTAAGTGATTAAAATCAGAAATATTATTATAAAGCATATGTTATTTGGACTATTTAAAAGTTTAGATGAAAAAGTTAAAGAAGATAAAGAAAATCTAATAGCTAGATTAAAGAACTCTGAGTTAAAGACTTTGATTATAGAAATGGGAAATAACAAACCTATTTCAAATAACATAATTAAAAGGCAGAAACGAGATCAATCTTTTGAAAGCAAAGATTTTCCTAGTTGGTATGCTTATAGAATTTCTGATGAATTAAGTGATATAAACTTAAAACCCGAACTTATAGAATTACTTAAAGATAAAGATTTTGTTCAATATAAACAATACGTTTTAAGATGTTTAAGTAGCTTATGTGTAAACTGTAAAGATTATGAGCTTTTTGACTTTTTGATTTCAGAACTCAAAAAAACTGACGAAGAAAAAGTAATTGCAACTGTTTTAAGCAGGCTTAATAAGTTGAGAAAACCAGCCACTCTAAATATTGACTATCTTAAACAATTACTATTAAATGGAACATATCAGAATAGGATTGACGCACTTAGCGCCTTACAAAACTCAGAGCACAAAGATTTAGAAGAAATTTTAATTCTAAAATTGAAGACTAGTGATCAGCATACTAAAGGTATGATTTGTGCAACCCTTAGATCTACTGGAACAATAAAGTCATTAGAAACATTGAAAGCAGAGTTTAAAAAAACAAGAAGTAATGATTTAAAATATTTTATTCAAAGTGCAATTGACGAAATAAATGAACGAGAAAATAGTAGAATCTAAACATTTAAATATGAACTAAAATCTCTAGATCTTCCAATAAATGGTTCGAATTCTGTACCGTCAAGGTCACTGAAAGGCTTACTTTAAAGACTTTAAAAAGGTTTTAGTCAACATTTAGTCAACAAGTTTGATTAATGGGGATTAAGACCTTTTTTTATTCGATATATTTAGAAGGTAAAAGAATAATTTAGTTAGTAAATAAGTGTGTAAATTCTTAAAATAAATTATATTAGCTTAATTGTAATAATTAATTTGAGATTTTATTAAGTAATGCTAATTAAGCTATGAGAAAAATTAGAAAGGTTAAAATTGATGGTTTTTGGGGAGATAAAACTGTTGACTTAAAATTTGATGAAGAAGTAAACTTTTTGATCGGTGTCAACGGTTCAGGGAAGACAACAATAATTAATCTAATTGCAGCATCTTTAAATGCCGACTTTGCTACTTTAGATAAAATTGAATTTAATAAAATAAAAATTAATTTTTTTGATATGAAGGATGATGATGGAAAAGTTATTTCGTCATCATATATAGAGGTTGAAAAAACTGATAATATAGCTTCACCATACAGTAATATTTTATTTAAAATTAAACCAGATTCAAAAACTAAAATAAAGACTTTTAAACTTAATGATATCGAAGAAGAAAATCTTTTTCGATATAGTCATAATTACTTAAATGATTACCGCATCCTTAAAACACAAAGAAGTGTGAAAGCTGAGAGAGATATCAATATGGCTCTTAAAGGTTTTGTAAATCTTACTTGGTTATCAATTCATAGAACAAATAATCTAAATAGAAATAACGAAGAAAAAGGGTTTGAATCTACGATAGATTTAAAGGTTAAGGAATTGTCAACAGAATTAGTTAAATATTTTGGTATTCTAGATAAAAGGTATTCTCTCGAAACAGAAAAATTTCAAAAGAATATTTTCTTATCATTAATTGAAGGAGAATCGAAAAGTGATATATTCTCTATATCAACTGAACTTGAACCTGAGCATGAAAAAGAAGCATTAAAGCAAATTTTTTTACTGTTTAAACTTCAAGAAGATGAATTCACTAATAAGTTAGATACTCATTTTAACTACTTTGAAGATTCAAAAAGAGCCATCACTCAAAAGGAAACGGTTACTTTAAACCATTTAGCTTCACTTGTAAGTACCCAAAGAATACATTCAATTGTGCAAGAATGGAAATTACTCAATGAGATGAAAATAAATATTAATAAACCTAAATTTATTTTTATTGATGAAATAAATAATCTTTTTCAAAGAAAAAAAGTGTTTATAAATGAAAGAAATGAGTTGCTTGTAGAAACCGACAGTGGTAAAGTTTTTCAATTATCAAATCTTTCGTCTGGTGAAAAACAGTTATTAATTATTTTAGGACAAAGTTTGCTTCAAGAGAATTGTAGTAATATCTATATTGCTGATGAACCCGAACTATCTCTTCATGTTGATTGGCAAGAGAAGTTGGTTAAAAATCTAAAAAATGTTAATCCCAACTCTCAAATTATTTTCGCAACACATTCACCTGATATTGTTGGTCGTTTCTCTGATTTTATAATTAAAGTTGAGGAAGCAATAATATGAGTAGTTTTACAAGGACAAGACCAGGATTAAATAATCAACACTTATTTCATAATGTTGATTTCATAATGTTTTTGGAAGGTGGAAAAAAAAGTTTTACAAAGGCAGAAGCATTAGCTGGAAACTATAATGAAGAAACTGAAGATGTTATTTTTTGGAAAAAAATTTTTGATACATTCGCTAATGGTAAAAGAATAAAATTTAAATCAATTGGTTCAAAAGTTGTAATCAAAGACATTCTGGTGGATATTGTCGATGGGAGATTGACTACAATACTTCTTGCAATGGATAATGAATTTGATGAGGTATTCAATAGGAGAATAAATCATCCGCAGGTATATTATACATATGGATATAGCTGGGAAAATGATGTATGGAATCATAATGTAATAAAATCCGTAATTGAAGGGCTTACAGCCGTTAAAATTAATAATAATGATGTAGAAGCAAATCTAAAAAATTTTTTAACTAAAATAAAAGTCGCCGTTAATGCTGATGGATATCTGTTTAAAAAAGGATCTTCTTTTCTTCCAAGGAAGACAGGTATCTTTTTTTGTGTAGAATGTTCTCCCGCTGATCTTCCATATGTAAGAACAACTGATGTAAATGAAAGACTCGAATTAAAAGGATTGAAAAGAAGTACAGTAAATAGTTTTGGTAGAAGATATTCAATAGATACGCATAAATTATGTTATGGGCATTTGCTTGCAGATTATTGTTGTCAAGTAATAATTCATTACATAAGAAAGCGTCATTCGCTTCCAACTGTTCACAAAGACATAATTTACAGAATGGGTTTAAACAAATTTTTTGAATCTTTTTTCGAGGATGGCTATATTTATGACTACTATTCAAATATGTTTAATCAAAAACAGCTTCTAGATTAAGATGTTTAATTAGAATTTTCCAATGAAATATAACGATGTTGTAATATTCGAGAATGGTAAATAATATAACCTATTTTGGCAACATTAGTAATTTATATTTAGAGAATAGATGAGTATAAAACATGAAGATTTATTAATTGAATCAGGTAAACCATTTGCGAATTGTAAATTAGATCGTCAGAAATATTATTCTATCCTATTTTTTAAAGTGTCTAGATTTGTTGTGGCTAAAAAATCAATTTTTAAATTGGAAATATGTTAATTTCCAAAAGCTGATTTTGTGAATAAAATCTTTTATAATATTAAAAATAAAAACTAGCAAACTATGAACTCAGACTTACCTTTAATTAATAGCGAAGATGATAAATTGGGAAGGTTCTCTTTTGCGACTGAAATTGCTTCAGGGTTAGTGAAATCATTTAGAGACAATAATGAAAGTATTGTTTTAGGGATTAACGGTAACTGGGGATCAGGTAAGTCAACCCTAATTAATTTTATTATAAACGAAATAGAACGATTGTCAGAAGAAAATAGTGCAGAAATCATCGTTCTTAAATTTAATCCATGGATGTTTTCAGGACAAAAAGAGCTTCAAAGTATCTTTTTGAAAGAACTAATTTTAAAACTTGAAAACAACAAAGAAAAACTAAAAGGGATATCCACCAAGATAGCTGATTTTTTGGTTCATTTAAATTGGCTTAAATATGTTCATTCAGGTGCTGGTGAGATGGTAGCGGATGCTAAAACATTTTTGGAGGGATTAGGTAAAGAAAAAGATGTATCTAAATTAAAGGAAGACATTGATGATATATTGATAAAGGCAAATATTAAATTATATATAACAATTGATGATATTGATAGATTGACGCCTTCAGAAATAACAGATATCTTTCAATTGGTAAAGTTGAATGGTAATTTTGCAAATACAGTATTTATTCTCGCCTACGATCAAGGTATTGTTGCAGATGCATTAAAGCGACAATTTGGTGAAAATGGAAAAAAATACATAGAAAAAATTGTGCAAGTTGATTACACTTTACCATCAATTTCCAAACAAAATCTTTCAAGAGTTTTCATCGATAGCTTATCCTCATTATTTTCTGAAATAGAATTAAAAGAGAAAATTGAAGAGTTTTCAGATACTATAAAATCTGCCCCTTTCCTTGGTTATTTTACATCATTAAGAGATATCTATAGATTTAATAATAGTTTAAAACTAAGACTTCCATCGATTTATAATGATTTAAACATAATTGATTTTTTATTAGTTGAATCTTTGAGAATGTTCAACTATAATGCTTACGAATTTGTTATTCAAAATAAAGATACTTTTGTTTATAAGGAAGAAGGAACTGTTCGATTGAATTCGCCTATGGATAAAGGATCAGTTATAAATTTTATTGCTGAATTATCTTATGATGATATCACAAAACAAATTTTAAATAATCTTTTCGCAAATGGCATTTCAGATTTCTTCAATTCAATTAATTCACATGACCTAATAAGGGGAAAGAGAGTGTCTAATAGTAATTATTTTGATAGATATTTTAATCTTCAACTTAGTTCATTAGATATACAAGAAGTAGTTTTTGAAAATTTTATAAATGGTGACGATTTAAAATCCAGCTTATCAACTTTGGAAGAAGTTTTGGCAGAGAAAAAATTGTTTGGATTTTTAAATTGGGTTGAGATTAAAAGCAAGAATTCAGATTTAGATAAAATAAAAAAAATAATTAATTTATATCTAGAATTTTCTAATTCAGTCAAATTTAGTAGAGAATCTATTTGGGCACATGATTCAGATTATATGACAATTTTAAGGTTTGTTAGACAAATGCTTAAAAGAATCCCTGATTTAAATGATCGCCGAGAATTAATATTTAATTATTTTAAAACTTTTAAAAATGACTTTTCGTTTTCTGCTTTTTACATATCAGACATGCTTAAGTTTACTAAAAATAAATTAGATGATAAAGGACTGTCAAATAGCGATTTTTGGCAAGTATTATTTGATAATGGTTTTGAACCTCTTGAAGAAAAGCAAGAAGAAAAATTTCTAAGAGAAATTAAAAGAGTTCACAATTTAAGTAGTAAATCGCTTCTTCAAAATCAGGTTTTAGATAATGATTTTTTAAATGAGGATGAACTTGCTAGCATTTTAGATTCTGTTAAGCAAAACCATAGTAAATTTTACAATGAAAATTTCCCTTTATTATTAACTAAAGATGAAGATTTAATAAAACTTTTATGGATGTCAATGAAGAGGAGTTACATGACAGTAAATGATCAAATTGGTTATCAGTTGGCTACATATCAATTTTTCCCTGGAATGAATCCTAAAAAAATCAAATCGAGGTTAGCTAATATTGACAAAAGTAGTTTGACCGAAGATGAAAATATAGTAGTTCAATTATTTTTGAAGGCTTATAAAGATGGTTTGCAGGAAAAAAGATATTATAATATTAAGACTTTAGATATTATGGAATATTAATCATTAAGGTCGAAGTAGTATACGCGCATGTATATTGCTAATTCCGTTACAAAACCACAAAGAAGTCTATTTTAAAACAAATCAATAGTAAATGGTCATACTCAACACGTTCTTTACTTTCAAGAAGTTTTCCTACCCTATCAAATCTGATTAGAATATCATATTGTTACAGGTAGTTGTGAATACATATTAATGAGTTCCACTCACACCTGTATCATCTTCTGCATTTTAATAAAAACACTTTCTGAAAATCAAAATAAATCATAATCATCTTCAACTATTACTTGAGGATAAAAATCTTTAATTTCTGCATTTGCATTTGTAAGTCTCGGACATTCTTTTTTTAAAACAGTAATAAAAATATTTTTAATTTCTTTTTCAATATTATCAAAATCATATTCTTCAACTTCGTATAAAGCTCCATCATGAAGTGGTACAAGAAGTCTTGCTTTTTTTATTCTATCATATACCTCAATAATAGCTTTTTTAAAAATGTATGAGGCTATTGATTGGATATAATGACTTAAGATCCAAATATTTTCTGTATCAGAATTTAACTTTCTATAATTTCCAAATGGGGTTTCTGCTATACCACTTACATTACATTTTTTAATAAGTTGATCTTTAAAATCTGTTAAACCTGTAAATGCAGCAAAATAATTTTCAATATTCTTTTTATTTTTTTCATTACTAGAAAAATCGTCTCCATATAAATATCTATAGAATAAAATTTTAGCTTCTTTTCTTCTGTCAAAATTTAATTCTTTAATTAATTTTTGAACTATATCATTATATATATCGCTCTCGTTATATAGACTTAAAAGCTTTTTGTCATTTGAGAAATTTGCTAGGATACCTGCTTCATATTGTGAATAGTCAATGTAGAGCAATTTTTTTCCAGTGTTTGGAATTATAATATCTCTATTTGTTTTTTTTAAATTTTGAATGCTTGGCTCTTTAATTGTTATTCTAGAAGTAATAGTGCCAAAACCAATATAATTTGGATGAACAATATCACTACCACCATATCGAGCATTTATAAATATAAGACTTTTTAAATCTTGACTAGTTCTATTTATTTTGTGAAATAAATTACACACCTCGTCTCTATTTCTTAACAAACTGATTGTTCTTTTGGATGATTTTAGGATTCTATAATTTTTACTTTTTAGATATTTTAGTTGAGATTCAGGATATTCCGGTTGAAAAATATTAAACTCGAACTGTAGCTTGTTTTTCAAATCGTACAAATAAAAATGTAATTCTTCACATCGGATTTTAACTTTTTCTTGATCAATTTTGATACCTTGTAATTGTGTTTCATATATAATTTTATTGATAGGAATTTCAATTTCATCAAATCGACCTATCTCATCTGAATTACTAAAAAGCTTTTCGTAAAATTCCTTGATCAATGTAAGAAAGTGTTTTACTTCGCCAACTTTATAGTCTTGTGAAATTATATTTTCTCGTCTTAATGACTTTAAAATGTGCCATTTAGAGTGATCTAGGATATCTTTTCCAGATTGAGAAAATTGCTTATCTAACGATTCTAGATTAATTATATTTGGTACGTATTTTTTGTTTTCAGATTTTAAAAAACGGATAAAATCTGATGTTTGAAAAGTTATATATGTACTTCTAGAACTGTATTTAATTTCTTCTAAAAATTCATTGGTATTAATATCCAAAGAATACCAACTATTACCTGAAAAGCAAATTATAAATTTATTCATATTGAAAATAATTGTTCAATTAATTCCGATTCATTACCTGTGATTTCTAAATCATTATAATAGACTAAGTCTTTATTTCCGAACTTAGAAGTAAATCTAAATGATTCTTTTAAACTATCATGTAAGGCATGTTCTTGTGGCTCAATTAAATTAAAAGATCTTAAGGCAATCAGTGATACTCTATTTTGAAAATAACCATCAGTAAAGTTTTCATTTAATTTTCTGAGAAGAATTCTTTTGAAATTTTTATCAACTGTACTTAAGTAAAGTATTTGAGAGGCGGTTGTTGCAGTTTGAGTTTTATCATTTACTTCAACTCTTTGGCTGGCAAATTGGATTAATTTTTTATCATGAATTTTTTGTTTTGATAATAATAACCATATTTGAAATTGTTGGTATGGATATAAATTATATCTTTCATCCAAAACAAGTTTTTTTAGATCTCCTAAAAAATTTGCCTTAAAATCTTCATCTTCTAGTAATGATAAAATTTTGCATAATTGATATGTAATCCAAGGCTTGTCTTTTAGAGTGCTTACAGCTTTCTTTAAAGATGTAAATAAGGCATTCTTATCAGTCAAAAAATGAATTTTTGATCTGCCAAGATCTTCTATTATCCTCAATGAAAGAGATAAATTTCTACTTTGTTCATCATTTTCATTTTCATCGACGTTAATGCTTTCATTTAATAATTTTATAGCGCAATGAAATGCTTCATTTCTATTTTGATAATTAATGGATTTAGAAAGAACTTTTATTTTTTCTAATTCAAGATTATAAATTTTGTGAAACTCATTCCTAGATAAAACATTTTCTGAATTCACAGAAGTTTTATTATCATCAAGTATTTCAATTATTTTTGTCTTTTGAGAATTGACTGATAGGTGGCACCTTTTAAGTTCCTTTTCAATGAGTGTTAAATATTTTCTAGCTTCATATTTATCTGAACATAGTATTTTTATATCATCTACAAACCGATAATAACTTTGTGTATGGTTTTGCATAAAAACGTCAACTTGATTTAAATAAAATGTAGCAAGAAGTGCTGAAGCATCGTTGTTTTGAGGTAGGCCACAACTTTTATCTGAGTAATCATGTAAGAAATTATTTAAAAGATCAATTGTTTTTAAATGATTTTCATTTATTGCTATCCTCTTTAATTTTTCGATTAATAATTTTTTATCAATATTGTCATAGTAGTTTAAAATATCAATGTGTAAAATACAGCCATATTTAAAAGTATTCTCATCTTTTTTTGTTTTAAGTTCTTTAGAGATTTTGTACCTCATTTTTATCCATTGCTCAACTCCATTTATTAAAAGATTACTATCATTAATTCTATTGAATCTAGAGGCAAAAACATTTGGAATAAGTGACTCTTCAATAACATCTGATAATTCTCCAACAATTGCCATATACACTATCCTATCAGTAAGTGGCAAAATATAAGCTTCCCTTAATGTGAAATTATTTTTTGGGACATAGAATTTTTCAGCTTTACAAGCTTTGTATTTATCTGAATAAAAATATTCTTTAAATTGAGCAAATAAGAAATCGGGTTTCAATAAATCAATATATTGGAGGGAATCATAATACCATTCATCAAGCATATCTGTTCTAACCCGTTCTAAAGCCTTGTTTAAGTCCAAATATGCACCATTTATTTCAGCCTGATAAATTTCAACGATTTTACCATCCAACTCTCTTTTTAGGTAATTAGCTTTGTTATCTAAGGTCAAAAGATTTAAACTAGATAATTTTAAATTTATTTTTTCAAACGAAATTTTGGAGCATTCAATTGTTGAATTCGCAAAATCTTCATTTGGATATTTTGAAATTATACCATACAGGATATTTTTGTCATTAATAAAAACCCCGCTTCCCGAAAAACCATCTAGAAATTCTTTTGAAACATTACTTTTTAGCTCTATTCTTCGTTCTGTGGGGTCAGATCTTTCAAATTTAAAAGGATGTAAGGAGTCTGCATTAGCTTTAAAAATTGACCAACTAGAAAATCTGATCTCATCATTTTCTAATTCATCTGTAACTAAAATAGAAGGAAAAGAAATTCCTTCTTCCTTGCTAATTTTTATTATTGCTAAATCTTCAATTTCAAAAATAAAGAGATTATGATCAATTCTAAGTTCATTGTTTTTGAATGAAGCTAGTTTCACAAATTTATCTTCTGAAAACCATTCAATTTTTATTTGATTTAGTTTATTAATTTCAAATACTGTATTTGAATCTTCTGAAAGTAGATGTTTTGCGGTAAGAACGTAGTTATAATTATAATTACTTGGTGTTTGATAAATTACACCCGATCCAAAAGACGGAACACCTCCGATGACGGCTGTCATTTTAACCGAACACTTTTTTAAATTTTCAGATGTTAATGGCATATCCTGAGTTTTTATTATTTGGACTTAAAGATATCTTATACTCAGATAATTCTTTTTTATCAATATTTAATTTAGAAATTACTTCTCCATAATTAAATAAAAAATTGATTTGATCGTTTGTTGAATTGTTATTAATAATTTTCAAAAGAGCTCTCTTGTTTGGCAAATAGTGTTTTTTACTATTAGTTGAGATGATATAATTTTTACAATTAATTTTTTTTAAAAGTTCTGAATTTAAACTTCTGTAACTTGCATGATGAGGTAATTTTAAATAGTCTAATTTTAATTTATCCTCGTTTCCTCTTAAAGTATCTATTATGATATTTAAACATTTTGGTATAATATCGCCAGTCAATAATATTTTAACATTATCAAATTCGACAAAAACGACAATACTAGTTTCGTTACTTAGTGAAGAATCTTGACTTATATCATCAAGATTTTGATTAAGGATCTTAAAAGAAGTTTGCCAATCACATCTATGATCACTATTTAAATACGCTCCTTTGTTTGAGGCATATTTTAATAATGTTTCTTCATTCGGAGAGAAAAGTTTAATTTGTAAAGATTCGTCCATACTTTCGCAAATCTGTTTCACTTTTTCATCAGTTGATGTAAACCATTTTATTGAAGTATTTTTAATTAAAAAGTTTTCCAATTCATATGATTGCTTATACGATAAAAGATTTGTTTCTTCCTCAATTTTTAATCGATTAGTTATTTTTCTAGGAGAGTTGAAAACTATATTTGATATTTGAGGTATGCTCCCTTTTGCTTCTATATGTTTAAATAGGTCAAGAATACCTTTGATATGGTCATCATCATGATGTGTTACAATTAACAAATCAATTTGCTCTTCCCTTGAAATAATTTCGTTATATTCATCAATAAGAAATATACTATCATTTCCACCATCAATAAGTATATTTTTATTTTCAATTTTTAATAGTATGCAATCGCCTGAGCCTGCTTTAAGAAATTTTATTTCCATTAGTATTTTTTAATATAATTTGTCATACTATTTTTTTGAATTTTGAATTTTGTTTGGGATGGTAAACCCCAGTTTTTAAAAGTTATGATAATGCTAATTATCAATTTTATTATATTGATTTATAATAACACTTTCTAAATGTAGAAAAAATTATTTGATAGAAGATGATTTTTGTTTAATCGATTTTTATAGTATCCAATAGATTTTTTAGTCTTTCTAGAAGTTCATCATAAAGAACAAATTCGATGTCTTTTAAACTCTCCCTGAGGTTCTTAAATTGGTTTCTTTTTTTGTCTGTGTCTAATTGGTTAGTGTGTCCTATTACTATAATGGCTCTAGGGTTTATTATGTTTACATTTAACCCTTGTTCGACTTGGGTTTCAGTTTCATCCTTAATCGCTTTCGCATAACTTAAAGCATTTTCTTTTGCTTTTTGCAGATAATCTGATACTTGCGAAATAACCATTGAAACTTCTTTACTCCAGAACCAAGTTTTATGACTACTGTCATACTGGATCAGTGGCGTTCCACTTTTTTTTAATTCGTAGAAATCTAGATATCCATAAATGTCAACTAAAACTAAATCTGGATATTTTGTGATGCCTGTTGCTATATTCTTGTAATCTATTTTACGCACATATCGGCTATCGAACAATGTTATATATTCATCAAAAAACTTTTGCCATTCACTTTCAGCGGGATTGTCTGTCAACAATTTTTCATACCGAACAATAATATCTTGTAATGTTAATATTTGAGCATTTTTCATAAGTACCGCTGTCATCTTTTTAATAATGTGACTAGCCTTAAATTTACGAGTTGCTTTTATGTAGAAATTTCCAATTTGTTCAATTTCAGACGCTGTTAATTTTTCTATTAACTTATCATTTAAATTTCTAAGAATTAAAGTTTTGTTATTATTAGTTTCTGTATGATCAAAATTTACTTCAGGGAATATTTCAACTATGAAATTTTTTGTGAGAATTTTTTTTGAGTCATTGCATGCTCTTTGTTCTTGATTTATTGATTTAAACAAAAACTCTAGATCTTCATAATTAAATATAAGTTTATTGTCTTCTCTTTTTGATGCCTTGGACTCACTTAAAATTATTGTATCTACATCTTTTTCAATAAATTTGAATTTAAAGAAATTATTAAAACTTTTTTCTGAAAACCCATAACCAAATGAACTTAAAAAAACAGGAAGTTCATCAGATTCTTCAATAATTATCTTTTTTATAACTACCCCTTCAAAGTCATATTCTATATCACCATTAATATAAGAATAGATTAACACCTTTTCCTTTTTCTCGTCGTCCTTATTTACCCTATATATTTTTTTTATGGATTTTGAAGATTGTTCAAATAGGATTAGTTTTTCTGTGTTTCTTATTTCTTTCATGTTAGAAGAGGATTATTTATTTAATATCTAAGTTCTTTAATTAACATCGAAAATCATTAAAAAAAATACTACTTCTTTATAAATAAGCAATTAACGAGAATTGAAGATTATTGTATTTTAAATTTTATCAAGAAATGAATTTATTTAGTAATACACGATCATATATTTAAAAACAAATATTAAATTTTATTTTAAATAATTTTTACGGAAAACCATAATAGTCTAATAAATCTAAATTCAAAAATATGGAAATAAATTATTTATTAAAGCAAGTAATTATACGTGTTTATGCTTATTACAGAATTAAATCGTGATTTTTTTATAATTTATTATTTTAGTACTTTGACATAAAGGAAAAAACTTAAAGGTATATTTGATAGCACGTTCCTTTTTAAATTCCTTTTTTTAACCTTCTTTTCTTTTTTTTCCTAAACTGAGACAGTACGTAATCATTTGTATTTTCAGCAGAGAGCAAAATATTAGTAGAATTAATTTTTAAAGACTCATTTAATTCAAAACTTTGGGTGTTTTCATTAGATATTGAAATTGATTTCTGATAATGTTTTTCATTATAAGGAATGCTTGGTTTACAGCGTTCCAAGATCCCTTTTGCACTGTAATCTTTTCCCAAAGTACTACCATTGAAAACATTTTTGGTTGTATGGTCAATATAGGTAATCCCATAAAGCTGACCTTCGTTACTTCTTCTAAGAATAGTCTGAATTCCTTCTCTTTTCAATAGTTCTACAAATCGTCCTAAAGGCATTGCCTTCTCATCAAGCAAAGCCATGTTGATCCTGTTTTTAACCCGTGATTTATCTGACGGTTTTCTTGCTTCGTTGGTCTTAAATTTTTCTCCTAAAAATTTCAAAGTCGGTTTAGAGTAAAAATCACTTGCCTTAATTGGTACTCCGATTGGTTTTGAATCTTTATCTAGTATTTTGTAAAGCAGTCCATTGTTTTTAAAAACCCTGGAATCTTCTGTTCCTCTGTCAGCATGAACATTGTACTGGTTTAATACGGCATTCAGTTCTGGAAGGCTTGAATACTTATAGTCAAATAAAACTTTGTTTAAAACTCCATTGATAGCTTTTTTGGACTCTGCTTTTCCGTATTCGACTTTGCGGTTTGCAATTGGCTGTAAAAAAAATTGTTCTTTTACTTTTCTTCCTTCAGCTTTTACAAGTCCAAAGGTTTCTTCTATTTCTTTTCTGGCAGGCTCTGATTTTTTGATTCCAAGTAAATGCAGATCTATTCTTTTTCCATCTCTTTGAATATTATTTGTGACGATATGACAATGAGGATGCCCAGCATCGTTATGCTGATAAACCAGATAAGGCTGTCTTCCAAATCCGATTTTTTCCATATATACTTTTGTAATTTCATTAAGTTTTTCTTTGGAATGATTTTCCGAAGGATCAAAATTCAATGATATGTGTACAGCGTTTCGCTTAACGTTTTCGTTAAGCGAAGCCTGTTTTGTAAAACGATTAAGTTTTAAAGTAAAATTAAGCCTTTCGAGTTCTAGAGGAAAGTTAATAGCACTTATACATTCTGCTTTTCCTTCTTTTACTTTTATCTCATTGTAGTTTAAAATTCGCTGTACTGAATTACTGGTTTTTATAATTGCAACCATTGCTCTGAGAATTTTTGAGAGTGTATTTTAATTTCCTCTATTTTTTCTAATAGCTTCTTTTTATCTACTTCAAACCAGAATATCTGTGTTTTAAATTCGGATATAGTCTTAAAAGAATTCATCTTTTTAGCAATCTGGTTGATGTTATTTCCTATTGAATTAAGCTCGCTGTTTAGGGTCATTGTTTCTTCTATATAATCATCAAAAGAAGCATTGCGGTAAGTTGTTACAATAGGTTTGTTAAATAAGTGCCTTCTTATATGGTCACTTAATTTTCGGCAGGTACTTGCTCTAAATCTTTTTTCCAGTTCTGCATACTCCAAAGGAGTTAATCGCAGTCCTACGATTCGTGTTCTGTTTGAATTTTCTCTTTTCATCATCTTTCATTTTCATTATTTTCAAACTCTTTTTCTTTTACTGTCTCCACCACCGAGTTCCGAGGTAATAGGTGGCAAGATAGGCGGTTGTTTAACAACCGTTCATCTTGCCGTTAGCTTTGACGCTGATTTAAATTATCCAGACTCTTTGATTTTTAAGATTCGTAAGTTTTTCACGATTCGGAAGGCTGAAAGCTTGACAAGTTTTGCTGAAGTAAATTTTAGTATAGATCGGTTTTCATTCGAAACGGCTAAAAAGGGCAGCCAAGATAGCGCCAGCCGTCTGCTGCATGCGCATAACGGACTCCAGTTTCCTTTCTTCCGCCCTTCGGGACTTATAGCACTCCGCATCCTTTAACTGACGCTTGATCTGTGCTTTCTTTTTTTCCGTTTTTTCTTTTGAAAACATTTTTTTTAAAGGGCGTAGCGGGGGGTAAGGAAACAGGGATCAATAGTTATTGCTTAGGTATTTCATAAAGTATTCATTAGTTATTGATCATTGGTTAACAATTATTTATTCATTTAAAAATTTAAAGTTATGGAAATTACAGGAAGAGTTACAGCAGATGCAGCAGTACGCAGCGTGGGAGAAAAAGAAGTTTTGAATTTCAGTATAGCGGTTAATGACCGCTATAAGGAGGCGGGAAGTGCAGAGTATAAAGAGGTAACAACTTTTATCAATTGTTCGTACTGGCTTAGCGTGAAAGCGGCGCAGTGGGTTAAGAAAGGAGCGGTCGTGCTTTTAAATGGCAGACTGGGTATGCATGTGTATATCAACAGCGAGGGAAATCCGATAGGCAGCATTGATTTTCATGTTAATTCAATAAATATTATTGCTTTTGCAAAAAGAAGCAGTGATAAAGCTGCTGATAAGGAAAAGGCAGGAAGTGTACAGAAAGGGAAAAGCAGCAATGCTGATAAGAATGGTAAAGATAAGGCTGGGGAGGAAGTGCCTTTTTAATTGGATGTTTAACTTTAAAAATCAGAAATCATGGCACATCAAATTTATTATAATGAACAGACCCAGCGACACAGTTTTTTCAGTGTAAAGGAAAAACCGTGGCACAATCTAGGTCAGGTAGTGGAAGACTACCCTACAAGCGCAGCAGCAATAGCGCATGCGGGATTGGATTTTGAAGTGGAGAAAAGAAGGCTTTTTACGCCTTCTTCTCCAATTGTAACGCAGGACTTTATTACGGCAGGAAAGCTTGATATTCCAGATTACTTCAGTACCGTGCGCACCGATAACGATACGGTGCTGGGCGTGGTAGGTAAAGATTACCATATTATACAGAACAGGGATGCTTTTTCTTTTTTTGACAGTATAGTGGGCGGTGACGGAATCTTATATGAAACCGCAGGTGCTTTGGGAAACGGCGAGAAAATCTTTATCACGGCAAAACTGCCTGACTATATCCGAGTGGGGAAAGAGGATTTGATTGAAAAGTATCTTTTCCTAACCACCTCGCATGACGGAAGCGGCAGTATTACGGCCGCTTTTACGCCGATCCGCATAGTATGTGCCAACACACTGAATGCGGCAATGCAGTCTAAAACCCATACGGTTCGCATCCGTCATACTTCCAATGCTAAAGACCGCCTCGAGCAGGCGCATAAGGTTATGGGGATTTCTGATACATTGACAGGCAGTCTGGAAGCCATTTTTAATTACTGGACCAAGACCCGCATATCGGATCACGAGGTTAAAAAGCTGATCCAGCATGCTATGGCACCAGGCAGGGAAGTGTTGAAAAAACTGAAGGAGGGAAGAAACGAGGAATTATCTGCCTGTTTTAATAATATGGTAGACAATGCCTTTGAATATGCAATGAGTCATCCTACACAGCAGACTGATACGACTAAAGGTACGGTATTCGGTGCTTACAATGCCGTGACAGGTTATTTTCAGAATGTGAGAAAGTATAAGAATGACGAGGCAAAACTTGCTTCTATTCTGATGGGAGGAACGGCGCAGCTACGAGGTCAGACCGCTTTTGACTTATGCCTTGATTTTGCAGTCAGGGGCTTCAGTTCTTATGTAGTTCAGAATTGATTTTTTTCAGAGCTGATACAGGCAGTTTTAGACTGCCTGTATTTTAATGCCGGGTGCGCTGCAAATCTAGCCGATTTACAGCGCGCTTTTATTGTAGAATGTAGTATGCATTATATCTGTTTTGGAAGAATTTTTGCCTGATTTGGATAGGTTTTGTGTGAAAGTGTTGATTTACATTTGTTTATGTTCTTTTTGAATCATTTTACGTTTCATTTATAATCCACTAACCGCTATGAATTTCAAACCGCAAATAAGAAATAGTATAATTGAATTCATCTGCCTGCTGTATGTGCTGCTGTTTGTTTATGCTGCAGCAAGCAAGCTATTGGATTTCCAGCATTTCAAAATTCAGCTTGGGCAGTCTCCGCTGCTGAGTCCTTTTGCGGACTGGATCGCAGTGCTGGTACCGGTAACTGAATTCCTGATTTGTATAATGCTGATGTTACCCAGATACCAGCTGGCAGGACTTTCCTCTGCTTATGGATTAATGGTTATGTTTACGGTCTATATTTTTATAATACTGAACTATACCTCTTTTATACCCTGTTCCTGCGGCGGTGTTCTGGAAAAACTGGACTGGAAATCTCATATGATATTTAACATTGTATTTGTATGTCTTGGCGCAATTGCAATTGTTCTCTATCAAAGCAGATTTAAAGTGAGCAATCATTTTTTGAAGGCAGTTAAGCTGACAGGGCTGTTCACCATCATAACCCTAAGTGGCAGCAGCATAGTGGTACTGTTATTTATGCTTTCTGAAAATATCGTCCATTATCATAACAAACTGACCAGACGATTTCCTCATTCGCCCATCACGCAGGAAGCAACAGCAGACCTGAAATTCAATTCTTTTTATATTGCCGGTGCTGACAGTGCTCATATTTACCTTGGAAATTTAACTGCGCCTCTTCGTGTTACGATACTTAACAAGAATTTAATCCAGACAGAGCAGGGAAGAATTAATTTAAACCGTAAAGATCTGCCCTTTAGGGCAGTTAAAGTAAGTGTGGCAGCACCGTACTTTTTTTTAACAGACGGGACTGTTCCCTGTGTCTTTAGAGGAAAAACAACTGACTGGAAGGCGCAAATGGTATATAAAGAGGGAGAATATTTCACAACGGCTCTTGCAGTTGATTCATCCTCAATTGCAGTAGTTACAAATAGTAAAATAACGGGAGAAAATATACTGGGAGTCATCCAGACGGGGTATAATAAAAAGACTATTTTAAATCCGGATATCCTGCAGAAGCAGTTTGACGGTGTATTTGATACCGACGGACAGCTGCTCTTCAGTAAGGGAATGAATAAAATAGTGTATTTGTATGCTTACCGCAATCAATTTACAATTGCCGATACAAATTTGAGGATTATAGCCAGAGGCAATACCATCGATACCATAAGCAAGGCGAAACTAAGCATCGCTAAAGACAAAAAACACAAGCAGCGAAAATTCTCAAAACCGCCCTTATTCGTGAATAAAAGAAGTGCTGTTTACAAGAATCTGCTGTTCGTTAATTCTGCTGTGCCTGGTCTCTACGAAGATGACAGAATGTGGGAAAGAACAAGCATAATTGATGTGTATGATCTTTCGCAGAAGAGCTATCTTTTAAGTTTTACTATCATTAATCTGAATGATCAAAAAATCAAAGAGTTTTTGGTATACGAAGACCAGCTGTATGTAATGATCGGCAATCAGATCATTCGATATAAAATCGATGCACAGATCACTTCTAAATATCATACAATAAATACAGACAATCTATTGGCCAAGTAGCAGGGATTTGATCGAAAACCTGTAAAAAAGAGTAGATCATTAATCATAAAATTATATTATTATGAAACTAAATGTTTTAAAAATCGGTCTGCCGATGGCAGTTGTGGCATTTGCATTAGCAAGTGCTGCCGGTACAAGCTCTTTAAGAGCAGATAAAGATGATATTGTACCAGGTTATGCCCGTTTAACTCCTGCTTCTGCATGTTCCTATGTGGCTGATTGCGACGATGCCGGTACTGCGATATGTACCGCTCCAGAGAATAACAGCTTGGTGTTACACGCAGAAGAAAACACTTGTCTGACTCCGCTTAAAAAATTCGATTAAAACCCGTCAGCGGAAAAAAGTACCGCGGTATCTTAAGAAGATGCCGCGGTATTTTTATATTATCAACGGTTATAGTCAGCCTTCATCCAATCTTCCTGAAGGCCGTTTTTTAGGTAATGGTCGAACCATTTCATTATCCGAATGCTTAAATCAACCGCATTTTTTTTGCTGTTGATTTGATGTTCCTCATTAGGATAAATAAGCAGTGTATGCTCTTTGTTTAATCGTCGTAACGCAAGATAAAATTCCTTACTCTGAAGGGAATGAACCTGCCGGTCTTCTTCTCCTGCCCATCCTAAAAGCGGCGTTTTTATATTTCCTGCCAAAAGCACAGGAGAATTGTTCAGGTAAGCTGGCATATCTTCATACAGGGATTTTCCGATTCTGATCTGGTGGTTCTCCGTTCTAAAGAAATTAGGCTTACGGAATAATGGTCCGATATACAGATAGGTGCTGACAAGATCAGTCCAGGCGGCTCCCGCGACCGCTGCTGCAAACCGGTCAGTCTGAGTAATGACCAGATTTGTCTCATAGCCTCCGAAGGAATGCCCGATTAATCCTATGTTTCCAAGCTTTACATTTCTTTTCTGTACTACGGAATCAACTGCCCCAAGTATGCTTTTAGTGACAGATTCCCGTAAATTACCGAATTCATATACGATATCGGGATATAGTACAAAATAATCCTGAAGCGTAAAGTTAGTGGCATTAAACCCGTCTTCAGACAGCAGAGATGGATTTTCGTAGTCATTTAATCGGTGGGACTGGCGCTCATAAATAGACACAATCATGGCATACTGCTGGTCTTGCTGATAATTTGCAGGATAGAATAAAACCCCTTTTACTTTTCTATTATTTACTGTATATTCTATTCGCTCATTTCTGCCCCAGTGGTAATGAATCTGCTGTTTATTTGTCTGCACAATCTCTTTAGCGCTCTTTTCATAAAGCATCAGTCTTGGCGGGCTTGTGAAATTCTGTTCCAGATATTGGTAGACCATTTTATTTTGGACTTTACTTATATGTGACACTTTCTTATCTCTCCATACCAGTTCCTTAACTCCGGATTTTGGTTCCCAGTAGCTGAAACCACTGGCGCCTGTCTCTTTATTCTCCGTTGACATCAGGATCCCTTTTGCAGGATCAACGATGTATTTTTTAAATTCCATATCGCCATAGGTTATTTCAATATCCAGGTGTTTGATCCTGAATACTTTTTGAATTTCTCTTCCAGTAGTCAGTCTTCTTTTGATTTTTCCGTCCATAGAAATTAACCATAGGTCGTATCTGTCGTATAGTATAATTTCCCCATTCCTGGTCCATGCTCCAAGTCCGTAATAGGAATTTGATTTTGGCCTGTCCGCGTCTTCATCACGAAAAACAGTGGGAATTTTCGATGTTATGCAGGTATGTTTTTTTTTGCGAATGTCAAAGATCCACCATTGCCCATCCTTTGCATAACACAAGTAAGCTCCATCAGGAGAAGCTGAAAGGGTGCTGCCCGGATAGTGATTTTTAAAAATTATATGCTTTTCCCCGCTTTTTAAATCCAGCGCAAATAAGTCATACGGACATGACTGCATAGTTTGCGGCTCATAGGCAGCGGGATCATAAGGAAAAGCATAATTGTAATCAGGACTTAAAAATGCTTTTGGTAAATTCTTATCGGTAATCTGGCGGACCGTATTAGTATTTAAATTCCAGACCGCCAGTTTATCAGACCATGTATAATATGGAGAAAATTCATGAAAGTCAAAAAGAAGTTTGTCTCTGGAATTTCGTATCTCGACTTCATTTTCTTTAATTTGTTTGTCATTGTCCTGAGGTTCTCTCACCCGAAAAAACACTTTTGACCCGTCAGCGGAATGCAGCGGATTTGTATTTTCTGAAGTAGAAATGGTCATGTTGGGACACGCTGAATTTAGATCCGACGATTTTAAAGACTGAAGCCTTTTTCTTTTCACATCATAATTATACAGTACAGGATCGTCTTTTGTATTCTGGATAAAAGCTATGGCATCTTCTTTCCATATAATATTTTGATACGGGGCATCACTATTTTCAGCAAGTCGTTTTTTCGCAGCGGAATCACTGAACATTAGAACCTCGAGGCTAAAGATATTATTATCTGCCGTACTGTACGCAATGCCTGTCAATTTGGGATCAAAATAGTAACGACTGATATTCAGGATCTCCGATAGTAACTTTCCATCAGTATTTCTGATTTCAAGTCTTTTCTTCCCTTCAGGCATTTTAATAATAAGGGCAACGAATCTTTGATCAGTTGAAAATTCAAAACGTTCTGCTCCCGCTATTTCAAGCTGCTTCCCCGTATTAAGATTCACTAACCGAAATATGCTTTTCGCTATGCAGGCAAAATCTGTTTCTCCATTAAATTTTCCTTTTAGGGCGTTCGGGAAAATAATTTTTTTTCTTTGATCTGAAGTGTGCTGTACAAAGAGTGTATCATTATCAGTGTATTTATACTGGAGCCGGTAACTAGTCCAGTTTCCGTTGTTTGATATCTGGTCAGGAGAAATAGAACTCCACAGCTTATAATCCTCTGTTGTAAGGATTTTTTTTTGGCTGGCCTGTCCCAGGATGGCGGGACAGGTTACTAACCAAAAAATGAAACAGGTAATCCAGGTAAAAAAATCATTGTATATATTAGTAGCCTTCATTTTGAGGATTTAGATTGGTATTCAATAATAATTCAGATTCAGGAAGCGGCAATTGACGACTCGTATTCTTCCATTGGGGCTTTATTGACGATAGTGCCGAGTTAAGCCTTCCTGTTCTTTTGAGATCAAAAAAACGGTGTCCATGTTCCGTGAAAAGTTCCAGACGGCGTTCAGCGAGTACCGCATCAATTATTTCTGATGAGGTATGAGCATGAGTATTTTCCAATCCTGCCTGATGTCGTATCCTATTTAAGTCTTCTTTTGCTCCAATTAAATCCCCATAATGAGCACGGGCTTCAGCTCTAATTAAATATTGTTCTGAAAGACGCAGTACTATGGGATATTCCACAGAAGCTGGCGTATTAGACTGTTTTTTATATTTGTAGGGATGATACCAGGTTGAACTGCCATTACTCACCGCTTTAATCCACTGTGCTTTACGCTGGTCTTTGCTGTTGAAAGCATTTAAGAGTTCTGAAGAAATAGCGGCCGATGGTGGCGGCCCCTGCGTAAAAATGTTAATATTCCCTTCGTACGTGTTCCTGCCTGCTGTCACAGGCATTAACTGCCATATGGTGGAACGGCTTTCTTTTAGAAAAACTAAATCCAGAGGAACAGGCCAGGCATACAATTCATTTTGGTTTAAAACAGCTGAGGCATAGTTTGCAGCTTCTTCCCAAAGTTCCATGTAAAGGCATATTCTGGCCAGCATTGCCTGAGCAGCACCTTTGTTGGGCCTTACCCTGTCAGTTCCAGCATAATTTACAGGAAGAAGATTAGCCGCCTGCTGCATATCCTCTTTGACGAGTTTATATACTGCAGCTTCGGGGGTCTTATGCAATGTGCTGTTTTTTTTATAATCCGTATCAGTAACATAAGGAATCGGTCCGAATGAGTTTACCAGATAGAAATGGATTATGGCACGGACAAACAAGGCTTCGCCGGTAAGCTGTGCTGAATCGGAAGCAGCAAGGGAACCTGAACCTGAGACTCCTTTAATAATTAAATTTGCCGCATAAATCTGATTGTAACTGCTGTTCCATAATTCTGCTATTTCCGGACCTGTAGCCAGCAGTGTATTTTTATAAAAATTATCCTGTGCATTTCCCGAGGCGCCATAATATTGGAGTTCGTCGGCATATAATCCAAGCTGCCTGGAAAGCCCTGAAGGAAACCCCGTCAACAGACCCCGGTCTCTGATTTTAGAGTAAATGTCAACCATTGCAGCGTCAGCAGTGGCTTTATTTTGAAATACCGCATCACTAGTTAATTGTGAAGACGGCAGGTCGACTTCAGCAAAATTTGAGCAGCATGCAAACAATGCGGCAAAGCATGCCTGTTTCATTAGAACTTTTATTTTTAGTTTAAATGTTTTCATCTGATAATAGTTAAGTTAGAAGGTTATATTGACAGCCGTGCTGTAAATTCGAAGGGGAGGAAGATATCCAGCGGATTTAAATTCAGGATCCATTCCTTTGTATTTAGTCCAAGTCAGCACATTTTGCCCCTGAAAGCTGAGCCTGCAGCTAAAATTTTTTGTCCATTCTTTTGGAAGCTGATAGGACAATGCAATGTTTTTAAGTCTTATGTAAGAGGCATCGCTGATCGAAGCATCACTTTGTGTATACCTGCTGTTGGCCAGATTTCGTATGCTGTTACTGTTGCTGTATCCTTGATAAGGTCCGGAATCTCCAGGATTCATCCAATGGTCACTAACTCCTGACAGCTGGTTAGACATTGTCCCAGGCATCGGATTGGCATAATTTTCATTGAAATTCTCCTGCTTGACAAATTGAAGCAAAAAATCGAGATCCAGATTACGGTATCGGAACTGATTTTGCAGTCCGCCGTAAAACTTAGGGTTGAGGTTTTTTATTGTCTGTTTGTCATCAGCCGCAGTATAAACGCCGTCGCCATTAACATCTTTAAACTGATATATTCCTGTTGCAGGATCAAGGCCAGTGTACTGATAAACTTTTAGAATAGTAAGAGGCATGCCGATTACATACTGATTTTTGTAAGTTGAGACAGCAAGTCCGGGAAAAGAAACCAACCTATTTTTAATGCTGGTAAAATTCAAATTTGTGGTCCAGCTGAATTGCCCGCATTTTAGATTCAGCGTTCTGACTGTAAATTCTATGCCCTTATTTTGAACCACCGCATCAAGATTAGCCTGTATGGATTGAAAACCCGTGGTTCCGGGAAGAGGCACACCTACAAGCTGGTTAGATGATTTATTGGTAAACCATGAAACAGTCGTAAAAATTCTATCGTTTAAAAACCCGGTTTCTAATGCTGATTCAAATTTCAGGTTTGTTTCCCATCCAAAATTCGGATTAAACAACCTGCTTGGCTGTAATCCTGATATTCCTGCATAACTAAGTCCAGAAGTGCTGTATGTGTCTAAAAATTGATAATCTCCTATCTGGTCGTTACCGCTTGTTCCGTAGCTTGCCCGTATTTTTGCAAAACTTAGGAAACCAAGATTCTCTTTTATATAATTTTCTTCGCTGAAAACCCATGCTGTTCCTACAGCGCCAAAATTTGCAAGCTGCCTTCCCGGCCCAAATCTGCTTGAACCGTCGCGTCTTCCTGTCAGGTTAAGGATATATTTTCCTTCCCAGTTAAAATTTATTCTTGTAAACACGGCATTATATCGGTATAAGTTCTGATCGCTGCTCACAACTCTAAAGGTTGAAGCAGAGGAAGGATTTTCCATAAGGCTATTGCTGGCAAATCCTGTTGCATTATTTAGCTGGCGATCTCCCTTCTGCTGTTGGAAGGTAGTACCAATAAGAACTTCGACTGCCCCTTTGCCGTAACTGTTTTTATACGTTAACTGTGGTTCCGCAATCCAGGAAGTCCTGTTTATAAGATTGGTATAGAGTGATGAAGCTTCGCTTCCAAGGCCAAAGAAGGGATTCAGAATGGTATGGGGCTGAAAATTCAGTTGTTCCTGACGGAGGTCAGTGAAGCCAAAACTGCTTCTGATAGTAAAACCGTAACCAAGTTCATATGATAACAATGCATTTGCCAGCAGGTCATAAGTGGTGCCATTTGTTTTTCCTTCTAAAGGAGCGACAGGGTTAGCAAAGGTGTTGTTTTCCCAATTAAGATTTCCAGAAGTATCATAAAGAGCAGGTGCGTTTGGTGCCAATCTGGTCGAAATCTGCGTCAGATCAACAGACGGCAGACTGCTAAATTGTGCTGTATATATCGCTGAGAAATTAATTTTGAACTTCTTGCTTTCGGACTCGTGATTCAGATTCAAATGTCCACCCGCTTTAACGTAGTCAAAATCACCGGAAAAGACTGTAGTTTCTCTGGAATAATTTCCGCTTAATAGAAAATTTGTCTGAGAAGAGCCTCCTGAGATCGAAGCCTGTAGATTAGTATAACCAGCTAGACCACCGATTAATTCTTTCTGCCAGTTTGTATTTCGATTCTGATCCCACGTGCCGTTAACATCATAAGCAGATGCAGGATATTGCGTGACACCATCGTTCGCAAAAGCTTCACGACGCATTTCTAAGTATTGTGGTGTCTCTAAGACATCTTTAAAACGGGTTACCCTGCCTAGTCCGTATACATACGAAGCAGAAAATGAAGTTTTGCCTTCTGCGCCTTTTTTTGTTGAAATTAGCACAACACCATTAGCTCCTCGGGAACCATAAATCGCAGTAGCATCAGCATCTTTTAAAACTTCGATAGTTTCAATATCGGATGGGTTAATACTGTTTAGCGGACTGTTCTCAGCAGGCATATTTGATGATGTAAAGGTGCTTCCTATACTTTGCGAGGAATAGGGTACTCCGTCAATTATATACAGTGGATTGTTTCCTTCAGCTCTTAAACTGTTCTTTCCACGGATTTCAATTGTAAAACCACTTCCGGGCATTCCTGTGTTTTGAGTTACGTTTACTCCAGGCATACGTCCCTGCATCACGGAAAGGACATTAGAGACAGGCTGCGTCTGTATATCCTTGGATGTTATGCGTGCTATGTTACCGGTTCGATCACTTTCTTTTACAGTGTAGTATCCAGCATTGACTCGTACTTCCTGTAGTGTTGTGGTATCATAAATAAGTTTAACGTCTACAATTTTGCGTCCATTTACAGGAACATACGCCATTTTGTATCCAATAAAAGATAGAATCAGAGTATCCGATGGGGATGCTACAATTGAATACTGTCCGCTGTAATCCGATATCGAAGTAGAATTTAATTTATTCTTAATTGAAATAGTTACCCCGGGAATAGGCCCCGATAGATCAGTTACAGTTCCTTGTACCTGAGACTGCTGAGGTATAATTCTGAAATGCCGTTTTGTGCTGGCAAAAGAAGATGAAAAAGCGAAGCAGATACCCATAAAAATTAGGCAATAAAGAGCTCTTCCATCCTTGGAAAATGAAAAATAATTCATAATATTGGGATTGGTTAGTTAAAGTGATTTGATTAGCTACGGTCCTCTACACAAGTTTGGCGACGGAGTAGAGGGCCATTTTTTATGCATTAAGTAAACGGCTTAATGATCATAAGAAGAAGTTTTTACTTCATGGAAATATTTTAAAGGTTCGACATTACATGCGAGACTTTAAGTAATAAGGGAAAGATTTGCTATGAATTTTGTCTGATTGCTATAATAAAAAAGGCATGGAACTCAGCTTATCGAACAGAGGTACTGGCGGCACCAACCACAATAAGTGAGCCCACGCCAATGACGTGAGCATCTTACTTATCCTCTCGTGGTTTAAAAAACGCCAGTTTTCTGTTCGAGATTCAAAGCGAATGCTTCAAATATTTTTAATTGAAGAGTCGCAAAATTAATAAAATCCTATTTAAAATTTCTTTAAATAATTTTTTAGAATTCAAATATATAAAAAAAATCACAAAATTGTCAAATTTGACAATTTTTTTTGTTCTAATATCTCAATTTCACTTTATGAAGGAGATTAGAAAAAAATATTATATAGCATTTGGACAAAATTTACAAAGGGTAATGGAAAAGAATAATAAAGATGTTATGACTATTGCTTCTGTTGGAAAGATTGAACTTAAACAGGTATATAGAGTTCTAAATGGTGACCATGGAGCATCATTAGGTACGATAATTTCAATAGCAAAGGGTCTAGATATTGAACCTAAAGAATTATTTGATTTTAAATTTGACTTAGAAAAGGAATAAAAAGATGCTTAGGCATCTTTTTTTATACTTAATGAAAATTTAAAACAGGTATTTATACGGTAGTCTTTTCATTATTAAAAGAATTATTTTGCAACTTAATTACTATACAGATTATGGAAACCGTAAAATA
>Ga0247811_1000082_pt1 | contig 33983 bp, 33 predicted proteins | sample UWRJL134311R1_FD_189018 | JGI IMG/M metagenome (GOLD analysis project Ga0247811, IMG submission 189018) | Plant litter microbial communities from Arlington Agricultural Research Station in Wisconsin, United States - UWRJ-L134-311R-1 | ecosystem: Environmental > Terrestrial > Plant litter >...
CGGTGCTTTAGCAATTGGTTTGGGCGGTGGTGATAAAAATTCGACTTGTTATGTTGAAGGCACCGATTTTGCCAAAATTGGAAATGCCTTTAAAAATTATATCAGTACTGATGGCGGCACGGCTGGTGCCACGTTTGTAAACTCCCTCAAAGCGCCTGCAGATTATGGTACAGCGGTTAACAAACCCTCGTATGTGTATAATACAATTCCTGCTGCGGATGTTGCTGCCTACGCGGCCAATACTTCTTGCGGTGCTGGTGCAACACTGCAAGTTACTGCTGCTGGTGTATTATCTTCCAGCTGCAATACTTTAGAAATTACTGAAAACACTACAGATCTGAGTCTTAAATATTATCCGACAGTTATTGATACTCTTTTAAATATTCAATTTTCAGCTGTTGAAAGTGGAATGGCAGTTGTTGATATATTTTCTTCTACCGGAAGCAAAGTATATTCTCATTCAAAAAACATTGCAGCTGACGAAAAATTAGAATTAAATGTTGGAAATCTTGCCAAAGGAACTTATATCTGCAAAGTCCAGATCGGTCACAGGGCTAAAACTTTTAAAGTGGTAAAAAAATAAAATTTCGCCGCATAAAAAAACCGATTTGCATGATCTGCAAATCGGTTTTTATTTTTTAAGGAAACAGTTAAAAAGCTGCTTTCATTTTATCTTTAATTGCATCCAGACATAAATTATTGATACTGCCTTCGTGTGTGTGTTTTGTCTCTTTTGGAGATTGATATGTTCCCGCTTCCAATTGTTCAGCAACAGCTTTATATGCATCTCTAAACGGCATTCCGGCAACAACCATTTCATTTAAAGTATCTACTGTAAACAAATAATCGTATTTTTTATCTTTTAAAATATTGTCTTTTACGGTAATGTCTTTTACGGAGAAGATTGCAATATCAAGACACGCTTTCAGGTTTTGAAGTGCTGGAAATAAACCTTCTTTTAAAAGCTGTAAATCCCTGTGGTAACCACTTGGTAAATTATTAGTGATTAAAGTTATTTCGTAAGGAAGCGCCTGAATTTTGTTGCACTTCCCTCTGATTAATTCAAATACATCAGGATTTTTCTTGTGTGGCATAATACTCGAACCTGTTGTAAGATGTGCCGGAAGACTGATAAAATCGAAATTCTGACTCATATACAAACAAACGTCCATTGCAAATTTTGACAAAGTTGCCGCAACGCTGCTCATGGCAAATGCCACTGTTTTCTCTGCTTTTCCGCGGCTCATCTGAGCGGCAACGGCATTGAATTTTAGGGTTTCGAATCCTAATTCCTGAGTTGTAAATGTTCTGTTGATTGGAAATGAACTTCCGTAACCGGCTGCAGAACCCAACGGGTTTTGATCTACAATTTTTGAAGCTGCGTTTAACATGGTCACATCATCAATTAAACTTTCGGCGTAAGCAGAAAACCACATTCCGAATGACGATGGCATGGCAATTTGTAAATGTGTGTATCCTGGCAATAAAACGTTTTGATGTTTCTCTGCCGATTCCATCAACAAATCAAACAATGTTTTAACCTGTTCTTTTATCGCTTTTAATTCATCTTTTAAATACAAATGAACGTCTACTAAAACCTGATCGTTACGAGAACGCGCAGTGTGGATTTTCTTTCCGGCATCGCCTAATTTTACCGTTAATAAATATTCGATTTTAGAATGTACGTCTTCGAAACTGTCTTCAATTTCGAAATCTCCAACGACAATATCCGCAATGATATCGTTTAGGGCATCAACCAAAGAAGTCGTTTCTTCTGCTGTCAATAAACCAATCTGACCCAACATTTTAGCGTGAGCAATTGAACCTAAAGCATCATATTTTGCCAGAACTAAATCTAATTCACGATCGTTTCCAACGGTGAAATGTTCAATTTGTTTGTCTGTTGGTATTCCTTTTTCCCAAAGTTTCATAACTTAGATTTTTAGACTTCTTAGATTGTTAGATTTTAGACTTCTTAGATTTTTAGACTTCTTAGATTCTAGATTTCTTTGTTTGTAGTTTATATTCTAATTTATTCTAATGTCATTGTTTATACTGATGGTGTTTCTAGCCCCGATAGAAGTGGAAATCCTTTTATTTTTTCCTTTAAAAAAATAAAAGATTGTAACGGATAGCGGGATTAGCTTCTAATTACTATTATAATTTAAAGAAATCGCTTAGTATTTTAATATACAAATCGACTCCTTCTTCAATTTCATTTACAAAAATAAATTCGTCTGCTGAATGGGAACGCAACGTTTCTCCTGGTCCTAACTTTAAAGACTGACAACTCAAAACCGATTGATCTGAAAGCGTTGGTGATCCGTAAGTTGTTCTTCCTAAAGCGATTCCGGCTTGTACCAAACCGTGCGCAACCGGAATAGACGATGCGTTTAAATGCATAGATCTTGGTGTTACTTCGGCATTTACGTTGGCTTTTACTACTGCCAGAATTTCAGCATTGGTATAACGATCTGTTACACGAATATCAACAACCAAATCACATTCTGAAGGCACCACATTATGCTGTTTTCCAGCACTAATCTGCGTTACGGTCATTTTAACGGGACCTAAAACATCTGAGATTTTGTCGAATTTATAGTTTTTAAACCATTCCATTACGGGAATTGATTTATACAAGGCATTGTCTTCATTTTGATGTGCGGCGTGGCTCGCAGTTCCTTTTACTTTTACATCTAGCACTAACAAACCTTTCTCAGCTACCGCCAATTGCATTAAAGTGGGCTCGCCAACAATGGCACAATCTAATTCTGGCAAATGCTTTAAAACACTGTTTAAACCGTTTTTTCCGCTGCTTTCTTCTTCGGCGGAAGCCACAATTACCAAATTATGCGACAAGTTTTGATTTTCGTAAAAATGAACAAAAGTTGCTAAAAGTGAAACCAGACAACCGCCTGCGTCATTACTTCCTAAACCAAATAATTTGCCTTCTTTTTCAATCGCTTTAAACGGATCGTTAGTATACGCCTGATTTGGTTTTACCGTATCGTGGTGAGAATTCAGTAAAAGTGTTGGTTTATTTTCGTCGAAATACTTGTTGAAAGCCCATACATTATTGTTTTCTCTTTGAAAAGGAATCTCATTTTGATTGAACCAATTTTCGATTAAAAGGGCCGTTTGATCTTCTTCACTAGAAAATGAAGGCGTTTCGATAAGGCTTTTTAATAAACTAATTGCTTCCTGGGTAAGCGTTTGTATATTTTTCATTTTTATTAGGTACTGAGGTGCTGAGATTCTGAGGTTCTAAGATTGCAAAAGTCTTAGTTTCTTGGGAACTTAGCAACTTTTTTCTTTATAATGTAATAGTGGTATGCAGAACATCTGGATTTTGGAGCATTTTATGATGCCCGATTTTGATTTTCTGTACACCTCTTGATAAACTATTAAAGCAATTATCCAGTTTCGGGATCATTCCGGAATGGATTACTTTTTCTTCTTTTAGTTTATTGTATAATGCTTCGTTGATTTCAGTAATTACAGATGAATCGTCTTCTGAATCTTGTAAAACACCTTGTTTTTCAAAACAATACGTCAGCGTAACATCAAAAACTTCAGATAATGCAATTGATAATTCACTTGCAATAGTATCAGCATTTGTATTTAAAAGTTGGCCATTTTTGTCGTGTGTAATCGCGCAGAAAACGGGAACTATTCCAGCTTCAAGTACAGTTTTTAATAAAGATGTATTTACTTGCTTTACATCGCCTACAAATCCGTAATCGATTGTGGGATGATTTCTTTTTGTTGACTGAATCAAATTTCCGTCAGCTCCGGAAAATCCCATGGCATTATTGTTTTTTGACTGCAGCTGCGCCACAACGTTTTTATTGATTTCTCCTGCATAAATCATCACCACAACATCAAGCATGGGAGCATCGGTGATGCGGCGTCCGTCAATCATTTGAGGCGTCAAACCAATACTCTGCGCCATCTTGGTAGCCGATTTTCCACCGCCGTGAACCAATACTTTAAATCCTTCAATTTTAGAAAAATCGGTTAAGAATTGTTCGAGTTCTACGGGGTTGTCGATGATGTTTCCACCTATTTTTATTACTGATACGGTCATTTTTTTTAAGGTTCTAAGATACTAAGGTTCTGAGGTTCTAAGAAACTTAGCATCTTAGCAGCTCAGAACCTTAGAACCTTTATTTACAATTTCTTCAAAATCTTCTGTAAAACTAATTGTGCCGAATACGTTCTGTTATTCGCCTGTTCAATTACGATTGAATTTTCGCTGTCTAAAACTTCGTCACTTACAATTACGTTACGACGGACTGGAAGACAGTGCATGAATTTTCCGTTATTGGTTAAAGCCATTTTTTCGGCAGTAACCGTCCAGTTTGGATCGCTGTTGGTTACTTTTCCGTAATCGTTGAAGTTACTCCAGTTTTTTACGTAAACAAAATCGGCATTTTCGAACGCTTTGTTTTGATCGTATTCAATTGTGCAGTCTTTTGTGATTTCCGGACTCAATTCGTAACCTTCCGGATGTGTGATTACAAAATCCATATCTTCCTGCATTTGCATCATTTCTACAAACGAATTGGCAACTGCTTGTGGCAAAGCCTTTGGATGTGGCGCCCACGAAAGTACGACTTTTGGTTTGTGTTTCGTTTTGTGTTCCTCCATTGTAATGGCATCTGCCAAAGACTGCATTGGATGACGAACAGCACTTTCCATATTTACAATTGGCACTGTCGCGTATTTCAGAAATCCTGAAATAACAGTTTCTGCATAATCTTTTTCTTTATCCACTAAACCTGCAAAAGCACGAATTGCAATAATATCACAATATTGAGAAACTACTTCTGCCGCTTCTTTAATATGTTCTGAAGCGCCGGAGTTCATAACCGCTCCGTCTTCAAACTCCAAAGTCCAGCCTTCGTTGGTAAAATTCATCACCATTACGTTCATTCCTAAATTTAAAGCCGCTTTTTGAGTACTCAAACGTGTTCTTAAACTTGGGTTGAAGAATAACATCCCTAAGGTTTTATTCTTTCCTAATTTTTTATTTTTAAGCGGATTTTTTTTGATTTTAATCGCACTTTTTACCCATTTTGATAATGAGTCGATATCTTTTATTGAAATATAGTTCATTTGTTTTTCTTTTTATATTAGTTGTTTTAGACGCGGATTATACTGATTCGCTATCGCGAAAACGCGGATAAAAACTGATTTTCTATTTCTTACTATTTTCTTATTTTCCTATTATTTTCGAAAACCTTCCTTTTGAATTCTGGTTTCTTTCCAAAATTTAAAAGCAATCCAACTTCACAATTTGTTCCTCTTAAATAATTTAATATTTGATTTTCGAAGGCTGGCACAATGCTATCGGCTGCTTTTAATTCAAGAATAACTGAATTTTCAACAATTAAATCTGCATAATATTCTCCTACCTCGATTCCCTTATAATAAACTTCTATTTTCTTTTGGACTTCAACCTTTAATCCTTTACTTTTTAATTCTAAGTATAAGGAATTCTGATAAACTCTTTCTAAAAAACCATATCCTAATTCATTGTACACTTCATAAAAAGTTTTAATAATGACATCGGTTAATTCTTCATGTAATAATTCTATATTCTAAAATAAAATCCGTTTTTATCCGCGTCTTCGCGATAGCGAATCCGTTTCATCCGCGTTATAATTACACAATTTTTGTAAATGGAATTTCGTCTTTTAATGCTTTTAAAATAAAATTATCATTTAATCCATTGACGATCCAGGTTTCTATGTTGGCGGCTTTTGCGATTCCGGCGGCTTCTATTTTTGACTGCATTCCTCCTGTTCCGTGTGATGATTTTGATTCGCCAATTTCTTTTTCCAAAGTTTTTAAATCATTTACCAATTTGATCGTTTGCGGAATTTCATCGTGAATGGATTCTTTGGTGTAAATTCCGTTTGTATTGGTGGCAATTATTAGAATATCAACATTCAAAAGAACGGCCGTTAAAGCTGCCAATTTATCATTATCCCCAAACCGAATCTCATCTGTGGCAACGGTATCATTTTCGTTGATAATCGGAATGTAATTGTTTTTAACCAATACATTAATTGTATTTACAATGTTCTTTTTGGTCTGCTCTTTTTCGAAATCAGAATAAGAAAGTAAACACTGCGAAGTATTTAATCCTAAGTCCTTAAAATTTTCATTGTAAATCCGCATCAAATGAGGCTGTCCAATAGAGGCCAACGCCTGTTTTACAAAAACATCTTTATCCTGATTATCCAGCTTTACAAATTGCTTTGCTGCCGCAATGGCTCCTGAACTCACTATGATAAACTCATATTCATCGTTTAAAGCCGCAATTTGTATTCCCAGGTCTTCAATCTTTCCCCGAGAAATATGATTGGTTTCTTTGGTTAAAGTATTACTTCCTATTTTTAATAAAATCCGTTTTTTTGCCATTTTTTTCTAAGATGCTAAGATTCTGAGATACTAAGATTCTAAGTTTTTTTTACCTCAAATCAAAATTATCTAATTATCTAATTGTCAAATTATCTCATTACCTAATCTGTCCTTCTCCGTAAACGTACCATTTATTGGTTACAAGATGTTGTAAACCAATTGGTCCGCGTTGATGTAATTTATCTGTGCTTATCGCTAATTCTCCGCCTAAACCAAATTGTCCGCCGTCTGTAAAACGGGTTGATGCATTTTGATAAACGGCTGCGGTATCAACGGCGTCCATAAATTCTTGTGCGGCTTTATCATCTCTTGTAATAATTACAGCTGAATGTCCGCCGCAATATTTATTGATTTTTTCGATTGCATTTTCCTCAGAATCAATTGTTCCGATGACAATTTTATAATCTAAAAACTCCTCATACCAGATATCTTCGTTTTGAAGCGTTTTGGTATTTTCGAAATCTTCTAATGATTTATCGACAATAACTTCAACTTTTGATTCGTCCAATGTTTCAATTAACATCGCTGTAAAAGCTTCAAAATTCGGTAATTTAGAATCTATTAAAACCTTATCAACTGCATTACAAGCTGATATTTTTGCTGTTTTAGCGTTTAAAATTACTTTTAAGGCTAAATCTGTATCAGCATCTTTATGAACGTAAACAAAATTATTTCCGCGTCCGCTAACAATTACTGGACAAGTAGCATGTGCTTTTACAAACTCGATTAATTTTTCGCCGCCTCTAGGAACAATTAAATCTACTTTTTGAGTTGGTTTTTCTAAAAAAGCCTGTGTTTCTGTGCGATTGTAATTTAAATATTCCACCCAGTCTTTCGAAATTTCATTTTCTTCTAAAGCCTGATGCCATAAAGCAACAATTTTCAAATTTGATTGTAAGGCCTCTTTTCCTCCTTTTAATAAAATTTTATTTCCTGATTTAAAGGCAATTCCGCCAGCTTCAATGGTAACATCTGGTCGCGATTCATAAATAATTAAAATGGTACCAAATGCAGCTGTCTTATTAATGACTCTTATTCCGTTATCATGACTAAAATGAAAGCGCTCAACGCCAACGGGATCTTCCTGAGAAGCCAATTGATTCAATGATAAAATCATTTCGTCGACTTTTTTATCATCTACTTTTAAGCGTTCTTCCATGGCTAAATCAGATCCGTCGTAAGCAAGTAAATCTTCTTGATTTGTAAGAATGATTTGACTCCGCTCCTGCTCGACCAGCTTTGCCATAGAGCGCAAAACCAGATTGCGTTTTTCAATTGATAATGGATTCATAATTTCTAGTTGGTTGGTTGTTTTTTGGTTGTTTCTTTTTATTGAAACTTAATTATACCTAACAGGTTTTGGAAACCTGTTAGGATAATCGTATTTAGTTTTTAAGTTCTTCTAAACTTTCTTTTAAAGCTACAATAAATGTATCAATGTCAGCTTTTTTTACAGTCAATGGCGGCAAAATTCTAAGCAGATTTTTATTGTTGGCACTTCCTGTAAAAATATGTTTCTCTATAATTAGTTTTTTTCTTAAAGCAGCTACATCAAAATCAAACTCAACGCCAAGCATCAAGCCTTTTCCTTTTACTTGTTTTATGCCTTCCACTTCTTTAATTTTTTCTAAGAAATAGGCATAAACTTCATTTACATTTTTTTGTAAATCCAGTTTTTCGATTACATCTAAAACTGCAATTCCTGCTGCACATGATAAATGGCTTCCACCGAAAGTTGTGCCTAATAATCCGAAACTTGCTTCAAATTTTGGAGATATTAAAATGGCTCCAACCGGAAATCCGTTCCCCATTCCTTTTGCAACTGAAATAATATCAGCGCTGATTCCGTGATGCTGGAACGCAAAGAATTTTCCGCTTCTTCCGTATCCTGATTGTACTTCATCCAGAATTAAAACAACATCGTGTTTTTTACATGCTTTTTCTAAAGCCTGAAAAAATTCGGTTGTTCCCTGGTCTAAACCTCCAACGCCCTGAATTCCTTCAATAATTACGGCTGTAACATCTCCTTTAGCCAATTCAGCTTCAACTAATTCGATTTGGTTTAAAGGTAAAAAAGTAACAACTTGCTGTGCATTTATTGGCGCCACAATTTTTTTATTATCTGTAACGGCAACTGCTGCAGAAGTTCTTCCGTGGAAAGAATTATCAAAAGCTACAACTCTTGATTTTCCGTTATGAAAAGAAGCTAATTTTAATGCATTTTCATTCGCTTCCGCTCCGGAACTGCATAAAAACAATTCGTAATCTTCTAATCCTGAAAGTTTTCCTAATTTCTGAGCCAATTCAACCTGCAAAGGATTCTGAATGGCATTCGAATAAAATCCTAAATGATCTAACTGATTTTTTAGTTTTGCTACATAATCCGGCTGCGTATGGCCAATCGAAATTACACCATGTCCGCTGTATAAATCTAAGTATTCTACCCCTTTGTCATCTGTAATAGTACAATCGATCGCTTTTACTGGAGTTATGTCATATAATGGGTAAACGTTGAATAAGTTCATGTTTTTTGTTTATTTTGTTTCAGGTTTCAAGTTTCAAGTTTTCACAGAAAGTGAAGCTTGGAACTTTAAACTTGAAACTGATTTGAGTTTCTGTTGCATATTTCAAGTTTCGTATAAAACGTGGAACTTGAAACTTTAAACCAGAAACAATTTTTTCCTAAAATCCGCTTGGTTTCAAATGTAAACCGGTAGTTTCTTCTAATCCGAACATTAAATTCATGTTTTGAATGGCTTGTCCTGATGCACCTTTGGTTAAGTTGTCAATGATTGAGGTAACTAAAACCCGGTTTCCTTTTTTCATTAAACTGATAATACATTTATTCGTCTGCACCACTTGTTTCATATTAATGTTGGTTGTGGTAACGGTTACGAAAGGTTCGTTTTTATAGAAATCTTCGTATTTGGCAACCAATTGCTCCAAACTATCATCTGAAAGTGTATATAGGGTTGCGAAAATTCCCCTTGGAAAATCTCCTCTATTCGGAATAAAAAGCAATTCGCTCTCAAAATCATCCTGCAATTGCACTAAACTTTCTCCAATTTCTCCCAAATGCTGGTGTTCAAAAGCTTTATAATGCGACATATTATTGTTTCTCCAGCTAAAGTGCGAAGTTTCAGAAAGACTTACTCCTGCGCCTGTGCTGCCTGTTGTGGCATTAATATGAACATCATTATTCAGCAGATTATTTTTAGCCAAAGGCAATAAAGCCAACTGAATAGCTGTTGCAAAACAACCTGGATTTGCGATATAATTTGCTTTTTTTATCTCTGATTTATTCAATTCAGGTAATCCGTAGATAAAATCTTTTCCTTCAAAATGAGCATCTTTGTTCAATCTGAAATCATTTCCTAAATCGATGATTTTAGTGTGGCTTGAAAATTTGTTTTCTTGTAAAAAAGAAATCGATTTTCCGTGTCCCAAACATAAAAACACCACGTTTACCTCGGGATTAATTACGTCTGTAAAATTCATTTCGATATCGCCCATCAAATCGTGGTGCGCCACAGAAAGTGGTTTCCCTGCATTTGTTGTACTGTAAACAAAATCGATGTTTACTTTTGGGTGATACATTAAAATTCTGATGAGTTCTCCAGCCGTGTAGCCTGAACCACCAATTATTCCGACATTAATCATGATCTAGATGATTTACAGATGAAAATATGTTTTGTGCATTTCCCAGAATTTTGATAAATCCTTTTGCGTCGTCAGATGTCCATGCATTGTTCATTTCTCCGTATTGACCAAATCCTGTGTTCATTAAATCATTATCAGATTCAATTCCGTCAAGCGAAAAATGGTATGGTTTTAAAGAAACTGTAACAACTCCATTTACAGTCTTTTGCGTGTCTTGCAAGAACGTTTCTATGTTACGCATTACAGGATCTAAAAACTGACCTTCATGAAACAACATTCCGTACCAGTTTCCTAATTGTTCTTTCCAGTATTGCTGCCATTTTCCTAGAGTGTGTTTTTCTAGTAAATGGTGTGCTTTGATAATGATTAACGGAGCAGCAGCTTCAAAACCAACCCTTCCTTTAATTCCGATAATCGTATCACCTACGTGAATATCTCTACCAATTGCAAAGGCATTTGCCAATTTTTCCAAAGCGACAATATTGTTTGATGGTTTATCCATTATGCCATTTAATCCAACCAATTCGCCTTTTTCAAAATGAAGTCTTACTTTCTCTTCACCTTCTTTTTGCAATTGCGAAGGATAAGCATCACTTGGTAACGGCTGGCTAGAAGTCAAGGTTTCCTTTCCTCCAACGCTTGTTCCCCAAAGTCCTTTATTGATCGAATATTGCGCTTTTTCCCAAGAATAATGAACTCCGTTTTGAGCTAAATAATCAACTTCTTCTTGTCTTGATAATTTTAAATCTCTAATTGGTGTAATGATTTCGATTTCTGGAGCAATGGTTTGGAAAATTAAATCAAAACGAATTTGGTCATTTCCTGCACCTGTACTTCCGTGTGCGATCGCGCTTGCTCCAACTTTTTTAGCATATTTTATAGCTTCAATAGCTTGAAAAACACGTTCTGCACTTACTGATAATGGATAAGTATTGTTTTTTAATACGTTTCCGAAAATCAAATATTTTATAGCTTTATCATAATATTTATCTACGATGGTTAAGTTCGCATGCTGCGCGCTTCCTAACTCGTAAGCTCTTTTTTCAATGGCTGATAATTCTTCAGCGTCGAATCCTCCTGTGTCTACAAGTACAGTGTGAACTTCGTATCCTTTTTCATTTTTTAAATATTTCAAACAATACGAGGTATCTAATCCTCCGCTATAAGCTAATACTACTTTTTTCATTTTTTATAATTTTGGCTAATACTTTCGTATTTAGCAAGTTTGAGATTTCTTTTTTAATTGTATTCTTAAGATAAAAAGCCGAAGGACAATATTTTATTTAAGAATAAAGCTTGTTTAATTTTTTTCAATCTATTCAAAACAGCTTCGTTAAAAGGATGTCTTGGCGGCTCTTTTTGTTTTTCTTTTGGGTCGTACAACATTCCGGTGCAAAGACACATTTTGTTTTCTTTGCTTTGTAGAATTGGAAAGTTAGTGCACGTTTTACACCCTGCCCAAAAACTCGGATCAGTTGTCAATTCAGAAAAAGGAACTGGTTTGTAACCCAAATCGGAATTGATTTTCATTACCGCCAAACCAGTTGTGATTCCGAATATTTTTGCATCTGGATATCTTTTTAAAGAATAATCAAAAACTTTAGATTTGATCTTTTTTGCCAATCCTAAACTTCTATAATCAGGATGTACAATTAATCCGGAATGCGCCACGAATTTTCCGTGCTGCCAACTTTCGATATAACAAAAACCCGCAAATTTTCCATCTGCCAGAGCAATCATCGCATCACCGTTCGACATTTTTTTCTGAATGTATTCAGGAGTTCGTTTAGCAATCCCCGTACCTCTTAATAAGGCAGATGATTCTATCGTATCGCAAATTTCCTGTGCGAATTTGAAGTGTTCTTCCTGAGTAACAACAATAGAGATTTTCATTTCAATAGTTGAAGTTTAGCGTTAAAAATAAAAGCATATTGTTTTGCTTGAAATCCAAAAATCAATCCCGTACAATCAGATAAAATAGAAGTAACATTCTCAAAATCAAAATCTTGATTAAGAAAATTTACAAAATTATATATACTTTTAGGATATGTTTGTCCAAAGGACAACTTAAGTGATTTCAAAATGAAAAATGAATATAAATAAATACGCGGCGAAAACTCTGTGAATACTATAGAGATAGCATCCGTACTTCGGGAGAAGTACCAGGTGAGTTTGTCCGTGACAAAGAAGTTGTATGTAAACTTATTTTATTCATCGGTGCAAAAGTACACTATTTTTTTATTTCAAAAACAAAAAATAAAAATTCTAACATTTTTTTAAGGGAATGTTATTTTTTAAGATACTAGAATTCTAACCTACTTATGTCCTGTGTTTTTTTGACAACCTATATCACCTAACAAAAGTAAACCCGACAGTTTTCTTTAAAACTGTCGGGTTTAATTATTTAATATCTCGTAAACTTCTAGCTTTTAGTAAACGGAATTACTTTTCCGTTGCTTAAAATCATATCGAAACCTTTTTTAGCTTCATTAAATTTGAATTTTACCCCTGCTCCTTTTGATTCAAAAGTATCTTTTTCACCTGCTACAGGCTCAACAGAAAACTTAGGATAATTGGTAATCTCGGCATTAAGAACACTATTTTTCTCTGTAAATTCAATTTTTAAAGGTGCTTTTGCTGTAGCATAATTTCCTAAGTAACCATCTAGGATAATATCTTTTTCTATTTTGCCTTTTCCAGCAGTCCAAACATTATTACTTTCGTTATAATCAGGAAAAGCATGATCCGGATCTAATGTAACGCTTTCAATCTCTTCTGTAGAATTATATTTGAAAGACCAGTCATTGTTACGCTGCCAGATTTCAACCGGCAGTTTCACTCTTGAAACCTTACCGCTTTTTGTCTTTACATCAGCAATAATCGGCATTGGCATTTTATCGAAATTCTCTACGGTAATTACAACCCCTTTTGCGGGATCATTTTTAACATATTTAATAGAATTAATTCCCTGATCAAATCTCCAGTTGTTTACGAACCAGCTTCTCCAGAACCAGCTTAAATCTTCACCGGCCACATTTTCAATAGTTCTAAAAAAATCATCAGGAGTTGGGTGTTTATATGCCCAGCGTTCTACATAGGTACGCAAAGCTTTATCAAAACGCTCTTCTCCTAAAACCTGCTCTCTTAAAATTACTAATCCTGCGCTTGGTTTTGCGTAGCACAAGACTCCAATATTAGCTTCCTTCATATTATCAGGAGAACTCATAATGGTTTCTAATTTCGGGCTTGTGTAATATTCTACATCTTCATGCAGATCAGTAGGTTTTGCCTTGTATTCTCCTTTATTAAAATCAACTGAACTAACAGAATTAATAAAAGTATTAAATCCTTCATCCATCCAGGCAAACAAACGCTCGTTTGAGCCCACAATCATAGGAAACCAAATGTGACCAAATTCATGATCTGTTACACCCCATAAATCTTCTCCTTTAGATTTCCATCCACAAAAAACAATTCCGGGATATTCCATTCCGCCTTCATTTCCAGCTACGTTTGTTGCTGCAGGATAAGGATATTCGAACCATCTTTTAGAATAATTTTCGATTGATGCTTTTACATATTCAGTAGAACGTCCGTAAGCATCTTGTCCTGCACTTTCTACGGGATAAGCAGATAGTGCCAACGATTTTTTACCACTCGGTAAATTAATTTTTGCTCCGTCTAGTATAAAAGCCGGAGATGAAGCCCATGAAAAGTCACGCGCATTTTTTATTTGGTAATGCCATGTTTTTTCACCCGAAGCATTTGTATTTGCGGTTGCCGCCACTTCTTCGGCAGAACGAATCATCACCGTTTTATCGCTTTGTCCCGCTTCTTTATATCTTTTCAATTGTTCGGCAGATAATACTTCTGCGCCATTCAACAATTCTCCTGAACCCACAACATAATGATTGGCAGGAGTCGTAATTTTTACATCAAAATTACCATATTCCAAATAAAATTCAGAAGCTCCTAAATAGGGAGCGGTATTCCATCCACGCACATCATCATACACGCACATACGCGGATACCATTGTGCGATCGTGAAAATTTTTCCGTTTTTAGTTTCTAAAACTCCCATTCTGTCTGATCCCTCGAAAGGAGCAATGAACGAAAATTCGATTTTTATTTTTACAGAAGCACCTTTTGATGCCAATTCTTCAGGAAGAAAAATTTGCATTCTTGTATCTGTAATCACATATTTTGCTTCAATTTCTGTTTTTTTCTTTCCAACAGAAATTACTTTTACTGATTTTATTTTATTTCCTCCATCAAAAACCTGCCCCTGAGCTCCGTTACGACTTCCTGTTAGAGGTACAACTGCATTTCCTCTTGAATCTTCCCTGAATAAATTTTGCTCTAAATTTAACCAGACAAATGACAATTTATCGGGGCTGTTATTAGTATACGTGATTTCATCTGTACCCACAATTTCATTTGTGGCAGCATTTAATTTTACTGATAACTGATAATCAGCTCGGTTCTGCCAGTACTCAACTCCCGGCTGACCGCTTGCAGAGCGAGTTGGCGTTCCATTTTTAGTGTAAAAATGTGGTGCAAATGCATCATGATAATTATAATTATTAACTGGATTTGCTGCTGCTCCTGCAGGCGTTTGCTGCGCTGAAACAGAAGAAATACCTACAAACAAAGCCATGCTCAACAAAGCTTTTACGGACTGCTTTTTCATATTAATTCGCTATTTATATAGCAAATTAATGAAAAAAAAAGCTATTTAGAGAGAAAAATTAAAAGATAAATTCAAATATTAACAAATTTTATCAAAAAAATAATTTAAGCTATTTTCTTAGAAAAAATAAAATTTATAAAATATATTTACATCATTATAAAAATTATTTCACTTCAATTTCGATACTTTGAATACAACTATCTCAAATTCAACAATAAGTGCTTCTATTAACCATTCAGGAGCCGAATTGTTTTCGCTCAAACACAATAATAATAAAGAATATATCTGGGAAGGAAATTCTGAATTCTGGGGCAAGCACTCTCCTATACTCTTTCCTATTGTAGGCACTTTGAAAAACAATACCTATACTATTGATAAAAAAGAATATCAATTGACAAGACATGGTTTTGCGCGCGACATGGAGTTTCAATTACTTGAAAAAACAAATAACAGTGCAGTTTTTTCTTTGGAGTCTAATACAGAAACCTTAAAAATATATCCTTTTCATTTTGAATTACAGCTTATCTATGCTATTGAAAATACGACCTTACATATAGAATACGTCGTGATTAATAAAGGAGAAACAAAAATGCCTTTTTCAATTGGCGCTCATCCGGCGATTGCTTTACCACAAAATTTTGAAAATTACGCTTTTGAATTTGAAAAAGAAGAAACCCTAAAATTCAATCTTCTTGAAAATGATTTAATTTCGAATAAAACTTCAATTTTAGAGACCGAAAAAAATATTGTGCCTTTAAATTATAAACTTTTTGAAAACGACGCTTTGGTTTTTAAGACATTAGAATCAAATTCGCTTACTATTTTAGAAAATTCAAAACCATATGTAAAAGTTGATTTTGAGGATTTTCCGAGTTTAGGAATCTGGACCAAAAATCAAGCTCCTTTTATCTGCATTGAACCTTGGTTCGGATATTCAGACACTGCCGAAAATTCCGGCGATTTATTTCAAAAAGAAGGAATTTTGGTTTTGGATGCAGAAGAAACCTTTCACTCAAAATTCAGTATAAAAATTTTATAATTTAATAATGTTAGAATTTAACTTTCATCCTTTCCCGGTAATTGAAACTGAACGTTTAGTTTTAAGAAGAATTACAAATGACGATGTAAATGAGGTCTTTGAATTGCGTTCAAATCCCGAAACAATGAAATATATTCCCAGACCTTTGGTAAAAACAACCGAAGACGCACTCGAACATATTGCCACGATTGAGGATAAAATCGTAACAAACGTTGGCATAAATTGGGGAATTTCATTGAAAGATCATCCTAAATTATTAGGTATGATAGGTTTTTACCGCATGCAGCCAGAAAATTACCGTGCCGAAATTGGATATATTTTATTACCTGAATTTCACGGCAGAGGAATTATTCCGGAAGCGGTAAATCGATTAAATAGATTTGGTTTTGAAAATTTAAAATTACATTCTATTGAAGCTGTAATTGACCCTGAAAATTTTGCCTCGGAGAAAGTGCTGCAAAAATGCGGTTATACAAAAGAGGCGCACCTAAAAGAAGTCGAATTTTATGACGGAAAGTTTCTGGATAAAGTAATTTATTCATTATTAGATAAGTAACTTTTATCTTTTTTAACAACGAGACAATCTTAGTTAAAAACCGCTGTTTTGACAATAGTTTTTACTCTAATGCGTTATATTTGCGTCCGAAATAAGTAAAATAAACTTATTTCTATACCAAAAACAGCTTTATGAAAAAAATATTCGCCTTTGTTATTCTCTTCTTTTGCATTCAATCCCAAGGTCAAACTTTTATTAAATTTAACGGAGCAACCGCTTTAGTTGGTATTCCAAATGTTGGTATTGAAACCAGCATTGGAGAAAAAACCACTTTTAGCGTTGATCTTATGGCTTCATTCTGGAAATCAGTTGATGGCCATAATCCGATGGAATTTTACACTTTGACTCCGGAAGTTCGCTATCATTTTAAAGAAAAATATAACGGATTTTATGTAGGCGCTCATGCAGGACCAGATGTTTATCGCATTCAAAAATGGAATTATTTTGACTCAAACAGGTTCGAAAAAGGTTTTGGATACCGTTTAGGGGTTACTGTTGGCTACAACATTAAATTAAACGATAAATTCTTATTAGATATTTTTGCTGGTGGCGGCTGGCATCAGGGGTTTTATCATGGTTATTATAATGATGGAACACCAGGAAGATATGATAAAGCTGAAAACTGGAACAAAAGCGGCGAATGGCTTCCTTACCGCGCCGGGGTTATGATTTCTTATAAATTATAATTACTTCGCCAACTTAGGCAGCGATTTTACATATAAATCTTCTAATTTTTTGCGTGCCCAATCTGTTTTTCTTAAAAACGTCAAACTTGATTTTACACTCGGATTTTCAGTAAAACATTTTACAGGAATTAATTCTCCTAAGGTATCAAAACCATAATGATAGACTAAGGCTTCTACTATTTTTTGAAGTGTTATTCCGTGCAAAGGATCTTTAGATGAATTCATTTTCTATTTAATTTAATAATAAAAGACCGTACTTAAAAAAGCACGGTCTTTCTTTTTTACAAAATTAGTAAATTCAAACTTAAATCCCTCTCATGTAAATTTAGAATATGAATTTAAATCCAAAAGAAAGTGGAGACGTTAGATTTGGGGCACTTCCTGCTAATGCTGTATTATAATATGAATCGACATTGGCTACATGAGCTAGACCAAAATTGGTAACAGTTGTTTTCTCTCCATCTTTACGATCAAGTGTTGTAGAAGTAAAATTGGCTAAATCATAAGAAAACTCAACTGAAAAGTTTTTTGTAACAAAATAATCAAATCCTCCTGAAAGAGATAGCCCAAATTGATTTACTTTTAATTCGCTTTCTTTTTCTTTTCCAGTTATAACAGGCAGTGCTAATTGTCCAAAGAAATACAAAGAGCCTGCAACGTTCCAATATTTTCTTGCTAATGGTTCAATAACAATCAAATCTGTTTTTGCGGCAGTACCCTCTTTTGAATCTGCTTTTATGTTAATATATCCAATTCCGGCACCAACGGCAACCGATGGAGTTACAAATGTACCCACAATAGGCAATACGGATAAATTTGTATTTTTCACGTCGGCAGTTTTTGTCTGCTGATAACCAAATTGCGAGGTTGCAAACCACGCTCCTTTTAAACCTTGGCCTGAATCCTGTGCTTTTGCTGTCAAACCGAATAAAATAATGCTGACTAATGTAAAAATCTTTTTCATTTTATGTTTATTTTAAATTACCCATCAAAATTACTTGTAAGTTTTTTTGACAAAAATGACTAAAATCATAGATTAAAAAATATCTTTAATTATCTTCGTTTACATAAAAGTTTTCATTTTTGTTTTACATTTGCATTATGTTAAAATCAGTCAATATACTTAATAAAAGAGCTCGCTTCGATTTTGAAATTATCGATACTTATACTGCCGGAATTGTCTTATCTGGAACTGAAATCAAATCTATCCGTTTAGGCAAAGCTAATATTACCGAAAGTTTTTGCGAGTTTAATAATCTTGAACTTTTCGCTATTAATACCTATATCGAAGAGTATACCTTTGGAAATCAATTCAATCATAAATCGAGAAGCGAAAGAAAATTGCTTTTGAATAAGAAGGAATTAAAAACACTTCAAAAAAGTGTTCAGGCAAAAGGACTTACGATTGTACCGCTAAAATTATTTACAAATGAAAAAGGTCTGGCAAAATTGCAGATCGGTCTTTGTAAAGGAAAGAAAAACTACGACAAACGTGAATCTTTAAAAGAACAAGACACAAAACGTGATTTAGACAGAATTAAAAAAGCGTTTAACTAACTCCTCTTTATTTTCGTAATGAATTGTTTATTAATATTTTATCGTTATTTTTACTACAACAATATAACTTTAAAATATGAAAAAGTACTTCGTTTTATTCGTCGCAGTTCTCGCAGTTTCAAGTTGTGGCAGCAACACATCTATTGTAAACAGTTGGAGAGATCCTAAAATAACAGTGGCTCAGGAAAATTTCAAAAAAGTTTTAGTTGTAGCTTTATTGAAAGATGAAGCTTCCAGAAGAATTACTGAAAATAGAATTGCAGCAAGTAATCCTATCTTTAAAACTTCTTATCAATACTTAAACGAAACTATTGTCCAGCTTACAAAAGAGCAAAAATTGAAAATTTTACAAGATGAAAATTTTGATGGTGTTGTTACTTTGAGATTGGTTAGCAAAGAAAAAGAAACTAATTATGTTCCGGGAACTTATACCGGAATGTATTATGGCGGTTTTGACGGATTGTACACAGGAATGTACGGATATGGTTTTGGAAACTGGTACGGTATGTATTCTCCAAATTTTTATGATCCCGGCTACTATCAGGAAACGACGTCCTATATGGTGGAAACCAATATTTTTTCATTAAAAGAAAACAAATTAATTTGGACAGGAACTACAAAATCTGAATATGTTACAGATTTAGGACAAACCGTAGATGCAATTATGCAGGCTGTAGTGACTGAAATGAGAAAAGATGGATCGCTTCCTCCAAAATAATAAAAGAAAGCAATATTTGATATTGCTTTTTTTACCGCTGCTAAAATGACTATTTTTGTCAAGACAAAATTTTTCATACAATGAAATCACTGCTTAAGAATGCAAGGGAACAAAAAGGACTCAAAACTCGCGAGGTTGCACAAATACTAGCAATTGACCAGGCATTGATTAGTAAATTTGAATCAGGAACCAGAAAACCAACAAGAGAACAGATCTCGAAGCTTTCGCAGCTTTTAGAAATAGATTACGAAACTTTAATGGTTTCGTGGCTGAAGGAAAAAATTCTTTACGAAATAGGCAATGAAGAGTTTGCTTTAAAGGCTTTGCTTTTAGTTGAACAAGAAATCCAAAACAATAAAAAAGAAATCAACTCTGTAATAATATCTTCTGTTCAAACGGTTTTAGATGAAATTGAAATATTAAAAAATAAAATTCAATCTTTCAATCATTTTGAATTACGTCAAATTTCAAAGACTTTAGAATTAGAATTTATCTTTAAAAGCATTCATTTAAACGGAAATTCTTTAACATTAGAAGAAACTAAATCTGTTATTAATGACGGAATGAGCATTACAGGAAAAAGTATGCAAAATCATCTTGAAGCTATTAATTTGCAGGAGACAGTATTATATATAAAAGATTTAAGCCAAAAGAAAATATCCTTAAATGAAAAAGATTTTCTCTCCATTCATAATTTAATTTTTAAAGGAATAGAATCCGAAAATTCAGGAAAATACAAACAGGATCTCTTGATTAAAAGAGAAATGAATTTATTTTTTAATTGGTTTGAATCCAATAAAAACAATCTTCATCCGATAATTCTTGCCTGTGAAACACACTTAAAAATAGTTGAAATAATTCCTTTTGCAAATGGAAATCTTCAAATGGCAGGTTTGATGCTAAATTGGATTTTACTTGAAAATAATTACGTATATGCCTCAAGTAAAGGGGATCAAAATAGTATAAATGAATATTTATCTATTTTGAACGAAACCCAAACCGAAAACGATAAATCTATTTTTATCCGTTATATGCTTACAATTGAAAAAGAAAATTTAAAACGAGCGATACAATTAATTAAAAAATAAAAAGTCTGCTCAAAATGCTTTCTTTTTAGTTTTTATCTTCTAATAAAGGAACAAATCGAAATTCTCCAAACTCATGTTTCTCGAATTGTGTTTCATTTTTTCGAATTAGCAAAGTCATAATCTGAACATCTTCTCCTAACGGAATAACAAGCCTTCCTCCAATTTTTAACTGCGCCATTAAAGGCTGCGGAATAAACGGTGCGCCGGCTGTAACAATAATACTATCAAACGGTGCATAACTTGGTAATCCTTTGTAACCGTCGCCAAAAGACAAATGTTTTGGTCGGATATTTAATTTCGGAAACAAATTTGAAGTAGCCTTAAATAACTCATTTTGTCTTTCAATACTAAAAACCTTAGCGCCAAGCATACATAAAACCGCTGTTTGATATCCGGATCCTGTTCCTATTTCAAGAATTTTATGTTCTTTTTTAACTTCTAATAACTGCGATTGAAAAGCCACAGTGTAGGGCTGCGAAATAGTCTGCCCCGCACCTATAGGAAAAGCCTTATCCTGATAAGCGTAATCTTCAAAACTGGAATTCAAAAAAAGGTGTCTTGGGATTTTTTTTATCGCATCCAGAACCGCTCTATCAGTAATTCCTTTCTGTTCTAAAGTGCTTACTAATTGATTACGAAGTCCTTGATGTTTGGCAGTGTCTTTCAAAATGGGTAGGTTTTATTCTGGCAAAAATAAGAAACAAAACAGTAAATCAAATATTGATTTTTAATTATTAAATTAATAACGTAGAAAGTCAAAAGCCGAAAGTCAAAAGCTCCAGCTGATAATTACAATCGATAATTCACAACTCACAATTAGTTAAATTCATTTTTACATTCAACAAATAAATTCTATTTTTGTTTAAAATACATTCTCATGTTAAAAGTAGGAGTTTTAGGTGCTGGTCATCTTGGTAAAATACATTTACGCTTATTACAACAATCTGACCAATACGAATTAGTTGGATTTTACGACGAAAATCAGGAAAACGCCGAAAGAATATCAAAAGAATTTGGCTATAAAAACTTCAGCACAATTGCAAAATTAATTCACGCTGTGGATGTAATTGATATTGTAACGCCAACGCTTTCACATTATAAATGTGCTAAAGTGGCTATCAAATCAGGAAAACATATCTTTATAGAAAAACCAATTGCCAATACGGTTGAGGAAGCCGAGGAAATCATTGCTTTAGCTGCCGAATACAACGTAAAAGGACAAGTTGGTCATGTAGAGCGTTTTAACCCTGCGTTTATTGCTACAAAAAACATGATCGAAAACCCGATGTTTATTGAAACACATCGTTTGGCCGAATTTAATCCGCGCGGTACAGATGTTCCTGTAGTTTTAGATTTGATGATTCACGATATTGATGCTATTTTAAGTGTGGTACATTCAAAAGTAAAAGATATTCATGCCAGCGGGGTTTCTGTAATTAGTGACACTCCGGATATTGCCAACGCCCGAATTGAATTCGAAAATGGCTGTGTCGCCAATTTAACAGCAAGCCGAATTTCGATGAAAAACATGCGTAAAACACGTTTCTTCCAGAAAGATGCTTACATTTCAGTTGACTTTTTAGAGAAAAAATGTGAAGTGGTTCGTATGAAAGATGCTCCGGAAACTCCAGGAGATTTTGATATGATTCTTCAAAATGCCGAAGGTGTTAAAAAACAAATCTATTTTACCAATCCGGATGTGGAGCAGAACAATGCCATTCTGGACGAATTAGAATCATTTGCAAATGCAATAATTACCGATACAACTCCGGTTGTAACACTTGAACAGGCAACTGATGCTTTGAGGGTAGCGTATCAAATTATTGATTGTTTCGATAAATAATTGAAAATTAAAAAAATAAATTAGCCATGAATTCACGAATTAATTTGTGAATTCATGGCTAAATCATAAATATAATATTAAAAAAAAATGAAAACTATAGCTGTAATTGGTGCAGGAACAATGGGTAACGGAATTGCGCACACCTTCGCACAAAGTGGTTTTGTTGTAAAACTGATTGATATTTCTGAGAAATCATTAGATAAAGGAATGGCAGCGATTGCAGCCAATTTAGACCGTATGCTGGCTAAAGGCACCATTACTCAAGAAGATGTCGCCAAAACTATCACTAATATTATTACGTATACTGACCTAAAAGACGGTGTTGTAGGTGTAGATTTAGTAGTAGAAGCTGCAACAGAAAATGTAGAGTTAAAACTGAACATTTTTAAACAATTAAACGAAGCTTGTTCTCACAATACGATTTTAGCAACCAATACTTCTTCAATTTCGATTACGCAAATTGGAGCTGTTGTAGCGCATCCTGAAAGAGTCATCGGAATGCATTTTATGAATCCTGTGCCAATCATGAAATTAGTCGAAATTATCCGCGGTTACAACACCAGCGACGAAGTCACTAAAATCATCATGGATTTATCTGAGAAATTAGGAAAAACTCCTGTCGAAGTAAACGATTATCCTGGTTTTGTCGCCAACAGAATTTTGATGCCTATGCTAAATGAAGCAATTGAAACGTTATATAATAAAGTTGCAGGTGTTTATGAAATTGATACCGTAATGAAATTAGGAATGGGGCACCCAATGGGACCGCTTCAATTAGCTGATTTTATTGGCCTTGACGTTTGCCTTGCCATTTTGAACGTTATGTATGATGGTTTCAAAAATCCGAAATATGCACCTTGCCCATTATTAGTAAATATGGTAAGAGCCGGCAAATTGGGCGTAAAATCAGGAGAAGGTTTTTATGATTATAGTGAAAGCAAAAAAGCAGAGAAAATCTCTAAGCAGTTTATACTTTCATAAAAAGAAAAATATCATGTCGATACAATTGAATTTAAATACAATTAAGGCAGGTTTACCAGAAAATGTAACACTAGTTGCTGTTTCAAAAACAAAACCTGTTTCAGACTTAATGCAGGCATACGAAGCCGGACAGCGTATTTTTGGAGAAAACAAAATCCAGGAAATGGCTGATAAGTTTGAAGAAATGCCAAAAGACATACAATGGCACATGATTGGTCATGTTCAGTCGAATAAAGTCAAATTTATGGCACCATTTGTGAGTTTAATTCATGGGGTCGACAGTTTGAAGTTATTACAGGAAATTAACAAGCAAGCTTTAAAAAATAATCGAATTATAGATTGCCTGCTTCAAATATACATTGCCGAAGAAGAATCTAAATTTGGTTTGGATGAAAATGAATTAAATGAATTATTATCTTCATCAGAGTTAAAAGAAATGAAAAACATTCGTATCTTAGGATTAATGGGGATGGCAACTTTCACAGAAAACAAAAACCAGATTAAAAAAGAATTTACACATTTAAAATCTATTTTTGATTCGATTCAACAACATAAAGACGCACTTCAGTGCCCTTCTGCATTAGATAATTTTTCAACAATATCAACGGGTATGTCCGGAGATTATCAATTGGCAGTAGAATGCGGCAGTACCATGGTTCGTATTGGCAGCAGCATTTTTGGAGGACGCTGAATAAAATTGTAGATTAAATTAAAGATTATTGATTTAACTGATTACTAATTCCGATAGCTATCGGAACTGAATACCGAACACTTAATTTGTACGCAATACTAGACATAGAAACTACTGGAGGCCAGTTTAATGAAGAAGGAATTACTGAAATTGCCATTTATAAATTTGATGGCCACGAAGTTGTTGATCAATTCATTAGCCTTGTAAATCCTGAAATTCCGATTCAGCCCTTTGTGGTGAAGTTGACTGGAATAAATAATGCTATGCTGCGCTCAGCTCCTAAATTTTTTGAAGTTGCCAAACGAATAATAGAAATTACATCAGATTGTATTATTGTTGCGCACAACGCCTCTTTCGATTACCGAATTTTACGTACCGAATTCAAACGTTTAGGCTACGATTTTGAAGCCAGAACACTCTGCACCGTCGAACTTGCCAAAAAACTAATTCCGGAACAGCCTTCTTACAGCTTAGGAAAATTAGTGCGTGCACTAGGAATCCCGATGGCCGACAGGCACCGTGCAAGCGGAGACGCCATGGCAACAACAAAGCTGTTCAAAATGCTTCTCGAAAAAGACTTAGAAAAAACAATCGTAAAAGATTTTATAAAGTTAGAAGTAGAAAAAGGAATTGCTCCAAAATTAATGGATCTTTTAGGCCAGATGCCTGCGAAAACCGGCGTATATTATATTCATAATGAAGGCGGGCATTTAATTTATATCGGCAAAAGCCAAAATATCAAAAAAAGAGTAAATCAGCATTTTACGGGAATTACAACAAAAAGTAAAAAAATTCAAGCCGAAGTTTTTACCATAACATATGACGAAACAGGCAGCGAATTAATTGCGCTTTTAAAAGAAAGTGAAGAAATAAAAATAAACCGTCCACGACATAACAGATCACAGAAAAAAGCTTTTTTTCCGTTTGCAATCTATGCTGAAAAAGATGCAAGCGGATACATCAATTTAAAACTGGAAAAAGCTGACGGACGCAAAAAAGATATCACGTCGTTTGTTTCATTGCAAGAAGGAAAAAATGCACTTTTTAAATTTACAGCAAAATATCATTTGTGCCAAAAATTAACGGGACTATATCAAACTAAGAAAGAAGAGTGTTTTCAGTATAAAATTAAAGAATGTGATGGCGCTTGTATCGGCCAGATCACTCCTGAAGTATACAATGCCAGAGTAAAACAGTTCATTTCTGAAAACAGCTTTGAAAACAAAAGCATGATTTTGCTTGATCGGGGCCGTAATATCAATGAGCGAAGTGCCATATTAATAGAAGAGGGCGTTTATAAAGGTTATGCCTATTATGATTTGAACTATCAAATTACAAATATTGAAATTCTAAAAAACATCTTAATCCCCATGCAGCACAATCGTGATGTCAAAAACATAATTCAAAATTACATCAACAAAAGCAAATCACTTAAAATACTCCATTTTTAACAAACAAAAACTTTCATTATCTTCGTGGATATGAAAAAAACGAAATCAAAATACGAAATCTTCAGAGAACACATTAAAATCATTCTATATGGCACTAACACCATTTTAGGACGAATGTTCGATTTAGTGCTCCTTGGTTTGATCCTGTTGAGTGTACTCTTGATAATGATGGAAACCGTACAGGGAATTAACCAAAAATATCACGCTCAACTCATTATTTGTGAGTGGGTCATCACTATATTTTTTACAATTGAATACATTTTAAGAATAATTTCGATTCAAAAACCAGTAAAATATGTCTTTAGTTTTTACGGAATCATCGATTTATTGGCTGTATTGCCTATGTATTTGTCCATATTTTTTCCTGGAGCAAGTATCCTCTCCATCGTTAGAGCGCTGCGCTTCTTTAGACTGTTCAAAATATTACACATCCCGCAAATTTCACACCAGTCTGTACAGCTGCGGGAAGCTATCGAGGCCAGTAAAGAAAAAATTCTCGTCTTTATTTATTTTGTCCTCATCAGCACCATAATTATCGGATCGATTATGTATTTAGTCGAAGGCAGGGAATCCGGTTTTACCAGTATCCCAATGGGTATTTACTGGACAATTGTAACTTTAACAACTGTTGGTTATGGAGATATTTCACCACAATCACCACTAGGTCAATTTATTGCATCTCTGGTTATGATTTTAGGTTACGGAATTATAGCCGTACCAACTGGAATTGTAACGGCAGAATTTGCAAAAAGCAGCTTAAAAAATACCGCTGTCGGAACAAGAAAAACATGCAAAAACTGTAATTCTCAAGTACATTTTGACAACGCTAAATATTGTTATGAATGTGGAACAGAATTGCCCAATAATTAATTTAAGGAGCTATTTCCGGCTGTCCGCTCCAACTCCTCCTTATCTTTGTTGTTTTTTTAAGGTATAAAAGGAGCTTCTAAGGTCGCTCTTTTATCCCAAAAAAAACTAACAAATATAAGTCCGGGGTTTTCACTCCCATCTGGGCTAAAAATATGAAATACTTAATTACCATTGTCGGACCAACAGCTATAGGCAAAACAGCCTTGAGTATTGCTTTGGCACAACATTTCAAATGTGAAATTATCTCTTGTGACAGCCGTCAGTTTTTTAAAGAAATGACAATTGGCACCGCAGTTCCAAATCAGGAAGAATTACAGGCTGCAACACATTATTTCATACAAAATAAATCTATTTTTGAGAATTATACCGTTGGTGATTACGAAAAAGAAGCACTTTTAAAGCTGGAAGAATTATTTCAAAAAAATGATTACGCTATTCTAATCGGCGGTTCCGGTTTGTATGTTGATGCCATTTTAAAGGGTTTCGATGAATTTCCGGAAATTGATTCCGAAATCCGTTCTCAAGTAAATTCCAATTACGAAAAACTCGGAATAGAATATCTTCAGGAACAATTAAAAAACCTAGATCCGGAATATTATCAAAAAATAACTTTAGAAAACCCACAAACACTGCAAAACCCACAGCGAATGATGCGTTTTGTAGAAGTCTGCATCGGAACTCAAAAACCGTACTCATCATTTTTAAATCAAAAGAAAAACAACCGAGAATTCATCCCAATTTTAATTGGTTTAGATGCCGAAAGAGAAATCATTTACAACCGAATCAACCAGCGAGTTGATATTATGATGAATGAAGGTTTATTAGAAGAAGCAAAAGTATTACATCCCAATAAAGCGTTAAATGCGCTTCAAACCGTCGGTTATAGAGAATTATTTAGTTATTTTGATGAAGAATTCAGCTTGTCATTTGCCATTGAAGAAATTAAGAAAAACACACGAAGATTCTCAAAAAGACAATTGACGTGGTTCAAACGAAATGAAAACACAAAATGGTTTGATTACACGGCAGATAGAAAAAACATTATAGATTACATAGAAAATCTTCTTAAGTAAAATCCGTTTTTTTTCATCTTTCTTGTATTCCCTTAAAGAAATTCTAAAATCAACAATCTAAAACTTAAAATTACAAAATGCCAATATCTCCCAATTTCACATCAGTTTTAAGTAAAGACTGGGAAATCAATTTCACACAATGTACACCAGCAGGTTTTTTAAAATATACCGATTTGTGTAATATTCTGCAATTAACCGCCGCTGCACATTCTGAAATTGGCGGCATTAGTTTTTACGATATGCAGGAATTTCACCAAGCCTGGGTTTTAAGCCGAATGCGTGTTGAAATTACCGCTTTACCAAAATGGCAGGATGTTGTTACCGTAAAAACATGGATCAACAGCTTAGAAAATTCACGTTCTGTTCGTGCGTTGGAAATGTATGTCAACGGAGAAAAAATAGCAGGCTGCGAAACATATTGGGCCGTTTTTAACACGCAGGCACGCCGCCCTGAACCTTTGGCTTTGCCATACGCACATTTCGAATTATTCCCTGAAAATAGAGCAACAAAAGAAGGTTTCTCCAAAATAAACATCAATCATGAAAAAGAAGATGTTTTTGAAAAAATAGTGTATTTATCAGATTTAGACATTGTAAATCACGTAAACAACGTTAAATATTTGGAATGGTGCTTAGATCATGTTGATCCAAAAAGAATTATAAAACAAGAAGTTAAAAGCTTCGAAATGAATTTCATGAAGGAACTCTCATTACAAGACAACGTCGTAATTCACGAGAGCGAAGATGACGATCACACAACAGCAACATTCAGCATTACGAAAGGCGAAAAAACCTGTTTTGCATTAGAATTGCATTGGAAATAAAATACGATTCGTTCCTGCAAGATTTTGAAAACCTTGCACAAACTCCTGTTAAATAAAAAACGATGCAAATTGCATCGTTTTTTTTATTAAAATCATTTCGATTTCTTTTTAAAATCTTTTTTAGTTTTCATTTTCTTCTTTTTCTTCAGCAAATCAATTTTACCTTCAATTCTTTTCTCCACATCACAAATCTCAGATTCATAATTAAATTGTAATACATGAAGTTTCGCATTTTTAATTTCCTTTAATGCTTTCTTAAACTCGTGCTGTGCTTCTAAAATAATCGCTTTTTTAACGTAAATCTCAGATTTATTAATTCCTTTTATCGTTAAAGCAAAATCGATCAATTTTTGTGCTTCTTCATAATCTTCATTCAAAATTAAAGTCTGCAGATAATGCGGATACACTTCAAGAGCATAAATATTAATAGCTAAAGCTTGCTGAAAATAGGATTTTGCTTCTTCGTAATTCCATAATTGTTCTGCCTGAATTCTTCCGTACAAACACAAAACCATCGTATTTTTTGCATCATACGAAAAAGCATAATCTAAAGATTCAATCGTTTCTTCAAGCGAATATGGATAGTTATCCAAAGCCTGAAAAAGGTATTTATCAATTGTTTTCATTTCGTAAATCGTTTTTTAATTTCTGACGAGTTACCTTGTACCTTTTCTCTATTTTGTTCTTTTTAAAATCACTTCCGGTAAAAACTCTAACCGGATTTCCCCGTTCAATATTGAGCTGGTTTTCCCATTGTTTACCTACGTGACTTTTAAGCTGGACAAGTTTCTCGTCTTCTAGTTTTATTAATAATCTCTCTGTTGCCAGTTTTTTGTTTTGATGCTGCGAACGGCTCTCCATAGAAACAACAGCTATTCCGGTTGGAATATGCGTTGCCCGAATTGCAGAGCTCACTTTATTGACGTGCTGGCCTCCTGCACCGGAACTGCGCATCGCCTGATATTGAATATCGCTTTCTGAAACTAATACATTTATCTGCGGTTCAATTTCAAAAATGCCTATAAACCAATTCTTGCGTTTGTGCATTTTTCTAAACTGACTCTGGCCAATCCATTGAATTGTTCCAATCCAGGATTTTACAAATTGTTCAGCATTTTTGCCTTTTACAGCAATAGATGCCGTTTCAATTGTTCCGTTTTCCTGACCCGATTCTCGCTGCAGTAAAATGGTTTCTAATTCCTGCACCTGTGCCTCTTCCAGAACTTTTTTAAGCACTTGGGCGACTACCCAAGTGCATTCTGCAGGTCCGCGACCCGCTGTTATCTGAATTATTTTTTCCATTCTTAATTTCTTTAGCGGTCCATTCTAACAATCTTTGGCGTAAAAGTTCCGAGAACTTCCACCAATTCAGTCTGATTTCCCATCACTTTTGTAATGTCTTTGTACGCCATCGGAGCTTCATCGATATTTCCTCCAATTAAAGTGACATCATTGGCTTTTAAAACCTTTTTGATTTCACTTTGGGTAAAAGCAGCTTTACACTTCGCTCTTGAAAATAAGCGACCGGCACCGTGTGAAGCCGAGTTTAAGCTTTCTGCATTTCCTTTACCTTTTACAATGTAACCCGGTGCAGTCATCGAGCCAGGAATAATTCCCAATTGACCTTCTGCAGCAGGTGTTGCTCCTTTTCTGTGCACGATACATTCCTTACCATTTACCATTTCTTTCCAGGCAAAATTGTGATGGTTTTCAATTGTAACCACTACCCTTTTCCCAATCGCCTTGGCAATTCGTCTATGAATATCATCGTGACAAGCTTTTGCATATTCTCCGGCTAAATTCATGGCCAGCCAGTATTCCTGACCATCATGTGTATTCAGATCCAGCCAAGCCAAATGTTGCACGTTTTTTGGCAACGGACATTGTTTTGTTGCCAAATAAGTGTAATGTTTTGCAATATTTGCGCCTAAACCACGTGAACCACTATGCGAAAGAACTGCGAAATATTCGCCCTTCTCCAACTTCCATTCATTTTCCGGATTATCAATTTTAGCAATCCCAAATTCTACAAAATGGTTTCCTCCGCCAGAACTTCCCAGCTGTTTGTAAGCCTTTGGTAAAAGATTCTTCAGCATCGGAATGTCTTTAAATTCGCTTTTGTAAAAAACATCATGATCTACTCGTGACGCATGAGTTTCATTCATTCCAAACTTGGTATTGTCTTTTAAAATTGCTTCTAACTGATGTTCTCTTCCTTTAAAATGAGAAGCTGGCAAATCGAAAATTGAAAGGCTCATTCGGCATCCAATATCAACTCCAACTCCGTATGGAATCACGGCATTATCGGTTGCTAAAACTCCTCCAATTGGCAATCCGTAACCAGAATGTGCATCTGGCATTAAAGCTCCTGCAACTGAAATTGGTAATTTTAATGAATCATACAATTGAAACTTAGCCTGATCGTCTATTTCATTTTCTCCAAAAATGGTAAAAGGAACTCTTGTGGTTTTAAGCTGATGCATTCTGACCTGAACCGGTTTTATTAAACCTTCAGCGACTTTTCCCCAAGTTCCGTGGCCTTCAAACTTTTGCGGATGAAGCAAAACTTCTTTAGCTTCTGTTAGAATAGATTCTTTTTTCTCTTTTTTTCTATATCTGTTAATTTGCCCTAAAGCAATATTTATTGAATTGTTTTTTGGAAAGCCCAATTTAATCAGGTCTTTTCCAGATAATTTATTTCCCATGAAATTTTAATTATTATTTTTTTTTTGCATGCGCAGCTCAATTTGAATATCTACAATGATATCAATTGAATAAAACGTGCGTGATCTTTTATCCTTTAGGATAAATAATAAAATCGTTTTTTCGGGAAAATTTGAAGTGTCTAGAATAAAAAAAGCCCGAAACTAAATGTCTTCGGGCTTTTTTTATATTTAAAAATTAATTTCTAAGATTGAAATAAGCCACGAAGAAGCGCTGCACCAAATCTATTTGATGTGAAGCTTTGAGATGTTGATTTAAGTACAAACATTTTTCTTCGTTATTAAAGGGTTATTATTTTTTTCGTCTGCAAATATTCAGAATTGTTTTTTGATTTTGCAAATTTATTTTAAATAAAAATCAGTTTAAGAGTAATCATGGCAGCTTTAAGAATCATTAATAAAACACTATCTATTTAAAAATCAAATATTTACATAAGAAATTAAATTTCAAAAAATAAATTCTAAATTCGAATTTTCAAGAGGTTTGTTATTTCGAGAAAGAGAAATCACACCAGATATTGACCAATATTGGCAAATTTTGAAACGGAGTTTTGTGTGTATTTTCCTTTCGTCGAAATGACAATATTGAGCATAATTACAATTCGCAAAAAATCAGCTATAAAAAAAAGCCCTGATTTCTCAGAGCTTTTATTATTTTTTATTAGGTGTGAATTTTTGTTATTCAGTTACTTTGCTTTTGACAACTAATCTGAAACCTTCTCCGTGAATGTTTAGGATTTCAACATCTTCATCAGATTTTAGGTATTTTCTAAGTTTAGCGATGTAAACGTCCATACTTCTTGACGTAAAGTAGTTATCGTCTCTCCAAATTTTAGTCAACGCTAATTCTCTTGGCATTAAATCATTTTCATGAAGAATTAACATTTTAAGCAATTCATTTTCTTTTGGAGATAATTTTATTGGCTCATCGTTTTCAAAAGTTAAGAATCTAAGTTTAGAATTTAAATGGAATTTACCAATGTTAAACTCGAACTGTACCTGCTCTGCTTTTGTATCCGCAGATTTTCTTTGAATAATTGCTTTTATTTTCATCAAAAGAACTTCTGAATCAAAAGGTTTATTCAAATAATCATCAGCTCCTGCTTTATATCCTTTTAAAACATCCTCTTTCATAGATTTTGCTGTTAAAAAGATAATTGGCACTTCACTATTCTTTTCTCTAATTTCTTTGGCTAAAGTATAACCATCTTTATACGGCATCATCACATCAAGAATACATAAATCATATACATCCTTTTTAAATTTCTCAAAACCTTCCATACCGTTTTTAGCTAAAGTAACTTCAAAGTCATTTAACATTAGATAATCTTTAAGAACTGCCCCAAAATTAAGGTCATCTTCTACTAAAAGTATTCTTTTGTTATTATTTTCCATATTTTAATTTATTAATGGTATTTTTATTATAAAGGTGCTACCTTTTCCTTTTTCGCTTTCAACATATACTTGACCATTGTGGTCTTCAACTATTCTTTTTACATAAGCAAGGCCTAAGCCGTGCCCTTTTACGTTATGCAGATCTCCTGTATGTTCTCTGTAAAACTTCTCAAAAACTCGTTTCTGAGCTATCTTACTCATACCTAGACCGTTATCTTTAACTTTTATCAGAATCATGTCTTTAACATTTTCTGTAAAAATCTCAATTTCAGGAACATCCGGAGAATACTTTATTGCATTTTCTAAAATATTTACCAGCACATTCGTAAAATGCACTTCATTTATCAAACAAGTTGTTCTTGCTGCATTCAAGTGTTTTACAACTGTTCCGTGCCTGTCTTCTAAAATTAAATTTACGTGCTCGATTGCATCGTCAATTATGTCGTGAATTGCTGTAGGCTCTTTTGTAATGTCAAGTTCTCTTTTTTCTAATTTAGAAATACGCAGTACATTTTCAACCTGAGCATGCATCCTTTTGTTCTCATCTCTGATCATTTGAAGATAGCGAAAAACTTTCTCTTTATCTTCAATAATCTTAGGATTTTTTATCGCGTCAAGTGCTAAATTTATCGTAGCAATTGGAGTTTTAAACTCGTGCGTCATATTATTTATAAAATCTGTTTTGATTTCAGAAATATGTTTCTGACGTAACAATTGATTCAATGCACTCGTATAGGCTACTATAATAATCAATGTAAAGACTATCGATAATATCGTAATACTCAATAATTCTGATAATAAAAATTTCTTTTTGTGAGGAAAAGTAACTGATAATTGATACTTACTATTTCCTTCATTATCAGTATAAATTGGAATATTATAGGTGGCATCTTTATCATAATGAAACCCATCTGATTTTATTTTTGTAGGAACACCATTGCTGTAAATTCCGTACTCAAATTTTGTTTTAACCCCGTATTCGGCTAACTCTTTCTTTAAGAGCTTATAAAGCTTATCTTTTGTAACTCTTCCTTCTATAGGTGTCAGCGATGCAATATCTTTGTACTGAATTTGCTGCTGCACTTTATTTAATATATCTAAACTGCCCGACTTTTCAATTCTTAGATCTGGTATAATACTTTCTCCTAAGTTATTGTTATCGATGCCGTTATGGTTATTATAAACCTCAGTTACCCTTTTTGAACTAAAATTCTTAAAACGCTCACTGCTGAATTTTTTATTAAAAAGTGAGCCGCTTATATCATAATCTTCAGATGTAAGTGTACTGGAGTAAACAATAGTTTTATTTGTTTTTGTATTTCTTTGAACGTACAATACTTCAAGCAAATCTTCTTTTTTGGGGATCTTTCCTGTACTGTCTTTTATACGGTTGTATTTGTCATAAAAGCTATACTCTTCTTGCTGCTCCAGTTTATCGGCAACATTACCAATTACCTGGGTTACGTGGTATTTGAATTGCTCTTCATTATTTTTAAATGAAGAATTGAACCAAAATACCTGTACTAGAATAATCCCTATTAAGGATAAGCTCATCAGTAAAACAAGTATTCTAAAAAATAATTTATTCATCGAAACAAAATTAATATTTTAACAATATACTAAATAATACATTAACCAAATATTAACATTTAAGACTGATTTTGTTTTATATTTAAAATTTTAAGAATTTTAACAACTTCTTCTTTAGC
>Ga0247811_1000083_pt1 | contig 33622 bp, 61 predicted proteins | sample UWRJL134311R1_FD_189018 | JGI IMG/M metagenome (GOLD analysis project Ga0247811, IMG submission 189018) | Plant litter microbial communities from Arlington Agricultural Research Station in Wisconsin, United States - UWRJ-L134-311R-1 | ecosystem: Environmental > Terrestrial > Plant litter >...
TTACGCGGTCTTGACCATTACCCCATGCACCTGCGATGACTTCTTGAGCAATGACATCATTTGATTTACGAGGCGCTGCACCACCGCCACCGAGTCGGCTATTAACGATTGATTGGATGACATCGAAATTATAGCCAGCTGCCGCGAGCTTTGCTTTACGGTCGTCGCCATTGCCCCATTGACCTGCAAGCACTTCGCTTGCAACCTGATCATTTGATTTGCCACCAGCTGGTGGTGCTACGCTGCCGCCGATCGCCCAATCATTTGTGTCGTCGTATGGTGGGGTGCTTTGACCGTCATTGCCGCGACCAACTGAAAAGTGAGCGTGGCTCGAGTGTGGGTTGCTGCCGTTGTATGGCGCCCAAGCCCAATTAGTCCATGCACCAGCGATACGGCGATTGCTGATAATGTACTTGAGGTCTGGGTGACGATTGACACGCAAGCGATCTGCTAATGCGTGAACGTCAAAGCCAGTTTGTGGACTGTTGGTAATATCCATTGCACAAACAACACCAGCCCCATTCGGGTTGTGGTCAGATGCGCTTGCTGCGTGCGCCGCGTCACCGATAGTGCCGTCGCTCGCCTTGCTGCGGTTTGGGTATGCCGCATTAACTTGATCTCGTAATCGTACTAAACTGTTTGCTAATCGCCAGCCCATATTTTCGATACTCCTTTTCGATGAGTAATTATTTTATACACTGTTAATTATAGCACCGAGCATAAGCCATATCAAACTACCAGCTGTTTGACAAGGGTACTGGGTTTACATTCTGCAAGCCCTCATAATCAGATGTCATCTTTGCACCCTTTTGGCGGTTGCATCGTACATGCATCAATTGCAAGTTTTCTTGTGCATACATTGGACCACCTCGAGATGTTGGTATGATGTGGTCGACCTCAACCGACATGAGATTACGCTTGCCTTGCTCGTCATTCATAGGCAATGTGACATCAATAAACAAATGGCACGCTGCGCAATGAGGGTCTTTACTGGCGATAGCACGGCGCCGCGCATCTTTCCACGCGGCTTGGTTCCACACCTCGCCATTTGGCAACGATCGTCTTGGTTTCTTTGGTATTGTGTCGTCAATATTCATATTAGCCTATTTGATTTATGGTAAATGTCGCGCCGCCAGAGTATTCAATTATGAAATAAAAGCCTCGCGGTGAGTCGCTAAAGTTTGGGTTTGGTATCATCAAATACTCAAAGTTTCCATCGGTGCGATGCACTGGCTCGATCTGACCACCAGCAAATGCATTTTCTGTGGCTGGTCGCTGTCGTGCTACAAGAGGCATCGATGTCGCTGGGTCGTCGGGTGTCATAACAATTCGCCAGCAATGAGGGGCGCTGTCAGCTGGCACCGTAATCAATGTTTTATAGCGTTTGAGGTTCAGCGCATCACCGCCAAAAAACTGCAACTCTTTCAACTCGCGCATTTTCTGCTGCGCTTGGTTGATCATCAGTGTAATGCTGGGGTTTGCTCGGGGTGGCATTATATTAAATCCTCTAGCGTAAATGATACTTTGGCGTTTGCTACTATATAAAACTTTACTCTCATTATCGTATTTGTTGGCGCAACAATAAATAGCAAATAGGTGTTTTTAGTGGTGTCATCTGATGTGATAGGGCTTAAACCATAGCCTGTGCTGCTCGGACCGCCCCAATTTGAGATGCGGTTGCCGTTGGTATATTGCAACTCTGGTATGACCTCTGATAGCAAAATACGGTTGCCAGCAATATCAACACCCTCGACAGTAAGCCGCATAAGTTTGAATGATGAGCCGACACTTTGAAATGGCGCCGTGATCGTCACTTGCCTATCATACGCGGCGCCACTATCATATGGCTTTACGACCAGTTGGTTCGTACCGACTGGCTGTGCTGTTTTCAGTTCGTCAATCTCGAGCTGAATGTCGCGCAACATTTTGATTATGTCGTTATTACCTCGGACCATTAGAATAACCCCGTTAATTCGTTTACGGTTGAGCCGTCATCTGATGATCGTACATAAAACTCATACGACAATGTGAACGGCACCGAGCAATCATATGTGATCATCGTGGACCAAGAATACTCAGATGTCGGATGATAGCGCGGCTGGAAAAGACCGCCAAGAGATTGGTTGATGCCGACGGTGCCGACCTGTACATTAGCGGCATTGTAAATCGCCATTGTTACGCCCCATTGACCGCTAATAAATAGCTCGCTCTCGCCGTGTAAGCCTCCGCTATTAACTTTTAATTTGATGAGTGGTATGGCAACAGCTGGCTTGCCGTGCTTTGGGGTGAAACGCTGCAAGCAATCAATCGTGTTGAGTGTGAAATTATTTGGCGTTGCTGGACATTGTATTTGCGATGTGAATACCGTACCAGAGTTTGTGGTGTAAGATACTATGTCGCCATACTGATCGCGTGTTTGTGATCGAGCAATGTGCGCCAACATACCAGAGTCTTGGCTGGTGAACTGACGCGTCTTGATCTCTTCGAGGTCGCGTTGCAACTCCGCTATCTGATCATCAATACTTTGACCAACAAGATTAAGCCGCATCGCCGCCCTCTTGCAATGAAATGATTTCATTGATGTCGAGGTCGTCAAATGTTAAATCGACCGACTCATCGCCTTGGTCATTTACTGAGCATGTAATACTTTCGATACGGTAATACCCATCAATATGAGATAGCATTTTACTGCCAGTCATTTGTACGAGTATGGTGTCGCCTATGCCGATTGTTGAGAGATCAAGCGTGTTGATCTGCGCGGTGATTGTCGGCAACTCGATCGGGTCTTTGGTGAAATGAACAAGAGCATCGATGTTTTGCTGCAACGTACCCTCATCAATAACCGAGTTGTAACTTGCGATCTGCTCGCGTCGGTATAAATAATCTTCGCTTGGCTTATCCTCTGATGGCGTCTGTACAGCATCCTCACCGTTACCAGAGCCGACACCGTAAATATAATTTGATACGTTTTCAACGGACCGACTAAAGCCAAATGAGGCGATGTTGCCAGGGTATACAAGTCGCACATCTGGTCGGTATGCACCTTGAGCAATAAATGTGTTCAGTTTCTTGTCGGCTGTAATTTCAAAATCAACGCCAGCACGCACGTTGCTCATTTGCTGCAAGAATGATTTTACTTCTTTGCGTTTTTGGTGTCGGTCACGTTCGATACTCTCGCCAATATGCACACCTTGAGTAATGCCATAATCGCCGCCGTACTCTTGATTACACTGATCAATGACGCCCCACATGATAAGCTCTTGCGGCGTATCATCATAATCAATATCAACATATCGCTTTTTGTAATAATTCAAATAGCCAGTACAGCTCACTTTTATAGTGACGGCTGTTTCGTCAACGCCGTAATCAAACTTGATGATGTTGGTGCCGATGAGCCATTGACCATTGCGCTTTACTCGTATGTCATTGCGCCCTGTTTCCATAAAGTTGTACGGCTCATCACCAAAGCCAATCTCTTCGAGGTATGCCTCATATTGCTCGAGGTTCAAATCAAATGATACGCTGCCAGCATCGTTGCGCACCTTTTGCCATTGAAAGTTTTTACACAAAGCAAAGATGTTACCCATTGGCAACCCTGCTTTGCTATATACTAATACCTCATACTTTGCCATGTGCTAGGTTCCTATATATCCCGAGTTATAACGGACCTCTGCATATCCTGCATCACCAGAGTTGTCGCTTTCGAGATACATTGCATTTAAGCCAGCATTGATGTTGATGAACTGTGACTCGTCTGATTTCAAGTAATAAACATCCAGCCCATTGAGCGTAATGGTTTCAAGTGCGGTGTTGATAATAACCTCATCGGTGCCATTGAGTACCGCCAATATTTGCATCTCTTGGTTGGTTGTTTGATTTACGATCGTCGGGTTGTGTAATGGACCATAAAGCGTAATGATCGGCGCGACTGTGCTTGTACCGCTATTGTCAACACTGATCGTCGAGTCACCGCCATCGATAAATAATGGAAACTCAAACGGTATTTCAAAACCGCCGCTAGGCACGCGTACAGGCAACGTCGCAACGATTGCGCCACCCTCGCTGTTGTAATCGTAAAGCAATGGGTCGTCGGCTTTCAGATTGATCTTATACGTTACTTTTGTAAGCAACTGCTCGAGTGGCGCTGGCGCTGCCAACAGGCGCACTTTTGTCGTATAAATTGAGCCGCCCTCTGTGACGTATTTGAGCGTGAGGTACTGTTCGGCAAGCAATGTCGCAAGCTCGCGGCGTTTTTGCTCAACAACGGCAACGCTCGAGTTAGCGATCTGCACGACCGCTGAAATAAAGCGCGGCTCAAATAGTGGGTTGCCAGTCCAGCCACCACTTTTACCGACGTTATTGCCCTGTGCAACGCGTATATCTGGCAAGCCTGTTAAGCCCTCGAGTGGCGGCTTTAAAAACATCGAGTTTGCTGGGTCTTGCAAATTGATCTGTGTGGTTGCGCCGATTAGCCAGAGTTGAGTATTTTTCATATTTTGTTTCCTAATCCTATTTTACGCATTTGCGACCATAAAGCCTAGGTCACTTGCAACTTGTTTTGCATCAAGTGGTTCAGCCATCTTTTTAATATCAATATACTGCACGACTTTTGGCGCCGACTCATACTCACCAGCCTGTATGCTTTGCGCCGTGGTGACGTTTGCATTAAAGCCAGCTTGCATCGAGCCATTAACTGCTGCCATGCCAGCCAGCGCGTCATTAGCCATGCTCGTGACCGATTTATCGACTAGGCTTGCATTGTCGGTGATACCCTTTGCGAGTCCACGGTCGAGGTCACGACCGATGCCAGCAAATACGGTTGACGGTGAGTGAATACCAAAGAATGATTTAATGCCACCGAGTATGCTATCACCAAAGCCTTTGATTTTTCCAACCACCCAACCTGTGAGGTCTGATATACCGTTCCAAAGACCTTTGATCATATCGCCACCGATGCGAGCCAAGTTGCTTGGTGAAAGTGTATCGCCAATGACACCGAGTATTTTACCGACGGCGCCAATGATGCTGCCAAGTATTTGCGGTATTGCTTTGATCAGCGCCATGAAGACATCGATACCAGCTTTCATCATCATTTGTATGTACTGGGGGCTTGTGACCGTCTTGATGATGTTTTCAATGATAGTTGGTATTGCATCCACTAAAGCGACGATAATGACTGGTATAGCCTTTAAAATAGCCAGAAACAGCTGTATTGCACCCATGATGATCGCGGTAAGCGACTCGGGGTTTGTGAGAGCGCTGACGAGGCTATCGATAATCGTTGGTATTGCATTTACTAGGACCGTGATTATTTGCGGCAATGCTTGCACGATGCCAATGAATATCTTTACAAAGCCCTCAATGAATTGAGGCAATGCGGCAACAAGTACGCCAATGATTTGCGGCAATGCAATTACGAGCTGGTTGAGCAAGCCGACAGCGGCGCTAATGAGTGCTGGCAATAGTGTCGGCAATACCTCTGCGATCGCTGGTATGATTGCCGTTGCAACTTGACCGATGCCATCAACAATTTGTGGCAAAATAGATGCGATTTGAGGCACGGCAATTTTAATCGTGTTCAGCAAGCTCGAGATGAAACCATCGATTGTATTGCCGCCAGACAAGAAATCGTCAAATGCCTTTTTTGTCGTGTTGATCGAGCCAGCGAGCGTATCGTTTTCTTTTGCATAGTTGCCAGCATATTTCGCGGTTTTCTCCATGAACATTTGCTGTGCGAGTCCAACCTTTTCCTGTATAGACATCGCTTGGGTTGATTTCGTAATACCCTTTGATGCGGCATACGCACCGATCGCGGTATCGTTCATCGCAACACCCAAGTTATCCATCATGGTAAAGTTGCCTTTTGCCATGCCAGTAACAGCCTCGAGCGCGTCGGTCGTGCTGATACCCATGATTGATGCGATGTCAGATGCACGTTGCATTGAGTCTTGCGACATCTTCATCGACGATTGAACGTCAAAGCCAGCGCCTTGAAAAAGCGACCCCATTTTGTTGGCGCCCTGCAAAAACTCATTTTGCGAAAGACCCATATTTTTGTACGCATTGAGTGCGGTATTTTGAATGTCGGTGGCGTATTGACCAAACACCGCCTCAGAGCCTCCGAGCTGCTGCTCAAGCTCTGCACCCGACGCGAGCATCTTGCCAGTTAATGCCGTGATGCCAGCGACGCCAGCACCGATGCCAGCCGCAATGATTGCGCCACCAGCTTTTGCGATACCACCAAGTTTACCAATCGCGCCCTGAAAGCCACCAGAGTTTGAGTCGATCTCGTCGCCCAAGTCTTTGGTTGCTTGCGCCCCTGCGCCTTTCATGCCAGCCGCAATTTTGCTCTGAACACCCTGCATGTTTGGTGCTAGTTTGAAATATGCGGTTCCGATTGTTGCGCCAGCCATGTTGGTTGCTTGATTACCTTTCTATGATAACCAGTTTTACCGCAACTGTTGGCGTGCTTTATTTGTCTATATCATAGCATAAGCTAGTTGACTTTTCCAGCATCCTTTGCTTTTGATAGTGCCAAAAATCCTATGTAATTTTGGTGAGCGTCTGAGGCTTGTACTGCGATCGTTGCGATGGCTCGTACACCGCGTTTGATGGTGCCAACTTCCGTCGTGACTGTGAACTCTGGCGGTCGGCTCGACATGCTCGATGCCATAGACCGCGCACGGTTTGCGATCGCGTCGGCTGACGTCTTTACGGTCGGCATCGCCATGCTTGTCAACAGCTCTTCGGCTGCCGCTGTGTCGAGTACAAATGATACATCTTTCGCCATATTGTTTCTATTATAGCACTAGCATAAGCGCACTCCCCTCTTCGCCTTGGGTGTCGCTTGATTTTTAGCTCTAAGGTGTTAGAGTAGTGGTTTTGGGCGGGGTAGGGGAGTGGTAAAATAACAGGGGTCGCACCCCTGTTAAATATCTTGTCATTTTTTACAACGCCACTAAACGCGCTTTTTGGCAAGTATCAGCTTAATGTCGTCGACGTCGTGAGCCTCAATATCTTTATTCATTTGTTGCTCAAGCTGCAAGTCGCGCATGAACTCTGGCACAAATGGTTTCGGTGCATTGAGTGGGTGCTTTTTCTGTGCATCCTTTGTGCTTTGCCACGCGATAACATTGAGTAAATACACCATTTGATTTTGCAAGACTTCTTGCCAGCCCCATGTGTTCGCTGGCTGCAATCGCTTATATATTCGGCTACCTGATGGCAACTGGAAAAGCAACCGCGCTGCCTTGTCCGACTTTATTTGCGCAATATCAAGATGGTAATACTCGTGAAAATCTGCCTCGATTTCGTCAAAATACTGTCGGCGTAATTTGGCGAGGGCTAGTCTTTTGGGCTAAATTGCGCAATGACGGCGTTGTATACAGCCGTAAGTTTTGATGCACGGAAACGTGGGCGATAACCTTTTTTGCCCTTGTGATCTTCGGCATCTTTTTTAATGAAATGTTGAGCCAATTTATTGTACTCTTCATCAGAAAGCAAGTGGTGCAAAAGTGGCACGATTGCCGACACGCGTGATTTATCTTCGATCTGGTGGATAATATCGAGAGCGTCGACGTCATCCATTAAGTCGGTATCGCAATAAAACTCATAGTCATCGACTTTGATTAGTTTTAGCTCTGCATTTTCGTCGGCGGTTGATGCTGCCTGTTCGTCGGGTTGTGCCATTTTTGGTTACTCCATTTCTAATATTGTTGTACTAATATCATAGCATAAGCGCGGCAAACAAAAACCCCCGACAGGTGCCATCGGGGGTTTTATTTTTGTTGGACCGATTACGATGCAATAGATGCAAAGTATTCAGCGTGAGTGCTGGTGTCGGTGTCTGGGTACGCTTTGAGCTGTACAGGATATGTAACAGCCTCAGAGTTGACGTAAGAGATTTCACCACTACGATCAACAAACTTACCGTGAGGCACGACCACACGCTTGATACGACCGCCAGTGAGTACGACTTCGGCGACAAACACAACTTCGTCAAGTTCAGCTGGTTTTACCTTGATCGCGGTGATATTACCCTCACCATCAACAGTGACGTTATCCTCACCGTAATACAGGCGCATTGAGTGCTGGTTCACTTCAAGCATGTTGAAAGTAAACATTTCAGCAAACGATGTTTGACCTGATAGGACCTCTTGACCTGACCAGTCGTTTACACTCTCGGTGTCTGTTTCAGTAGCGTTGACGAGTCCATCTTCGCTAATGTAACCGACATTACGAAACGCGGCGTCGAGATCGCTTGTCGCGTTCGTTGGTACTGCTGTACCCTTTGGTGCATAAAAAAGCGCACCAGTTGCTTTTGGTTTACCAAAAGATACGTTTTGGGCGTTGTTTGGTTCCACTATATTTTTTCTCCGTTTTGGATGCTGACACAACAATCAAATATGAAAGCTCTGTTTGAATAAATTATATCACAAGCGTATTAAGCCGTCACTACCACAACCAATGCCAATACCCAATAGTAAATTGACACTACATGATGGGGGTTGCACGCCAGTGCCGCTATTGCCACCGCTGCTCGAGCCACCCGACGTATTGCCGCTGTTTGAATTGCCACCGTTGTTCGATGGCGTTTGGCTCGTATTATTATTGGTGATCGGCACGCTTGGCACCGCGAGGCTGTTGTTTTGTGGGGCGTTGATGTTGCCCCCTGCATCGGCACGCTCTTGTCGCGCACTCTCGAGCTGTTGCTCTAAATCTTTAATGCGGCTGTCGACGTCTTGCGGCTGGCTGTATATGCGGTATCGGTTGCTCGTTTTGCATTGCTCTTTTTCATATCCATATTTGACGGTGAAACGCACACAAAAGCCCATCTCGTATGTACCGACGTTGTGCTTGAAATCAGATGCGCGTATGACTTTGTTTTCACACTCGTTTTGAATGGTGCCGCCAATGTCACGGCTGTACACTTGAGCCTTGCTCTCTTCGGGCTTGTCGGCATTTGCAATAATGTAAATACTCAAGTCACCATCGTACTGAATATTGCTCACACGATCACGGCAAACTTTGAAATACACATCTTCGTTTTCTCGCGCATTTTGTACACTAAACTCGGTATATTTTAAGAAATTGTCAGCTGGCGCGTCACGATAGCTTTTTTGGTCAATTAGTATTGCCACCTGCGACAATATGAAAGCAAAAATGATTACAGGTACCAGTTTTATCATAACGGCTCTGAAAATGCCGTATATGCGTGCTAGGCGCAATTGTGCTGTTTCTGATAGTGTTACGCGTGGTATTTTCATGATTACTTTTTCCTGCCTGTGAAAAACGCTTTAATTAGCTCGATAAATTGCTCGGGTGACAAGCCGATCGCAACGCCCATCAAGCCAGCTGGTATCCATACTGGTATGGCGGTTTCGCTCTTGACTAATTGGCTTACGATCACAATTGCGACAACACCAATAATAGCAACAATTTGCAAGATGCGTGCAAAATTATCAACACGCTCTTGTTGCTGCTCTATGATCTGCTGCTTATTTTGTTTTTTTGGCTTTGCCGTCATGCTTTCTTACCCACATCCACATTTCATATTTTGTAACCAGACCACATATGTAGCCTAGTGCAAAAGCGAGTAATATAAAAAGCATATCGTTCATACTCTCACCCTACACGCTTTTGCTTATTGTGGCTGTATATATTCTCACACATATGAGGTCTATTTTTCTAGGTTTACGCCGTACATTGCGGCAATTGATGGGTTGTCGACAAAGTACGCCAGAGCTTTTTTACGAGCCTCTGGCACGGTCTTTGCCTCAATATCCAATACCAAGTTTAGAGAGTCAGTAAAATCAAAACGTATGATTGAGCTGTCTTTTAAATTATCAGCTTTTGCGGTTTTGACTGTTTCTTGTAATTCTTTAAGTTTCATATCATTACTCCATTTACTTTTATAGATACGCCGATCGAGCAAAGATCAGAGTTGGCATCAAATCATTACCTGTTGAGTTGTAAAATGCGATCTGCGTGTTTCCAGCTTGGTTACATTTCATCAATAGGTAAAAGATCGTGTCAGCGGTGAGCGTCTTTGTCTTTTTCGGGTTCTTGTGAACTGGTGCCATGACTTCGGTTGCCGATGTATATTCAATAGCGTTGTAATCGGTATCGGTGACAGAGTTTGTCGATGTACTCAGTGTGCTATATGACCAACAGACAGGTGCGCTACCGCGTACAGTCCATGGGTTAGCCTCATAGCCCATTTCCCATTTACCACGAGGTATAGTGGCTGTGATGCCGCCGATATTATACCAAGTGCTTGCCGCTGGCGATGCTTGCGTAAGCGTTGCCGCGTATGTATACCTGAGTGTGTATTTATCTGGGTCAGAGTCAAAGCCAGTCGGTCGAGGGTGCAAGCTAAATACTGGCGATGAGATCGTTTGGTTTACGAGTGTAAAGTCGCTGTTCAAGAAAACAAATATTTGAGTTGATGTGACATCGTGAATGATGCCTTGTTTCGTACCGCCAGTTGTTTGGCTGAATTGTACACGCGCACCTTTTGGCAAATAGCTTGTCAGATCAGTGGTGGTGTTAATGACCGCCATTTTTGTCGTGCTGTTGTATGCACTAAATGATAGCGTCGCAAGTGCGCTCAGATCGAGCCAGTCGTTTTGGAAACTTCGACGCTGCGCCGCTGTTAAGTTTGGCGCCAACAGACTTCGGCGATCGGTGAATGTCATACCGCTGTTATTGGTCGCATTTTGTGGCACGAAAACATCCCACAATACCATGTACGGCTTACCAGCTCCGATGGCTGCCGCGATTGCCGAGCCAGTCGGTGCGGCTGGTGATGCCGCTGCCGTGCCAGCGACTACAACAAACTTTAGAATGTCATTAGTGTTGTCGGTGACTGAGGTTGTTGGCGATACTGCCGTGTCGATGTATGCGATGACGCTATCGATGCGATTGAATGATGCGCTTGCGGCTGGTACTGTGACGCTCTCGGTTGCATCTGTTGCAATGCGTCGTGCGATGGTGTCACTAATAAGACCAGCACCAGTCGAGATATTGAGGTTCATGCCACTACCAGCGCTTAATACAAAGCTCGTTAAACTGGCAACACATGAGCCATACGCCCACTTTTCTAATTCTGTATATGCGGCTGCACTGTGCTTGCCGCCCTGCATGTTAAATACTTTTTTACTCACGAGTACAGCTCCTTTCGAGTTGTTGAAATACTATTTAATGATTGACTACCCGACAGCCCAATTTCAGCGAGATCAGATTTTTTAAACCATAAATCGCCGCTCGGGTTCGTGAATGTAATGTTTTGCGAGTACGGACCAGCTGTAATTTGTTCGCTGTTCACTGGCGCTTGATCGATCGGCGTACTGATCGCTCGCTTGACCGCCTCCATGATGACATACTGCACATTTGATTTATAAATCTCGCTTGCGCCGACCTTTTCATCGAGATTGATGCCGATTTTTTCAGCCATGCCGCGCAAACGGTTGCTCGCTACTAGCAATAAAGTTGTTGCTCGAGTTTTTTCGGTATCAGTAAGTGGGCGCCAAAACGCCTCAAGCTCTGCAACGGTGACAAGTGTTTCTAAAGCCACGGTTACGCACCTCCCTGCATAAAGCTATTAGTTTTCGCCGCCGCACGAGCCGCCATAAGCTTTTCAGCCTGTCGTATGTTAATACCGAGCATCTGGTAAACCTCTGGCGTACCCATAAGCTCTGGCAATGCCGTGTTGAGCTTACCGATCGCGTCACCAGCGGCGCCGATGTCGACCTGAAATATTGACTCCCATGCTGGTACGATTTCCTTGAGCGCTGTTGGCACTTCGGCGATTTGCTGCGTTTCCATGTACAGGGTTGTGACAAGTTGCTTGATCTGCTCGCCCATTTCTTTTTGGCTATTCTTTGCCTCGAGCAATAGGTCGTCAGACATCGCGCTCAAGCTTTCAGCACTGGTCGGGTTGCCAGTTTCATAACCAAGGTTGCGTAATGTGAGTGCTGTTTCTGCACAAAAATCTCGTGCTTTGTCTTTCTTCGCACCTATAAAGCCATCGATACTCATTTGCTGCAATTGGTCGACCTTTGGCGCGTCGCCATCTTCGTCTTTAGTGATCGCCCACACTAAACCGATGGCGCTGTCGAGGTTTGAGTCTTTTTCGGCACCTTGGGCAAGACCTGTGATGTATCGTTGCGGCAATGCGTAAAACTCTTCGGCAATTTCTTCGCGCACCTTGAGTCGTGACACCTCTTGAATAATGCGGCGCACCGTATTTGTAATGCGACCTTTACCGAGTGGTCGATTTGCACTCGAGCCGTGGGTAATTCTGTGTAGTTGAGTTCGTTTTGATGAATTAAAGTATATGTCGCACAATGTACGATTTTCAAAAACAGCCGTGAACTCTGGTAAGAATAGTACAAAATCAAGAGCCGTCAGCACTTGCTTGTATCGCCCATCGTTTGGCAAGCCCCAACGAGTGATAGCCAGACCAGATGAAAGCAAACCAGTCGTCATATCGACGGTGCCAGTTGCCTCGAGTGCGGTAAACGGTACGATTACCTTTTTGCCATTACCATTGTCTGAAACAGCTGCAAATGCGACACCGACAATGAACGCATCCTCTTTGACGTTGTTTATCGTAACGGTGCCATTGATGTCGTCGAGCATTGCATTGATGCCAGCTTTATCATTTGCAAAGCCGTCAAACACGACACGATCTGAAAGCGTATTGACTGCACGTTTAGCCCAACCGATGCCAGGCTGGTGTTTTTTCATCTTACGAGGTGTCGAGATGCCAAAATCATGAACATCGTTGTCGGCGTCGTAATAATCGTACTTGTCTTGTACGTTCGGCGCACGAGTACCCAACTTATTGAGTAGGTCTTTGGCTGTGCTTTCCGCGAGATCGATTATCAGTTCGTCGGTGTTCATGGTTTCCTTTTTCAAAACCAGTTTTACCGCAACTGTTGGCGTGCCTTTGATATTTGATTATATTATAGCAGATATTGCTATTTTACCATAAGTTTCTTGCGCGGCTTTCGCTTGGCTCGGACCGCCTCGAGTTCCGCACCCATGACATCGCTTTCAAGCTCGGTCAATCGTACAAATGCGCCAGCTTTTTTCGGTCGAAATGCTGCTTGCACCGCGATCATTGGCACCTCTTGCCATTTGTCATCGCGCAATACCATGCCCTCGACGAGCATATCCAAAATGCTAGTGAGCTTGTTATCGAGGTCAGCACGCGTGTCGGTGGCAAAATAAATGATCACTTCGAGCGACACTGGTTTGTAAAACCTTTTTTGCGTTTGTATACGCACCTGTTTTAAAGCGTCGTTTTGCCAGTCGGCAAATGCCTTGCTCGGAAATGATTTACCATCTTTGGTATTGATGCGCGAGTTTTTTTTGCTCGGCACGCTGCCATCAAGTACCAGCTCAACGATCAGAGGGTTTGACATAATTTTTCAACAGTCCATTTCGTGAGCCATAACCCGACGTCGTGATCTTGCCATCACAACCGCCGTGGCGCTCAAATACGCTGCTGTCTGGGTCGGTGTATGTGCCAGCTTTCGAGCGGCACCATTTGCAACAGTCGGCGCTCTCGGTTCGTGTGACCGTCGGGCGCTTGCCATTTTCTCGAGCGTTACGCACCGCGTCGCGCTGCGCCATGCCGATCGTATTGTCGATAAAGTTTTTGACATACTCATCGATACCGAGCGTGCCTGTTGCGACTGACGCGCTTGCCACTTTTGCCAACCCATAAAATCGATTATCGATGCCGTCGCCGATCGTGTTGGCGATCTGCATATCAAATGCGTTCATGTCGTATATTTTTGCGTAAACGGCTGCGCCCACGGTTTCAAATAATATCTCTTGGTTGCGCTGACGGACCGCTGGCGCAATCTCTGGGTTGTTGATTACCAGCATTGCGGCGATCACTTTATCGAGGATGGTGCGAGTAAACTTTGAATAGTCCATTATGAAAAATCCCAACTATCGATAGTTGATTTGACGTCATCGATGAGGCGAGATGCCTTGTCAATGCGTTTTTGGCTGTACTGCGTGGCGCGTGCTGGCTCTTTGGCTGCCGATAGGGTATCAATGAGCTTTGAGGCTTGTAAGTCGGTCAGAGCGTTCGTAATCTCGGCGATCGATTGTGCTTTTTCGACGATCGTTGCATCTTCACCGACGATACCACTTGAAATTACAAGTTCCTTTACCTCTTTGAACTCTTTTGTTTTTGCAACAGCAAGATCGGCGATATAACTACTTTGGGCTTGGCTCGACACTTTGTTTTTCTCCATCCTCGACAACTTCACCCTCTTGTGCAAGCACTTCTCGGGGTACTTCGCTCTCGCTAATATCGATTACCGCGCCCTCAATCTCAACGCGTAAATGAAACTTGCCATCAGTGTCGATGTATCGTTTCATTGGCGGCAAGTATACCCAACCCTCTGGCTGTTTACCCTCTTCAAACTGCTTGATTTCGCCGCCTTGTTCGTTGATATAGTTTGCTTTTGTCATGTGCCTATATTAGCATAAAAGTTTTACAACAAAAAGCGCTCGATTTCTCGAGCGCTCCCTGTGTTGACCAGATCGATTAAGATGCTGGGGTTGCTTTGACGATTGCGAAAGCGCGTGGGTCGACAAAGGCAAAACCGAGGTAAGCCTCTGCGCGAATAGCGATTTCGTTAAGTTCCTGCAAGTCACCCATGCCGTCTGGGTTACCGTACTCAATTGTCTTGAGTGGCACTGTACGAGCAACACCCCATACAAATGCGCGGAAATCACCCATGATAGCCTTTACGAGTGGCGTATCAAGCTCTTGGCGACCACTTACTGTGTCGCTAGATGCTGCACGCAAACCTTGGAAACTTTCGACGTTGAAACCAAAGCCAAGCTCTGGGTACTTTTGGCGATCGTTGCCATCTTCAACCTGTGCAAGCTGACCAGCAAACTGTGGATCAAACGCAATCGCTGTCGCGTTGTAACCCTCTGTCTGCAAAGCTGTTGCCATTGCACGCACGTTAGCATCTTTGGCTGATGTTTCAGTGATAACGTGACCCTCTGGCAAGAAACCATCTTTATCAAGGTATTCAGACACGAGGTTTGAAACCTGACCAGTGATAGGGTTTACACCGTGAATTGCAATGAGGTCGAGCGCTCGAGAAAGACCCTCACCGACGCGAGCAACGAGTGCATCGACAAGACCGATTTGGTAATCTTCATCTTCGTACTTAACTTCATCACTAAATCGATAGGTGATTTGGACCTTGTAAGTTTTGGCTGTTGCCTTGGTTGGCTTACCGTCCATTGAAACCTTTTGACCACTCTCACCAACCAGTTGAGCTTTCGCTGCATCTAGGAAAGTAAAGATGTTGGTATCACCGACTTTGATTTCTGGGTCGGCTGCGGCGAGCTGTGATAGCACACCTGTTTTTACTGCCTTGCGCCAAATACCTTTTTTCTGGTGGGCTGCAAGGTCAAGTTCGGATGTATTTAAAACCTCTGACACGATATTCTCCTTTGTGAGAATTAAAATATATTATCGTCAGGCTTTTTTACGACCAAATAATTCACCAGCGATACGCTTGTTATCAGACTTTTTCTCGTCTGGTTTGTCTTTCTTATCGATGTGTACGCCTGTTGGTTTGACGCCGCTTGCCAGCTTTTCAGCTCGTTTGCGCATCTCATCCGCGTTTTCACCTGTGACAAACTCTGCCATATCGTCTTTGAGTCCAAACTCGTTGATGATCTTTACCTTGTCGACTTCGAGTTGAGCGCCAGTCAATTTCTTAACTAGATCGTCTTTTTCCGTGGTTGCTGCCGTGAGCTTTGTTTCAAAGTCTGTGACTTTCGTTTTCAGATCGTCATAATCTGCAAACTTTGATCGCTCATTTTCACGCGCACGCTCGAGCCTCTTGGTTAGCCATGGCACATCGCCAGCTATCTCATCAATTTGCTCTTCGCTAAATGAGTCAACTTTCTTGAACTCATCGCCCTCTTTGGTAAAATACTCAGCCATAATTTCCGTTTTTCCTTTCCAGACCGTCGCCTGTGTTTCTGACTTACTTAAATAATAGCATAAACAATTTGTTCAAACAAATATCACAACGAACACATTTTTTACATACGATAATTGACGTCGCAATATACTTGGTATCGCCAATACTTGGTGAGCGTGTCATCAAGTCGCACTGTTGAGTTTACTGCCGCATGTTCGACGTTATGTACCAGCTCAAGCTCTTTGATTTTATTGCCGATTGTGAGTGCAAGCTCTTTGGCTGCACGGCGGCTGTTTTTGTCGTATACCTCGATAAGTATTTCGGCACGATCAAGCACCATCGCCTCGCGTGGACCGCCAGTACGGTCAAGCAAGATATATTTTTCAGGCACGTTGTCTGGCTTTTGAGTGAACGGCTTTACGTCACTAGGCAACCAGCCTTTGAGCCATAGCAATACAGCATCTTCAACATCAATCATTGCGTAATTACCTCTGCGCGAAAGTACCTGTTCCATCGCGTCGGCGTATTCTCGGGCATAAAGACCACACTATCGCTGTCAACTTCAAAAAGCTTGCCGTCGTAACCGACAGTCGAGTTCGATACATCGCCGCTGAATAGCTTTGGCAAGTGTATGCGCATTTGTATGCGGCTCTGGCTGATGGCTTGCTGCTCGCGTGCCGTGCTTGGTTCAGTAATGGGTGCGATCAAACAATCGTCGACACTGATTTGCTGCAATTCCGTGATCGGCTCGTTAAACTCATTGAGTCCAACCTCAACTTGCTTATTAAATATCAGTGTCATACCCTTCATGCGTTAATTTTACCACAAAACTGCTTGTGCAAAAACGCCTTGTCACAAATCGTTCCCAAAAATTTGCCATTTATACAGCGGAGTCTACAAATTGAAAAAGAAAGGGCGCCCTCCCCCCCGTTATTTTATACAGCGATGCAAAGTGATGAGGTTATGATTTTTAATAATTAGAATACATTTTTTATTCACTTTTGTTTTGCGTTGACTGGCTGGGTTAGACAATGGCACGCTATGATATTATTAGATCAAACAACAATCGAAATGGAGATTAAAAATGCATGTTGTAATCAATGGCAAACGCTACGTTGAACAAACAAATAATAAAAACTTTTCAATAGGCATTGGTATTACTACCCACAACCGCAACCAACTGGCGGCTGAAACCTATGCCAAGATAGCGGCACTGACACCTGATGCAAAGATCGTGGTGGTGGATGACGCGAGCAAGACACCAGTAAAGATTGATGGTGATGTGTACCGCTTTGATAGTAACGTCGGCATTGCTCGAGCCAAAAATAAATGTCTTGAGTTGCTTGCCGATTGCGACCATATCTTTCTATTTGATGACGATACATACCCTATTGCCGCCAACTGGTGGGTGCCATACGTTGAGAGTAGCGAGAGCCACTTGATGTACTGCTTTAAAGATTGGGCTGATGGTACGCCAGTGGGTGATGATCACATTGTATACGAGGATGCAAAGCACGTTGCTCATAGCCATGCGAGGGGCTGCATGTTATACATCAAGCACCGCGTACTCGACGTTGTGGGCGGCATGGATGTGCGTTTTGGCAAGGCAATGGATGAGCATGGTGATTGGTCAAACCGTATTCACAATGCTGGGCTTACCACATTTAAACATATGGATGTCATAGCAAGCGACCTGCTCATATACAGCATGGACCAACACAAAGAGGTGTCGAGTAGCATATCACCAGCCGATCGCACTGATGGCATCGTGAGAAACCATGCATTGCTAAAAGAGCGTACTGACTCAACAGAGTATGCACCATACGGCAAGGATGTCGTCATTGCATGTTACTTTGCCAATGTAATGGACCCTCAACGCAATCAAGCGTGGTTTGCCAACGAAAAAGAGATCGATAAGCTCAAGCAATCAGTTGAGTCAAAGGGCTATGAGTTCGTACTAATACACAACTGCTTTGACAAGCCAAACCGCGTCACCATATCAACCACACCGTACTTTGAACGCTGGCTCAAAGAGTGGCAATACCTGCGTGATCATCCCGAGATAGCTAATGTATTTGTTGTCGATGCCACCGACGTCGACATGGTGAACAATCCATTTACTCACATCAAGCCAAACACGCTATATGTTGGCGATGAGCCGAGCCAAAAGCTTAATAATCAATGGATGCTCACACGGCATCTTGAGCCGTCGGTCAATAGGTTTTTACGAGAGAATAGAGATAAACCATTACTTAATTGCGGCGTTGTTGGTGGTGATCGGCAGATCATCATGGACCTATGCAAAGACATGTTTGAATATCATTTTGAACACCGCCAAGACCTCACCGAGATGGGTATATTCAACAAGCTGGTGCATGGCAAATACGCCGACCGCGTTGAATATGGGCGGCATGTAACATCAATATTTAAGAAATACGAGGTGGTAACTGATGCTTGGTTCAGACACAAATAAAACGATCAATGCGTGGTGGTGGCGTACTAATAAAAAGCCATATAACTTTGGCGATGAGCTGGGTGCGCTGATACTCACAAAGCTGGGTTATAAAGTGCGCCGCGTGGCGCTATCGAAAGCCGACGTTGTGATCATCGGCACTATACTTGATATAGCAGAAACAGAAAACAAAAACGTCACTGTATTGGGCGCTGGCTCTGGCTATACCCATGACAGTGAACACAATTTTAATACACTTGCCGTGAGAGGTCAGCTTACACAAAACAATCTCAAGAGCAATGCAATATTGGGCGATCTCGGTTTATTGGCATCGAGAATATGGACCAAGGCGCCAGCACGCTACAATATCGGCGTTGTACGGCATTATGTCGACAAAGATGATTACCCATTCGCTGACATCATAATCGACGCAACAGAGTCGCCAGAAACGGTCATTGAGAAAATATCGAGCTGTCGTGTCATCCTATCAAGCTCATTGCACGGTTTGATCATTGCCGACTCATACGGCATACCAAATATGCGCATTGCTCGTGATGACGTCATTAGCGGCAACTGGAAATGGATGGACTATAAAACAGCTTTCATAAAGCCACTCAATGAGATACAAGATGACTTGCTCGAGGCTATTGATAAATTATGATCTATCCCGATTATGTCGACGCTTACCCAAGAAACGCCGTTGTACTCAATATAGGATATGAGCAACGCACCAGAGCAGAGAAACGCCAACCGTCAAATAAAGGCGTGCCATTCAGCAAGAGCAGTAAGCGTCAATTACCAAAACGCCGTAAATACCACAAAGGCGGTCATAACAAAGATCGGTACCACAAATGAAAATATCAATCGCAATCATGGCGCACCCGAGTCGGACCGCTCAAGCAAATGCACTGTATAAAAAAGTTATTCAATACCCTTTTGCTGCGCCTCAAATAATATGGGATGAGCAAAACAGTGAGTGGCATACAGGTCGTCGAGCATTGGCTTATGGCATCGGCAAGGCTGATGTGCATGTCGTACTACAAGATGACGCGATAATCAATGAACACTTTTTCACTAACCTCACCCGAGCATTGAGAGCGGCACCATTGAGAACATGTGTATCGCTTTATACTGGCACTGTGCGACCATTCAACGATCGAGTGACAAGAGCTGTCGCAAGTGCGCCAGATGGCTCATGGTTGAGCGGCTACTTGCTGTTTTGGGGCGTTGCCATTGCATTACCGTCGGACCATATAGAGCCATTGCTCGAGTTTTGTGATGCTGATGATGACCCATATGATACACGCATCGGCAAGTTTTATTTTGGTAATACGTTGCGAGTGCTATATACAAACCCCTCTCTTGTCGACCATGATGACGATATTGAAACAATAGTCGGTCAACGTGCCGATTTACCGCAAGGGCGGCGTGTGGCTCGTAATATGATCAATAAAGACCATAACTGGACCGATCAAATAACTGCAATTTAAAAGCGCCCCATCACGAGGCGCTTTGCTCCACATCCATAAAGGCTCTCACGCCTATGGTGTGCGACTGGCAATATACCAATTTCTTCATTACGCCCCAAGTCCACATTGGCGTGCCGCACTACTTAAACATATAGCGTATGACCGCATTTATTACAATGATATTTAAAATTGTAATACTCCATATTTTTATTGCCGCACTCGACACACGTTGCTCGCCATGTTGATTGATCGTCAATATCAAACGGCTTGCGCTTGTGTTTTGTCTTGAGCCTATATAACGTATTTTCTTTGGGGCATCGATATATATTTCGGCGCCCCTCGACATTTGCTTTCTCAAGCTCAGTTTTACAGCTCGGGCATAACATTTTTGGCGTTTCTATATTTTGCGACATAGGCTTTTTAGAACGCTTTTGAGTGTGAGTACATCTCAGATGCTATTTTACCTGTTAAATCACACACATCGTTGCGGAAACCATCAGGAAATGACTTACCCGATCGCAATACAATATGAAATGCCATTTGTGCTGAACACTTTGCAATCGTTGCAACAGTTTTATCAAGCAAATACATTCTGCCGCACTCTTCGCCGTCTTGAGCAAATGTGATATGCGACTCAGTACCGTTGTGAGCCTCTTGGCGATCACTACGCAATGCCGACAGTAAATCTTGCTCGGTTGCGTATCGCCAAACTTTAAACCAATGCCTTTTGCCGTCATACTGCAAATCGATGATTTGTGGTGCGCCCATCATGATCGTGCAATCTCTTCAAAGCTTTTTTTGCAATAGTGACACCACTTGTGGTCATAATCACCCTCGGACCAGCTGACGATATTACCAACAGGGCAATACACAAACTTTTGATCAACGTATGTCATGCCAGTAAAGTGTACGTTTTCAAAGTGCCTGATATAGCTGCCTTGTACGATATATGCCTCAAGCACCTTGCGAGCCGTTGCCGCGCCAGCACGCCGACCATAAAAGATCGGCGTTTTACCAGCTGCTATCATCTTGATCAATTCGACCTGATGCGGCATGAGTGTAATACCCATAATATTCGTTGCAAACTTTTCAATGTCGAGTGCCGTTTGCTCGGCACTGTTTGCGGTCATGTGGTCAATCTCTCGATCACTCATATTGTCATTCCTCCGTTGCTGCGATTAGTGCATCGACTTCGGGTTGATAACCAGAGCCTTTACGGACCAATAGAGCTTGCCAGTCGCTATTTTCCATCTTTACCTCGGCAAACCCTGCACCCTCTGGCATACCAGCTGTAAAGCGATGTACGATGCCACCGACGATATACATTTGTGATGCCATCTCGAGCTTGTCAAAGCCCTCACCGAGCCGTTTGACTCCATAGTATTCAAACATGTGACCAATGAGGTTTGTGAGCTTATCAACGTCTTTTACCTCGTCAGCCTCAAGCCCATCGTCGTTCTCTTCGTCTTGTACCATTGATACCAGTTTCGCGTAACTGTACCCTGTGTGAGCCTTGGCAATGGCATCTTGCAACGCCTCTTGCATTGTTTTCTTACCCCAAAGTTTTTCGTACTCTTCTTGTTTCATATCAACCTCGATCTTTCACAAATACTTTTAATGTTTTGCCGTTATCCTGATAGCTCAAATCGATTGCAATGATGCTGCGCTCTGGGTTGCTACTAACAGTATATACCCGACCACCCATGATGCCGCTGCCGTCGCATTTACTGCATGGCATCTCTTTGTATTCACCCTTGACGAGTCGGTTTTCGAGCTTGCGCCCACGGCACCAGACACACTCTCGGTGGTCGATGACTTCAAACCGATCGACTGCGTTTACGACATCAGCCCTGTCGTTGATAGCTTTTGCCTCGCCGTTCTCTTTGCCGATTATATACATCATTGCCGACCATGCGAGCGCTACAATAACGATTATTACCTCAGTCACAATCAGCCTCGCTTGTAATATGTGCCGACAGTCGACTTTAAAGTTTTTGATTTATCAAGCCATTCGTCGATGGTTTCAAACTTGATGCGGCGCTCCATGTATTTGCCGTTGCGCTGGCTTTCAAACATGTCGGGGTTTTCGCTTTGCAATTCACTCATGCGAGCGCTTGCCTCATAGCCGACGAAAAACTTGCCGCCCTGCATAAAGTCTTGAGGTAACCACCACTTTTTATCTGGGTTACTGCACATCTCGGCAACGATCTTTTGCTGTTGTGTCAAACCGCCTTTCACTGGGTCGGCTGGTGGGGGTGTTACTTGTGGCATGTTACAATCTCCTTAATTCTTTTCTTAATTGAGCGAGCAATTGCGGTGATGCAACCATCTCATCTTTGAGTAATGCGTATGATGTGCGGTACTTGCCGTCTTTCTTGGTTTCGTCGTCAATGACCTCTTGGTATGCCTCTGGTGACGCGTATTTCAGCCCACCGTCGTCGACAAACTCGATGTCGCAATATTCAACACTTTTAACATGATCGGCAATCTCTTCGCGGCTCATATTGCCTTTGCCCCAGCGACCAAATCGCCAGCTGGCGTACTCAGTTGCGTGAGTGAGCCATGACTTGTAATTGTTACCGACGATGATTTTTACGTCATCCATAAATGTCACTTGATATGTACCTAGCTTTGCTTTTGCCATGTTATTGCCCTCCAATTTGCTTTTGTATTTGAACGTGCGGCATGTCGGCTGCCATCATCATTACTCGCTCGGCGCGGCGTAACTCATCGGCTGTCGGCAATTTCATCTCTTGTGGCTCGTCATCGCTGTCGTACTGCGAAAATAGCCGATTACGCTGCACAAATGCGCTGCGTATTTCTTCGATCATTTGCTTGCGCACTTTGCGATATTCTCGTAAATAGATGTGAGCCGCGTTCAATGTTTCAATGTGCTTTGCCGCTGTTGTCGTGTAGATAAAGTATTTGAGCTTTCGATTAAAACGCAAATCGTCGTGGTCTTTTGTAACTGCAAATCTGAAACAGACTTGTGCAAGCATATCCTCTTCGTCGATCGTGCGCCATTTAATGTGTAGCTCATAGCGCTTATATTGCTCGGTATCTTCAGACATCAGCTCGTCAAAATCAATATTTTCTCGAGTGCATATCTTTCGGACCAGCGCAATTGCTGCATCCTTTTCGCCGCCGATACCTTGTTTTGCAAGAGCAACGATTTTTAATAACTTTGGGTCAATATCGCTCATGCACTATGCCTCTCTCAAGAAAGCATGTACGGCTTTCGGGTTATTTTTGGTGTCTTTTTTTGACCAACTAAACATGTGGGTACTATCGCTCTCATGGTCAAACTCTGCTTTGCGCCATACGAGTAATCGCTCTTCGATGTCACGATCTTCGGAAAGGTCGCCATCGTCAACCCAATCGCGCTCGTATCGACGTATCATGCGCAATGCTTTTTTGCGATCTTTAGTACCAATAACGACAGTAGTTGAGCCATCATCGCCAAGCGGTATGAGCTTTGCACTACCCTCGACGATTTCAAACTCGTGCGGCTCTAATTCGGGGCAATCCCATGCAATACGGCTACCCATAGGGTGCTTTATAGCGTACTCGAGCTGTTGCTTTTCTTTATCGGTCATCATACGATCAAACCCTAATATCTCGCGTAATTCATTTTTGGTGTGATTGACACCTGCACGATGGTAATAATCAGCCACCATGTTTTGCAACTCGAGATAGCCTTGACCCTCCAAACAGCGTTTTGCATTACGGATGCTGTTATCTGCATCATCAAGCTCAAGCTCGTTTAAATAGTCGACAATCGATTGCTTTTGACCATCAGTGAGCGTGTCAAATATCTTGGTGGTAAGTTTCATGACTCAACCTCAAACGTATCGAGCTGGTATGCTTGCACCTTTCGATGATCAGAAGTTTCGAGTAATAGCGATCGGTCAGCCCACTTTTTAACCTCTCCGCCAAAAATGTTTGATGAGGTGAGTATGACGTCACGATACCCTATGACCGTACCGATATAGTATTTCGCCTCTGTGTTATTGCCACGTTTCTCTTTGAAATATACTTTGCGACCAATTGCTTTGTCTTTTTGCTTGCCGATCATAATGCCATATACTCCTTTGCCGATAGGCTACCCTTTGCTTTGTTATCATAACCGCACGCTGGGTGAATGTTTGTGATGTCAAACTGTAAATCCTTGCGTCGGGCTTTGCTTAAATCATGCTCTAGTACGATGGTGTCGACTGTCAGCCGTTTCGGGCATTGTGGGTGCTTTGAAATGTAACAGTACCAATAACCATCTTTATCTGGTGGGTTAGCCTCAAACCATTCAGCGGTGGTCGCTTGGCGCTTTTCGCGTGTCTTTACAGCCTCGGACCGTATACGATGCGTCGGGCGCGGTAACGGCGTTCTGGTGGCTATTGGCTTGCGAGGTTTGTGCTGCATACAGTAATCGCTATATGCTCGCTTGCCACATACTATGCATGATTTAGCCATTACTCTGGCGCCTCGAGCAAGTCGTATTTATCGTCTTTGCCGTTCCATACCCATCGCTCGCTTGTTGCTGGGTCGAGTAGTACATTTGCAAAGAAACCGCCTTTGCCATTTGGCACCCAATCAATGACGATCATATGCCAAGTACCTTTGCCATTTGCTCTGAAACTTTGATGTGATTGGCGTTTGCCTCATCGTGTATGCGCTCAAGCTCTTTGAAAGCGTTGCGGTATTGCTCTTTCGATTTCATCGGACCACCAGCCAATATGCGAGTGCAATACTCGGTGACGGCTGCATTATGGTTTAGTGAGATCAACAATAAGCTGTTTAGGTAACCTTGCATCTTGAGATCATCGGTTAATGCATCCATTACTTTACACCCCCATATACTTTGCTTATCCATACGGTCGTTGGTCGCTTTGACTTTCGGCTCGTCGGCTGTTTTTCAATTAGCCCTTTGCGCTGCGCCGCTTGCATTGCTGGACCAAGAGGCGAGTAATTTGATAGACCCTTGCCGTGACGCTCTAGGTCACCAATGATCATATCGCTGGTAATGTACTGGTTGTGTTTGGCGATCTCTTCGATGCGTTCGTCGACGAAATCGCGCCATACTGCATCTCTGGCTGTCATTAGAACGGTACCTCATTACTCAGTTGATCAAGCACACTTTCATCGCCAGTATGCAAGTATGTGTCGATGATTTCGCCGTTTTCTTCGGTGTGTGCATATAGCTTGCCTTTCACCTTAAATACCAGCGCAACCAACCCATTGCTGTGTACGACCTTACCAGCAATACCAGTCATTACTTTTTGCCTTTCGAGCCAAGCACCGCTATCGCAAGCAATGCCGCCCAAAACATTAACGCTACCACTTGCCAAAATAGTTGCCACTCCATATTATTTGACCTCCGTTACTTTTATGTTTGGGTTACATACCCATGGTGCTTGAATTGCAAAATACTTTTCAGCGGTCACAACAATTTTTACGCTCTTGTCTTGCGCTGCACGGTTGACTAAATCTTTGTACGGTGAGTTTGGTGGCAAACAATATGTGCTTTGGTTTTCTTCGGTGACTGGTGTGTTTTCGCCAGCCCTCACGCTAAAGTGAGTATTGCCGCCAAACAAGCTATCGTTGCTCGTGTTGTATGCGATGCCAGATACCACCGAGTTTGATGGCTGAAATCGCACAAACAATATTGCAAAAATGATCAGTGGCACTATGATGATGAAACCTAGCCCAAACAATACATCGCTATCGATATAACCTCTTTGATTTGTTTTCACGATATTTACCTTTTACCTTTCTTTAATTGTCGAAATGCTGCGTTTGTCGCGGCGTCGACTCGATTTAATAAGATTGATCGTGGCTCTGGCGAAATTACGCCAGCATCCTCGAGTAACTGTAATATTTTGTTAAGCTTGCCAGCGCCGATATTTACAAAACGCTGTATATGGACCACTGAGGTTGTCTTTTGCATCACCACCACCATCACGACCGTCGCAACCTCTTTTTTGTCGAGCGGCTTTTTAAAAACGTCGGTGTATGCTTTCATTGTTCGATCGGTTCCACGGTTACGCCGCTTGTTAATAGCTCGACGTCAATGTATTGCACTGGCACCTCGATCGTTGCGGTGATGATCTCGTCGGGGCGCATCCTTATGTCGGCGGCAAGTACAACAATCTGCTCATCACCAATCTTGAACTTTGCGCTTTGTGGCGCGGTACCAGCTGTTATGTGCAAACCTTTCATACCTTTTGCCAATTCCTTTCAAACGCCTCTTGCGAGCTGTATGGTATCGTCGGCTTTGACCAGAGCGTAAACCAGTTGCCAGCGGCGATCAGTATTGAGCCATCGTACCGTTCATCAACAATCGCCACTCGGTATACTTTGCCATGCCGATAGCCCATACTGCCATCTTTACCTATAAATCGATATTTCATCGGTCGAGGTTCCATGTGATTTTAGCTCGCTGCCACTCGAGCGCCCACCAGCTATTTATCAGTTTTAACACTTTCAGTTTTTCCTTTCTTGTCGTCATCAGTTTCGATGAAATCTGACGCGGTGCTTTTCTCGACACGCACCTCTATTTTTTCGCCATCAACTGCTTTTGCTGCAACGCCATCGACGCCCATGACCTCAGCCACTTTGCGGTTTGCATCGCGGTAAATCTTTGCGGCTTTCAGTAGTTTGTCATAATCTTCGTCACTCAGCTCGAGCATATAATCAAGCACTGAATTGTGATTGACTGCATCAACTTCATCAAGCTCTTGCAACAAATCATCTTGCTCGGTTGGCTGTTTCTTACCTTTATCAAATAAACCCATGTACCCTCTACTTTCTTTATTTACAAATATAATCTCGATCGTCACCATACCAAGTGCCTTGGTATACCCACTCACAATCGTTTTGAGCGGCGTATACATCCATATTGGCACTTGTGCGCTCTCCAATGGCGAAAGCCACTGAGAACGCCGTTATAATGATGCATACGCTAATTGTTAATGTGCTGCTTGTGGTGGTTTTCATGTTTGCCTCGTTTGAACTTTTTTGTTTTGATTATTTTGCTGCGCATCGGTTTACGCAATATGCCTTTTGGTGCATTGTGAGCCGTCATGCTTGTCGGCTCACATATTCTACTTTTTGCGATGCCGACCAGAAACACTGGACCGCAAAGGCTTTCATGCCAGCGACATCGTTTAAAGTGTCTTTATAGTTTTCAAGCTCGCGTAATGCATCGATCAAGAAAAGATGCATGCTCTCCATGTCAGTTGCGTTGCTAAACTCCATCTTTGCTGTGTCGATGAAACCGCTGATGTTTTGCCATACGATCTGCTTTTCAAGGTCGTTGACTTCGGCGTATTTTAGTTTGGTTGTTTGCATTTGTGATCTCCATTTCGTTAATGCATTTGTACTGTACTTATGATTATATATTGCCCCCCACCGCATGTCAACAATAAAATAGGGTGATTTTTAGTCACCCCTGTTAAATTGCTCGAGTTGCCCCTGTAATCTTATTTTCTCAGATGCGAGTAATAGTTGCTGCAATGCGATGTCGGCAAGCCGTTTTGTGACATCTTCGCGTGTCGGACCAGCTTTACGCTCTAGGTATTCTTTAATGTGGATGACCTCACCCATGTTGATTTGCCTTTCTCGATTTCTTCGATTTTGCGTTGTATTTCAGTGCTTTTTGATAGCAATGTCATTTGAAAGATGGTGGATGATTTGACGCGCCCCTTTTCTTTGAACAAATGATTTCGCCCCTCGATGCGCAAGTAATTATCTGTGAACTGTGAGCCGTCATACAGAGTGACGATCACACGCGCTTTTTGAAAAGTATGCGTATGCTTTGGTTTTTTCTGCCCTCGATAGCCATATTGGTTTATCTTATTCAGCCCACGGTTTGATCTCATTACATAATTTTACCAGTAGCGTGATCAATAGTCAGCAATGGCGAGTGATTGTGATAATGCGCAATCAGCTCAGATGTTGAGTTTGTTTTAAAACCGCAATCGCAATAAAAGCGATGTCGCAACTTTAATTTAATGAGTATTTGTATTAGACCTTGCACGGCGTTTACCCTCCATTTCGATTGGTATTTGTTTGATTTTTTCGACGTCGATAAGCATTGACGTTTCTAACCATATAGTACGCTCGCCGCACGACTTGCACAATACCGCGCCAGCCCTAATTATCTTCAATCTGAGTTCATTGAGTGTTGCTGGGTCGACAGTCGCAAAACACTTTTCATTGCCGCAAGAAAATACGACAACTGACATTACAGCAACCTTGCAAAGCTTTTTGGCGGTTCATAGCCGTCAGCCTCCATGCTTTGGTGGAAATCACATATGCGATCGGCTGTGCGGCACATGAGGCAACACCAGCGATCAGTAAACGGCTCAAGTGGTACGCTTACGATTTCAATTGGACCGCCAAGCTCAACGCCCTCGGGTGCCTCTGGTACTTCAAAAGGCTGTCGATCTATTTTTGCATTAGTGAGTTGCATTATAGTTTTTTACCACCCAATTTAAAACGTATCATTTCAACATCTTCATCGGGTATTGTTGCCGTGGTGCGTATTACAAATCTGTCACCAAATAGCTGCACACCAATGGATGGTTGACCGTGGGTAATCATTTTTTGAGTAATTGGGTATTCTTTACCGAGATGCTTGATCAGTCTTTTCTTTTCAGATTTCATTACGCCATCAACGCGGCGCTGATCGTCGGGGTTTTTATTTACACCTGAGTCGACAAATAGTTCAGCCATTATGCTGCCGCACCTTTCACGTTTTCTTGGTAATATTTCGACGGCGATTTTCCGTTAATCAGTGATTTGGCAACGTATTTTTGCGACAGCTTTTTTCTTTCAGCCAGTTCGATCAATTCAATAAAGCCAGCCATACCATTTGCTTTTATAAAGGCGTCAGCTTTGCGCACATAAAACGGTTGGTATTTGCCAAACTTAAAACGCACGATCTTATCAGAGATAAACAGCGCTGTTTCTTTGGCTACCTCAACAGCCTTTTCGACAAAGCGATATGTACCGTCACGGACCATCTTGCACAATTTTGCAAAATACTGTTTCTGGTGCGTTTTAGTTTTGGCAACCTCTATCATTCGCCCCCACTCTTCGGCGCGTCCAGCTTTCTCAAGCTTGATTTGGACCGATCGGAAAAACGGCAAATATGCCATGTTATCGATGAGCTGTGCGGCATCATCCCCTATGCGTTCAAGCATGGTTTTACGGCGCTGTTCAGTAATACTAAAAGACATTGACCCTCCATTTCGTTTTTGTCTTTTTTGGTCGTGACTTGAATATACCACACATAATTGTTGGCTGGCAATCGTGATTAAGCTAACTGTGCAAAAACCTGTGCAAAACGTGTGAATAACCCTCAATTATTAGCAGATCATCTATATAGTATGTAAATCTGTTTCACTGAAACAATCTATATAGTATGTAAATGTCGGCTCTGACCTCTGTAAATGAAAGACCGCGATTGTTTCGCGGTCGTTTCTATAATTCGTAAAGTCGGTTGAAACCGTCGTCGAGCTTTTGCAAGATGATCGGTGCTTTAATGCGTATCTTCATTGCGATGTTGGCTTTGATGTCGTACTTGCCGTCGCGGTATATTTTCATGTTATTCATATTTGTTTTAACCTTTCGTGGTTATGTATACATAATAGCACACAAGCCACATTTTGTCAATACCCTATGCACTGAATACTTTATTTATTCACAAACTAAAAAGCTCGACAGCGCCGCCGAGCTTTATTAGTCGAAATGGAGTTTCTGACCTATCAGGGTTTTACACCTATCAGGCTATCATTAACTATACCATGATGCGCTGGGTGCTACTAGAGTTTGACTTGTCTTTCTTAAATCGGACCGCCCCATAATACGCAAATGCTGCCGCCTCGGTCGGGTCGCTTTGAATATCATTATTCATTGCTGCATACCCAAACATGCCGTCACGCCCAATATCACGCTTTTTGACTGTCTTTACCGACACGTTGAGTGCTGGCTGATTGTAGTGCGTAAGCAACCGCTGCTCGATCGCTGTTTGAAACGATGAGTATGCTGCACCAGCCTCTTTCACATTTGGCGTTAATATCTTTTTACTGATCTTTGGGTCGGACCGCGTAAGCTCTTCGACCAACAACTGTGTACCAGCCGCGCCATCGATAATGATTTTGTTGCATTTGCGCCATCGCTCTATTAGCCACATTGATAACCATGAAATGCCAGCGTTCATTTGGCGGCGCTCAATTATCTCGACATGCACTCTTGCATCTGGCATTAGTACGCCCACGGCAAGCGATACAGCTGATCGATCGGGTGCAAACTTCACGGCGTATACTATGTTTGGCTCTGGCGGCAATACCACGCCATCGACAGCGAGCGGCAACCATTCATCGTCGCTGATAGCACGCAAGCTCTCGACACCTGCATACCACCCAAGGCGCATTTTATTAAAGCTATCGGTTGCCATTGTTGCCGACTCATTACGGACCGCTGAGATCATCAAGAAATAGCCAAGCGATGGGTTGGTGAAATACCATGCCTCTTCGTCTGTGACGTCTGTGATCGCCTCAACTGACCATTCTTGCCAGCAATAGCTTTCAGCCTTGCCAGTGAGTACGCTGTTGCGTGTGCGCGTCCATACGGTACCGCTCGAGCCAGCTGTTGGCGGCGTTCCTGCTCGTATGGTTTGGTGGTTTTGGCTTTTACCAGATGCGAGCGTTGGTAATAGAGCCTCTTGCTGCGCGTCGGTTTCTTCTTGCGCCTCGTCGATGATCAATGTATCGTTGGTGCTACCAAGACCGTTGGTGCGCGTTCGGGTACGAAATACGCATCGACCGCGATTGCGCAACTCAACATAATCGAGTGACTTTGGCTCGTTGTCAAACTCATCAGTAAGCATGTCGCGCAACTCTTCGTCGGCATCATAGAAAAAGCGCATCACGCGTCGCTTGATTTCTTTTACGGTATTGTCAGATTGAGCGGTATAAACTAGCGCCTCACCCAAAAATACCATGCCACCAATAATGCGCACGATGATCAACTCAGATTTTCCGTTTTGGCGCGGCACCGATAGCCCACACTCTGGGTTTACCCATTTATCAAACTCATCGGTCGCCATCCATCGATACAAAATTGCACGCTGCCACGGCAAAAGCTTAATGCCATACGCCTCACAAAGCTCGATCGTTTTATCGGCAAGTTCAATATCACCATTATTGTAAATATCGATGCGTGGTTTCTGACTGCCGTATCGTCGTGCCATTATGCTACTTTCTCCGTATCATCAATTGTTACCCGAGTTTTAAAACTTGTTTTGCGAGAGCCAGCCGATTTACCAGCGGTTGCCTTTGACTTGCTTGCATCATATTCACCGAGCAATTGACCGAGCTTGGTTTCTTTCTTTGGACCTTGCCGCTTTTCAAAGTCTGCAATCTGCGTCATCACTTCCGTCATTTGTTGCGCCAGAGATGCCGTATCGCGGTTACCAGCGCCTTTGTCGAGTTTTGCGGCTAGACTATCGCGTATTGCTTTCAAAACGCCTAGGCGGTCATTTTTCGCTGCGAGCTGACCAATACTTTCTTTTGGCTTGGCGCCGTCGGTCGCTGTCGTCAAACCAGCCTTGTGTACTTTATCCATTCGATATGGCGATGCAATTACATCGTGCCACCACGCAAGCGCTGTGTACGCCTCAGTTGGTAAGAAATCAAGACCAGTGACCGCAAGCTGTTTAATAGCGTTTGGTGTGAGCGTTTTGAAATAGTTGAGCCACTGATCATACCCATCGAGTTTTGGTATCTTAATTTGTAATCGCTCTTCATTCCATAATTGCGACAGCTCTTTAAACTTATCTTGCGACATTTTAACAAAATAATCATCAAACATTTTTGGCGTGATGACAGGCTTTTTCGGTGCGGCTTTTTTGCGAGTCGTTTTCTTTTTTGCTGGCGCTGCTTTCTGAACAACTTTTTTACTCACCGCCTTTGCTTTTGGTGGTGATTTCTCTTTTGGTTTTGATACCTTTGCCGTCGACGCTGTTTTCTTGGCAACCATGTTTATCGCCTCTCAACATCTCGAGCATGAAAGCCCATCGGCGGCTTTGGTTCCACTCGGACCCCATCGCCAACACGTTCAATATAAGCCTCTGGTATAAACTGCTCACGCGGCGCAATGTTATCTTCAAATACTTGCGGTTGTAATATCCAGTATTTGCCGCCGTTCAAATATTCAGCGCGACCAAGAGCTATGCCGACTTGGTTTGTCGTCACATCTTTTATCTCGTCACCCAACTGAATACTTTTAGACATACAGCGAGCCGTTATTTTTCTTTGGGGTCAAAATGAAAACCGCAATTCGGACATTCAACGTCTTTATTTTTTGATGCCTCAAACTCAACATCTTCTTTGTCGGACCGATCACCAGTCATCGACGGTATCTTGATGCTTTTAATTCCCCACTCTTTCAGCTCTTCGGGGTTCCATACGTTTGCAATGATGTCGTAATCCCACTCACCAGAGTGGTCATTGTCGAGCGCTATGAAACGGCGTTTTTGAGCCTCTGTAAGATTATGCACTTGCTTAACTTCGACATCTTCGTACCCAAGGTCTTTGAGCGCATACACTCGTTGGTGACCTGCCAGAATGATCATCTTTTCATCGACGATTATTTCGCGCAATTTCTTCATATCAGGAAACTCGAGCAATGATTTTTTCAGCTCTTCATATTCCTTGCGCTTGATCTTGCGTGGGTTGATTTCGTTTTGTATTAAATCATCAAGCTTGACGATTTTAATTTCAACCGATACATCTTTCTTTGACATCGCCGTTTTTCCTTTCTTAACCGAGTGAGTTCTCGTGTGTGCGGTATGTGGCAATTATAACACCATAAGCGCGTTTGCTCAATCTGTGCTACAATGGACCTACTAATAAAACAAAATAAACATTAGTGCATCAAAAAAGCCCCAATCTGCGAGAGGGGCTTTTTGCTTATTGAATAAGTTATTTGTTCGCGCCGACGTCTTGTGCTTTGACCGCAATACCTGTTGGTTTCCATAACCCATAGTATGTCGATACCGATACCACAAAGGCTGGTATGAGCAATATGAGCGCAAGCCCAATGTCAAACGCTGTGCCAGTGGCAATCGCATCACCGATGCCTGTAAGCACCGATGTGACGAGCGTGAAAGCTGCCAAGAGCCATGCCTTGGTTGCACCCGATGTGACACGAGTGGTAACCAAGCCGACCAATAGCGGCATGAACGTACTTAATATCAATTGAATGACAAGCGCTGGGTCAACTGAAAAGGTGATCACTGGTGCCGCTGTCGTTGCTACTGCTAGTAATTCAAACACGGTTTTAATATCCTAATTTACGGTTTACTAATGATTGCACTTCGTCGGCATTATAGCCAGCTGCGCGCAATTTATCTGCTCGTTGAGGGTTGTTACCCCAACCACCTTGACCAGCAATGATCTCGTTGGCAATTTGGTCAGCTGATTTCTTTGAGCCGCCACCTGCGCCCAATTTGGCGTTTACTTTTGCTTGGACCGCATCAAAGTTGTAACCTGCGCGAGTCAGTCGGTCGCGGCGCTCATCGCCATTGCCCCACGCGCCAGCAATCACTTGGTTCGCTACTTCGTCATCAGACAAGCGTGCTGGTGCCGCTGGTGTGACTTTACCGTTCACAATGGCTTGTACTGCATTGTAGTCGTAACCTGCCGCTGTGAGGGCGTTTACGC
>Ga0247811_1000084_pt1 | contig 33399 bp, 33 predicted proteins | sample UWRJL134311R1_FD_189018 | JGI IMG/M metagenome (GOLD analysis project Ga0247811, IMG submission 189018) | Plant litter microbial communities from Arlington Agricultural Research Station in Wisconsin, United States - UWRJ-L134-311R-1 | ecosystem: Environmental > Terrestrial > Plant litter >...
GACGGCGAGCGCCTTGTGCTCGTTCGGCATCGACGAGGTGGCGAAGTAGTTCCAGATCGCCTCGTCTTCGCTGCCGGGCAGCAGCAGCACGTCGGCGTTGTCGGTGGCTCGCCCGGCGCGGCCGACCTGCTGGTAGTACGCGACGGGGGAGGAGGGCGCACCGAGGTGCAGCACGAACCCGAGGTCGGGTTTGTCGAAGCCCATGCCGAGCGCGCTCGTGGCGACGAGGGCCTTGAGGCCGTTGGCCTTGAGGCGCCCTTCGAGCTGTTCGCGCTCGACCGTGTCGGTGCGGCCGGTGTAGGCGTGCACCTCGTGGCCGGCCTCGCGCAGCAGCCGCGCGGTGTCTTCGGCGGCCGACACGGTGAGCGCATAGATGATGCCGCTGCCCGGCAGTTCGGCGAGGTGGGTGAGCAGCCAGGCGAGTCGGGCCTGAGCGGTGGGCAGGCGCAGCACGCCGAGCCGCAGCGAGGCACGGGCGAGCGGGCCGCGGATGGTGAGCACCTCGGCGGCGGACGCGTCTGCAGCGTGGTGGGCCAGCTGCTCGGCCACGTCGGCGACCACGCGGCTGTTGGCCGTGGCGGTGGTCGCGAGCACCGGGATGCCGTCGGGCAGTTCGGCGATGAGGTCGCGCAGGCGGCGGTAGTCGGGGCGGAAGTCGTGGCCCCAGTCGGAGATGCAGTGCGCCTCGTCGACCACGAGCAGCCCGGCGCGCGACACGAGCGCGGGCAGCTGATCGTCGCGGAACGACGGGTTGTTGAGCCGCTCGGGCGACACGAGCAGCACGTCGACCTCGTCGTCGCGCAGCTTCTGTTGCACCTCTGCCCACTCGTGCGCGTTCGACGAGTTGATCGACACGGCGCGCACACCGGCTCGCGCGGCCGCCGCGACCTGGTCGCGCATGAGGGCGAGCAGGGGAGACACGAGGATCGTCGGGCCCGAGCCGCGCTGGCGCAGCAGCAGGGTCGCGACGAAGTAGACCGCCGACTTGCCCCAGCCGGTGCGCTGCACGACGAGCGCGCGGCGTCGGTCGTCGACGAGCGCGGAGATGGCCTCGAACTGTCCGTCGTGGAAGTCTGCGTCGTCACGTCCGACCAGCGTGCGCAGAACGGTGAGGGCGGAGTCGCGCGTGCTGATCGTCGTGTCGGTCATCCGTACAGCCTGACAGGTGCCGCCGACGCCCGCCGTCCGCTGTGGCGAACAGGCCGGTCGCGGTCGCTGTGGAGGACACGCAGCCCGCAGCGAACACTGAGCCGGCCCGCAGCATCCATTCGGTATCGTCGTAACAGAACCACGTTCCCCAGAAAGCGAGCCGATGCCCGACAGCCCGATCTCGGCGACGCCCTACGAGGTGCTCGGTGTGCGTTCCGACGCGAGCCAAGACGAACTACGCCGTGCCTACCGCAAGCTCGCCCGCGAGACCCATCCCGACACGGGCGGCAGTTCCGCCCGTTTCGTCGCCGTGCAACTCGCTTGGGAGCGCATCGGCACCCCCGAAGACCGCGCCGCGTACGACCGCGGGCGCCCATCACGGGCCGACGCCGGAGAGCGGCACGAGAGCTGGGCGGCTCCGAGCGGCCGCGCCCCGGCGCAGGACACCCGCCCGACCGCGCGGTCCTACGGACACCCGGGCGGTTGGCGCCGCGAGCGCTTCCTCGGACTGATGCGCGAGTGGGTCGGCATCGGCGCACCGCTGCCCGACCCCTACGACCCGGCGCTCGTGCGCAGCGCGCCCCGCGAGATCCGTCATCTGCTCGCCGACGCTCTCGCCGAAGAGGCGACCGCGCGCACCATCTCGAGCCTCGGCATCGCGTACACGGTGTGGCACGACGTCTCCACCGGGTATCCCGACGAGAAGATCGACCACGTCGTGCTGGGGGCCACCGGCCTGTTCGCCGTGCTCTCCGAGGACTTCGGCGGGCCGGTGCGGGTCAAGGGCGGCGAGCTCATCGGCGAGGCCGTCGACGGCGAGCGCCCGATGAACGACCTCGGCCATCGCGCGAAGGCGCTGCAGCGCTCACTGCGGCTCAAGTTCACGGCGCTCGTGATCGTGGTGCCCGACGACGACCTCGCCGAGCCGATCATCGAGCTCGGCAAGGTGAAAGGCGCCGCCGCGGCCGTCGTGCGCCACTCGTACCTGCCCGCGCTGCTGCGCGAGGGGCTGCCCGGATCGGCGCTCAGCGGCGGCAACGAGGTCTTCGACGTGCGTACCCGGCTGCTCGCGGGCATCCGCTTCGTCGAGTAGACCTGCTCGTCGAGTAGTCAGCCCACCTCGAACGACGCCGAGCCCGTGGGCTCGCGCGATGTCACGTCGACATCGCTGACCGAAGCGCTCGGCGGCCCGTGCCTCAGCCACTCGACGAAGGTGTCGACGGCGTCGGCCGGCCCCTCCGCCTCGACCTCCACCGTGGCATCCAGAAGGTTGCGGGCGTATCCGGTGACCCCGAGGCTCTGCGCGACGGTGCGCGCGCTCCAACGGAACCCCACGCCCTGAACCACGCCGCTCACGACGATGCGCCGTCGGATCTCGCCAGTCATGCCGCAACCGTATCGCGACGTGATTCACTGGGAAACATGAATGCAGAGATCCCCGCCGATTTCCTACCCCTGCTCGACGCGCCCAACTATGGTCACCTCGGCACGATCCGACCGGATGACACGGTGCAAGTCAATCCGATGTGGTTCGAGTTCGACGGCACCCACCTGCGCTTCACCCACACGACCAAGCGTGCGAAGTTCCGCAACCTGCAGCACAACCCGTCGATGAGCCTGTCGGTGATCGACCCGGCCAACCCGTTCCGCTACCTCGAGGTGCGCGGCTCTCTCGTCGACGTGGTGCCCGACCCGACGGGGGAGTTCTACATCCGCCTCGGCAAGCGCTACGGCGATGCCGGCCAGCAGGCGCCGCCCGACATCGCCGACCGCGTCATCCTGGTGATGAGTGTCGAGAAGACCACACAGAAGAACGACTGACGTCGCGCGAACCCTGTGAACCGCTCCTGAACGCCACGCCGGTTTGCTGGTTGTTCAGGTGCGGTGTCAATCGCGCGTCGTAGACTTTGCGAGTCAACCGTGTTCATTCGGCAGAGTAGGTACTCACCATTAAGATCGCAAGCTACAACCTCCGTAAGAACATGGCGAGTGCGGAACTCGCGGGCCTCGTGGAGAAGTACGACCTCGACCTGCTCTGCCTGCAGGAGTGCGACACCAAGTTGCTGCCCTCCGAGGTCGGCCAGATGAAGCTCGCCGACGCCACCAAGCTCAACCGCCTCGGTCTCGCGATCTACTACCGCGCCGAGCGCTTCACCCCCCTCGAGACCAAGACCTTCGAGCTGAAGAAGTCGCTGCACGACATCATCGCCTCGCCCACGCACGAGCGCCTCATCGGCACCCGGTTCTTCGACAGCGAGACCGGCCACGAGTTCATCGCCGCGTCGTTCCACGCGTCGCCGCTCACCGCGCTCAACTCGCTGCGCCGCAACCAGATCAAGGCGGCGCACGAGGCCCTCAAGGCGATGGGCGACCTGCCCCACGTCATGGTCGGCGACTATAATTACCCGCTGTTCCAGAAGGGACTCGGCAAGCGCATCGGCAAGACGGGCTACGACCTCTCGCTGAGCGACCGCCGCACCTACACGCGGTACAAGATCTTCACCGGTCACTTCGACTTCGTTACGAGCGTCGGCATGGTCATCGACAACGTGGAGACTCTCCCCATCGGAGCATCCGACCACCTGCCGATCCTCGTCACCGCCTCGTCGACGGCCAAGGAGCAGGCGGCCTGATCACCCCCGCCGGATGATGCCCGCGCACTGACCGCTGCGACACCGTGGCGGCATGGGCGGACTGGATTCGTGGCGCGACGGCAGCGCGAAACGGGCGATCGAGCACTTCGTCGCCGACGTGACGACGGGGGAGCACGCCGTTCCCTCCGAGCAGCGCGTCGCCGTCTTCGACAACGACGGAACACTGTGGGCCGAGAAGCCCATGCCGACGCAGCTGCACTACCTGCTGCAGCAGTGGGCGGCCGCGGCGAGCGCGGATGACGGTCTCGCCGGAACTCAGCCGTATGCGGCGGCAGTCTCGGGCGACTTCGGCTGGCTGGGCGGGGCCATCGACAAGCATTACGCGGGCGACGACTCCGACCTGGGGCTGATCGTGAAGGCGATCGTACGCGCCACCGACGGGATGAGCGTCGAAGACTACGAGTCATCCGTCGCCGCTTTTTACGCCGAGGCGAAGCACCTCACACTGAAGACGCCCTACAGCGGCGCCGTCTACCAGCCGATGGTCGAACTGCTGCGCTACCTCGAGGCCGACGGCTTCACCTGCTACATCGTCTCCGGCGGCGAGCGCGACTTTATGCGGCCGATGACCGTCGAGTACTACGGCATCCCGCCGGAACGCGTCGTCGGTTCGGCGCTCGGTCTGAAATACACGGATGACGGCACGGTTCGGTACGGCGCGAATCTCGCGTTCCTCGACGACGGTCCGGAGAAACCGGTGCGCATCTGGAGCCGCATCGGGCGCCGGCCGATCCTGGCCTGCGGCAACTCGAACGGCGACGTGCCGATGCTCGACTACGCCAGCGGCCTGAAGCTCATCGTGCACCACGACGACGACACGGGGCGCGGCGACGAGCCGTACGACAAAGGGGCCGAGGAGGCACTCGCCGCGGCCACCACGAAGGGATTCACGGTGATCAGCGTAAAAGACGACTGGGCGCAGGTGTTTCCCGAATGACGAACAGAGAGGACACCAGCATGACCGGCACCCCGACACCCGTCGACCCGACCGAGCTGCCGAACAACCCCGCATTCGCTCAGGGCATGATCCTGCCGGCGGCGCCCACACTCTACGTCGGCGGTCAGAATGGCGTCGACGCCGACGGCACCCTGCTCGACGGGCTGCAGGGCCAGACCGAGCAGGCGCTGCGCAATGTGCTCGCCGTCTTGGCCGCGGCCGGCAGCGGCGCGGAACACACCGCCAAGCTCACGATCTACCTCGACCCGGCGGTCGACCCCAACCCGGCCTACGCGGCCAGCCGCGCCGTCTGGACCGCCCGCACGGCGGTCACGGTGCTCGCGATCGCGCCGGCCCGCGAAGGGGCGCTGGTCGAGATCGAGGCTGTGGCGACGGTGCCCGCGCGTTAGACGCGAACGCGTTAAACACACATGACCCCGAATGATTTCTCAAACGGCGTCATGGTGCCCCGACACAGTCGGGTCCTGCTGTCTCAAGAGCGGATGCTCCAGCCTAGCAAGAACTCCGCGTCGGATTTAGCGAAAAACATTCGCGGATGTCTTGCGGCCTGGAGCGCCGAGGCGCATCATTGCCATCCATAGATGCCGTCACAAGCGCCGCGGGCGCTGAGATTCGGGGGAGTCGGTGCACGACGGCACAGGTTGATCAACACAGAGGGGGTGTTCGATGGCAATCCATCGAATCAGTGTCGGCGGCAAGAGGTTCTTTCTCGGGCCCGATCAAGACGTCGCAGCGTTGAAGCACCACATCACGGAAGCCGTGCGCCAGGGCGGAGCGTTCGTACGCCTCGCATCCGCCGGAGACAGCACCGTCGACGTGCTCATCACTCCGGAAGTCTCGGTGTGGTTGGAAGAGATGGACGCACCGCGGAACGAAGCGGAGGGTACGGCGAGCGTGGAGGCAACTGCCGTGTTTTCGGAGTACGAGGGCTTCGTCCCCGACCCGATACCCGCCTGACCGACGGCGCGAGACATCGCCGATGTCGCTGCCGACAGTCGCGGTTTTACGACGCCACGTGCGGGATACGAATTTGCGAGCGAGCCTCGAGGAGAACAGGAAAAAAGTCAGCCGCCGAGCGAGCCCAAGGCCGGAGTCGGGGGAGAAGCACTGATCTGCTCAGCCGTTCGCGACTCGGTTTCGGCCATCACTGCGAGGAGCACCTCGGACACCAAAGACGAGCCGGTTACTCTGTCGAGAAACGTGCGCGCCCTGTCGTCGAGGGCTCCGCAATTAGCAGCGTTGACGACGACTTCTCTGACGCTCTCCCGCTTCCCCGGCGACAACTGGCCGATTACGCGGTCAGCCTCGGCGAGCAGTTTCCAGTCCATCGTCCTACTTCCCGGGAATCGGTACGATCCCCTGCGCGCTCCGCGGGAACGTCGCCAAGGTCTCGATGGGGATGTTCAGATGAGCGGACACGAGCTGCGGGGGCAGGTGGGCGAGCCAGTTCGCCAGTGACACCTCTTCGTAGTGGTCGCTGCGGAACGTTTCGATGTAGATGAGAACCTCGTCGCCGGTGTTCTCGATGTAGTGGCCGTAGTTGCGGCGGACCACTCCGATGTCGCCGGCTTTGAAGTCCGTAGTGTTCGCGTGCGGTCCCGTGTTGAACACCGTCATGCGTCCCTGGCCCTGCAGGAAGTATTGCCATTCGTCGGCGTTCGGGTGCCAATGCAGTTCGCGCATGGAGCCCGGGTTGATCGTCGTCAAGGCTGCGGCGACGGTTTTCGACGCGGGGAAGTTGGTGCTGTCGGCGATCTGGATCTTGCCGCCGCTGTTCTCGTGGACCGGAGTCGAGCGGGACAGTCGGAAGATCACCGCGTCGTCTGCACCCCATTCGACGTTTGCCGCCGTCTGGTCGGCTTCGAGTTCGCCGGGAACGTCTCCAGGAAAGATCCAGAGGTTGTGAAGGGGAATGTCGTTGAAGACCTCCTGCGCGACGCCGAAGTTCTTCGCCAGTACTTCCGGAGGAGTGTGGGCGAACCAGTCGGTGAGAAGCAGCGTGTTGCTCTCTGACTGGGCACCGTCGTCGAAAGCGAGAACGAACTCCGCACCGTCAGGACCGAGCCCCTGAAGAGAATGAGGCAGGCCGGCCGGGAAGTACCAGAGGTCGCCGGCCTCGACGTCCTGAATGCTCGGCAGGCCCGTGCGACCGAGCGTTGTGATTCGGCACTTTCCGCGCGTCATGACCGCCCACTCAGCGGTCTGATGCCAGTGGAGCTCGCGGATACCGCCGGCTTCCAAAAACATGTTGACGCCGGATATCTCGTCGGAGATCGCGAAGTCGGCCTGGGTGACCTCGCGAGCCCACCCACCGTCTTGCACACGGCGGGGCGAGATATTGAAGGAGGACCAGAAGAACGCCTGCGTGCTGATATCCGTGGCAGGCGAATCGATCTGGTTCGGAAACTGGCTTTCGATGACGAGATTCTGGGGTCCCGTCATTGTCGTGCTTGCCGGGTTGTCGACCGTGTTGACGATGCCTTCGCCCGGCAGGTCGGGGTTGCCGAACGTTGCCGGCTCGTGGTGCGGGGCAGTGGGTTCGTCAGCGTCGTGGTGCATGGCTCTCTCCTTCGTAGATGACAGATTCAGCGGACCATCCCGGCGCCAAGCCTCGCTTGAGCCATTTGACTCAAAGGCCGATTTAAGGAAATAGCGTCACGCGGCTCGGCGACGTCGAGTCGTTTGACGCATGCCCGCCCTGGCACCGTGACGTCACAGTGGTCTCGGCTGGAAACAGCCGCTACGACGGCCAAGGAACCAGAGATGCGGTCCCTCACCAAATAGGGGAGCGGCATCGATGCATCATCTCTCGCAGTCGGCCCAACTTAGAGCGCGAGACACCTACTAGGAAGACGACGATCATGACTGACGAAGGCACGCCCGCAGACTCGCGACTGCCTATCCGACTATCGCGGCTGGCCATCGTCCTCGCCTTCGCCGCGGGTGCCACGGACGCGTTCGCGTTCCTCCAACTCTCCGGCGTCTTCACCGCCAACATGACCGGCAACCTGGTGCTTGCCGGCCTGACCGAGCGATCCGGCTATGCCAACTCCATCGGCGGGATAATCGTCGCAATCCTCGTATTCGTTGCCGTCCTCTACGGGGCTTTCCGGGTGGCACCGGCTGGGTGCAAACACGTCCGACTCGTGGGCGTACTCTCGGTAGCGTTGCTCGCCCAAAGTGCCGTTCTAGTCGCGTGGGTGCTGCTGCCAGCCACAAAAAGCCCGACGGTGATTGCGTTCTTGATCGGCCTCTCGGCCATCGCCATGGCATGCCAGACCGCCGTCGCCAAGAGAGTCGACGTGCGGTCCGGCGTCACCACGACCTACGTGACCGGCACGCTCACGAGCATCATGGCCGATGCCGCCGATCGGAAGCCGCAAGAGCTTTCAACCCGAGTCGGCGTTATCGTCGGCCTTGTCGTCGGCGCGCTCTGCGGCTCGCTACTCGGTGGAATAGACCCGGCGCTCGGCGCGGCGCTGCCAATCTTCCCCGCAGCAGCCGGCGTCGGGTTGCTCGCAGCTTTCCGGTCGGAAGCCCTCGACGCAGCCACGACGCGCTGAAGTCGGACGGAATCACAGATGAAACCGTCGACTGCAACTATTCAGAATGCTCTCTTCGTCTTTGCCGGCGGTGCGATCGGAACTACTGTCCGTTACACGCTGACCGTCGCCTTCGCAGCCGCCGGCGGTCTGCCCGTCATCTTCGCAATAAATGTCACCGGAGCGTTCCTACTCGGCGTGCTTTCCGAACGGGTCAGACAGGCTCGCTCAAGCGGCAGGGCCAAGAAGCTATCGCTATTCCTCGGCACGGGGGCGCTTGGTGGTTTCACAACCTATGGGACGTTCGCGGCCGACACCGAAGGTCTGCTTGACACGACACGGTTCCCCGAAGGCATCGTCTACGGCCTGGCCGCGGTTGTCATTGGCGTCGGGTCGGCGTTCACCGGAGTGCTCCTCGCCGGACGAAGGGGTGCGCGCCAGTCCGGTGCGGAGAAGCCATGACCGTCTGGACGATCGTGGTCGTCGCGAGCGCCGGCGGAGCGGGGGCGGTCTGCCGCTTTCTGCTTTCTGACCTGATCACTCGACACACGAAGGATTCCTTTCCGTGGGCAACGTTTGTGATCAACGTGAGCGGTTCGTTCCTCGTGGGCTTCGCTGCAGGGCTCGCCGCCGCCAACCTCATCCCGCCAGAATGGCGAGTGGTTGTCGGCACCGGCTTTCTCGGCGGATACACGACCTTCAGCACTTTCAGCACGGACGCTGTGCAATTGCTCCGCAGCCGGCGTTCGAGTGCGGCCCTGATCTATTCGCTCGGGATGCTCGTCGCTTCACTGGGTGCCGCGGCAGCGGGATTGTTAGCGGCGGCTAATTTTTGAGTCGGAAATTCAGTGGGTGGGCGCCTCCCAATCCGAGTCATCCGACCGGCGTCAACGTCATTTCGCGGACCATAAGCTCGCCGCATGACCACCAAACCGCGAATCCAGACAGCTGCGATTAGGAAGCCCCGCACTGCACGAAAGCTGGTCCTGACCGCCATTCTCGTGCCGTGCGCGCTGCTCACTGCCGGCTGCTCGTTCATCACGCCGCTTCCACCCACGGACAGCATCAACGTCGGAAACGGTGTCGGTGCGAACCTCGGTCCGGTGAAAATCCGCAACGCCGTCATGGTCACCGCAGAACCCAATTACGTCACCACCGTCAGTTTCATCTTCATGGCCATCAACGAAGGTGACGAAGACGCCACAGTCCTATTCGGCTACAACTCCGAGCTCGGCTACCAGACCGAAGACATCTTCGTGCCGGCGAAGTCGGAAGTCACCATGGGATTCCACCCCGATGAAGAACAGATGATCCTCACAGATCTCGACACCCGCGCCGGCGGGATCTTGTCCGTCTATGCGCTCTCTGGTGAAGAATCGGACGTGATGCCCGTGATGGTGCTGACCGGCGACTTCGAGCAGTACGCGGACTTGCTGCCGCGGCTCGACGACGAAGTCGCGATAGTCGAGTAACTCAGCGCGGCCCAAGCGAGGTCCACGCCTCCTCCTGGACAGACATGTCGATCACTTGTCCTGGCTCGGGAAGAGCGGTCATCACGGCAGCTCGCAGCTTCGGGTAGAGGTCTTTCTCAATCTGCCCGTAATCCATTGCAAACAGACCCTCCCGATCCGTCAGCTCGGACGTCAAGTAGGGGACGGCCTCGTTCGCCGCAGTTATCTCGCGCACCAGACCCAGCTGGTCCGGGCCGTTCCAACCATCCAGAGTTAGCTGCGCGCCACGTTCCGGGGTCTCCATCTGAAGCTCCCAGCCGGACATCGTCGCCGCGAGAAACGACACCGCCGTGTCGTGGTCTGAGGCAAGGAACTGCCGAGAGGCAAGGATCACACCGCTCAGCGTCGGCAGGCCCAACTCGCTCAGAGGTGTGAAGACGAAATCGTCATCGACGTCGAGCTCCGGGTAGTTGACCATGATCTCGAACGGTGTGTGCAAAGCGGAAGCGACGATGCCGTCACCTTGCCCGTCGACGAGCGCCTGCAGCCCGCCGTCCGTCACGTAGTCGAACGTGCCGACTCCGTTGACGGCCATCAGCGCCTTCACCGTCAGCCGCTGCGGCCCGCTGCGGCCCGCTGCCGATAATCCTTGCCCCCTCGAGGTCCGAGGGGGTAAGTATCGGATCGACGGTTCGCGAGATGATGCCCTGAGGGCTGGCCTGGAACACCTGTCCGATGATGACCACGTCGTTGCTCACTTGCAGGTAGTCGAAAAGGCGGACGGTGTCGCTCTCGAAAGCCGTTTGCGCCTTGCCGTCGCGGAGCACCTGCTCCGGCGACGACGGATCACCATCGGCATCGAGATACCCGACCTCTAACCCGAGAGATTCGTAGGAACGCTCGTCCGCAGCCACCCAGACACCGGATAACTCGACGTCGCGAGGACCGTCGAACGCAACGACAACCGGCACGAGCTCTGTCCGGTCGACGTCCTGCTGAACGATTCCTCGCGGGTCGGAGGCGACGCAACCCGCGAGTCCGACGACAGCAATCAAAACAGCCAAGCCGCCGTATGTCCGCGCTGGCCTCGACCGCGGTTTATCGCTCGACCGATGTCCATGTTGGGGGGACGAACCTGGCAGTTCCATAGTGGGAGCCCTTCGTTGATTGTCGTCACGCTACGGGTCGTGCAGGTGAGCCCCCACCGGTCAAATGACGCACTTTCGACTCGATGACACAGACGAGTTGCATCACGCGCGTGGCAGCACTCCGCAGGTAACAAGCGAACGTCTCTGTGAGTCATCTGACTGATTCGGGAGCTCGGAGATCAGGTCAGGCTGGGCTGTGGGCGCGACGCTCTGAAGAATTCACGCAAGACGGAACGGCTTCGTCCTCGGACGTCAATTCCGCGACCTAACGGCAACGGCGCGTTTCCGTCTCGCCGAGAAAGAAAGGCCGATCGCTGGTGGATGCTGCGCAGATCAGATCTTCGTTCCTCGAGTTCATGGAAGAGCGTGGGCACGTGCGGATCGCCCGCGCCAACCTCGTGCCGAAGGACCCGAGCACGCTCTTCACCGGTAGCGGCATGCAGTCGTTGCTGCCCCACCTACTGGGGAAAGCCGACCCGAGCGGGAAGCGCCTCGTCGACGCCCAGCCGTGTCTTCGCGCACAGGACATCGGCGAAGTCGGCGATAACCGGCACACCACCTTCTTCGAAATGCTCGGCAACTGGAGCCTCGGCGGCTACTTCAAATCGACACAGATTTGGACGTTCTTCGAGTTCCTGACAGATGTAGTCGGACTCGACCCGAAGAGGCTCTATGTAACCTGCTTCATCGGCGACGACGAGCACGGGCTGCCGCGCGACAACGAGTCTGCGGCCATCTGGCGGGCCGCATTCGCCTCCAAAGGCATCGACGCCCAGATCGCAGAAATCGGCTCAGCAGAAGCCGGCGACGAGCGAGGCATCAGCGAAGGCGAACGCATCTTCTTCTACGACTCCGACCAGAACTGGTGGAGCCGCGGCGGCGGGCTGCTCGCAACACCCATCGGTGACCCCTGCGGCCCCGACAGCGAAGTCTTCTACGATTTCGGGCCCGAACACCAAGACCCGAGCTACGGCCTCGCCCACCCCGCAAGCGACGGCGGCCAGTTCCTCGAAATCGGCAACCAGGTCTTTATGCAATACCGGCGAAGCGACGACGGAGGATTCGAGCCGCTGGAACGCCGCAACGTCGACTTCGGCGGCGGGCTCGAACGCATTGCGGCAGCGTCGCAGGGCATCCCCGACATCTACACCGTCGGCGTCCTCGCGCCCCTGATCCAGATCCTCGAAGACCTCGCCGGCCGGAAATACTCCGACGAGCCGGAACCGATGCGGATCATCGCCGACCACCTTCGCGGTGCATTCTTCCTCGCCGCCGACGGAGTGCGCCCGTCCAACAAAGAGCAAGGGTATGTGATGCGACGTCTCCTCCGACGCGCGATCGCCACCGCGCGGACAATCGGTCTGCATGATGAGTTCTTCGCGCCTGTCATCGCTGAGATCGGTTTCATCTACCGGGACGCATACCCGGAGATCGAAGCGCAGGGAGCAGAGATCCTCGCCACGCTTCTCCACGAGGAGCAGGCCTTCAGAAGGACTCTGGACGGGGGCCTTCGCGCCCTTCAACGGTTCCAAGGCGCCACGCTCACCGGGCAGGACATCTTCACGCTTTCCGACACATTCGGCTTCCCTCGTGAGATCACGCTGGAGGAAGCCGAGAAGCTGGGGATCGCCGTCGTCGAAGGATGGGAAATTGCCTTCGACGTCTCGCTTCGGATGCAGCAGGCCACATCACGCAACTCATCAAAGCTCGGCGCCCGCTCGGGCGGTTAGACCTAGCCGCGCTCGGGCGGCCGATCGGACGCCGAGCCTGACGAGAGGACGACTGGATTGTCTGAACTGCACCCGCCCACGGCACCGATCGATGATGTTCGGCCCGAGAGGCGATCTAACCAAGACGGAGCCCTGCCTAGCGCAGCCCATTCCGCGTCCGCGCTGACGGACCGGCCCGGGGCGTTCTTCAGTGCTCTTCTCACCGAGCACTTCGTTCTCGAATCCGCTCGGAGCATCACCGTTTCTGAATCGAGCAGTCGGGCCGCCCTTTATCTGACGACTCTGTCGAGTTCTCTAGTCGCGTTCGGGTTCCTTGCCCACACCGAGTTCGCAGGCGGATTCCTCGGCATCGTCGTCCCGGTGGTCTTCCTGCTCGGAATTTTCACCTACGAGCGGCTGGTGGAAACTTCGCTCGAGGACGTCGCCGCCCTCGCCGCCATCCAACGCATACGACGCTACTACCGGTCGATCTTGCCCGGTGCTGAGAGCTACTTCATGATGCCCCGCGGCACTCGTGCGCCGAACGAGCTTCTCGAGATAGGGCGCAGCGGTTCATGGAAAGGCGGCGTCTTCTTCACGATGTCGTCGGCGATCGCTGTGGTGAACTCGATCGTGGCCGGCGCAGGCGTGGCTCTTCTCCTCAACCATCTACGCGCGCATGAAGGCGTATCGGTGGGTCTGGGCGTACTCGCGGCCGCGCTACTCGCCGCTCTGCATTGGATGTACCAAGTCGGGCGGTACGCACAGATGCGACGCCTGGTCGTCGACTACGAGGCCTCCGACGAGCTGATCGATCGTTAGACGCTCGCAACGACGATTGCGTAGCGAACTCGACCTAACCCGCAGCAGCCGCAATGGCTCCGGCTGTGCTGTTTCCGGACACGGCGCCGCTTTCCGATATCCCGATCAACGCGTCCCGAAGCCCTGCCCGCGAGGTAACGCCCAATTTTGGGAAGACCCGATACAGGTGGCCACTGACGGTGCGCGGGGAGAGGTAGAGCTGGCTCGCAATCTGCTTGTTAGTCAAGCCGTGAGCGGCGAGCGACGCGACCTGCCGTTCCTGCTCGCTGAGAACACCGTCTGCCATCGGCTGCTGGGACGCCTCCGGGATGCCGCCAGCCGCGCGCAACTCACGTTGGGCACGGAGGCGCCATTGCTGCGCGCCGAGCGTCTCGAACGCGGCGGCAGCGATGCGGAACTGCGCCCGCGCCTCAAGCGGATTCATTGTTCTACGCAATCTCTCGCCGTAAGCGAGACGGACTCGCGCCGCCTCGAAGGGCAAATCCGTGCTCGCAACCGCGGCCAAAGCCTCTTCGAACTGCTCTCGTCCGTCGTTATCGTCGTCCAGGATCGCCCGGCAAGCTGCCAAGATCATCTGATGGCGCGCTGACGGCAGCTCTCCCAATGAAGTAGTCGCGGTATCGAGGAGCGCTCGGCCATGATCCGGAAGCCGCAGCCGCGCGGCCGCTTCGACAGCGTCCAAGAGCTCGATAGGCCCGTAGCCGCCTCGAAGCCAGCGGCCGGACGCCGGTGGGCTGGCAGCCGAGCGCGCATACGCTTCTTCGAAGTTTCCAGCAGCCAGGTCGATGGCTGAGCGGGCATGATCGGCCACCCGTGCAATGAACGGGGTTCCGTGGTCCAACGCCCAGCTTGTCGCCGCGTCGGCAGCAGCTCGAGCCTTCTCCGGGTCGCCGCGCAACGACAAGAGGATGAGCCTGTTCGCGTCGAAGAGAGCGACGAGCGTTTGAGCTCCGAGCCGTTCGGCCAGAGCGCGGCCGGTTTCCAAGAGCTCGTCAGCGCGTTGCCAACCACCGCGCTGCACACACGCCACGGCGCTGCGGTAGATGTGGAGAAGACCAGGAAGATCCTCTTCGCTCTCGGCGCGAGCGAACAACTGGTCGATCTGAGCCCTGCGCGGGTCAGTGGGATCGAGAAGCATCCACGCAACGTGCAAGGAAACCTGCTTCCAGGTGGCTCCGTCAGAAGCAGAGCGGCTGGCTTCCGCGACCAGGTGTCGGGCTTCGCGTGTAGCTTGCAATCCGGTTTCCAAGCAGTTCTCCACGAGAAGCAAGACCGGATCGACGGCACGCCCACCTCGGCTGGCTGCGACGACTTCCCACCACGACGAATCACCGTGGCTGAGGCAGGCCAGATGAAGTACGGAGAGAATCCGATCAGCGGTGTCCCCGTCCGGCGTGGTGTCGAGTAACGCCAGCAAGTCCCTCTTCACACGCCGGTCGGCACCCCGCTGGATCACATGCACAAACTGGACGGCGGCGGACAGGATGGCGGGATAGCTCTGGCCTTCCGCGATCATCCGTTTCACGCAGTCCTCGACGACAACGAATTGGCCCGTATAGGCAGCGTTATCCGCCGCGCGCACCAGGAAGTCTGCCTGCGCCTTCGACACACTCGCAAGATGCGATGCGCTCAGGAACGCGGCCGTCCCCTCGTGCGGTTTTCCGGAGGCAATGCATGCCTCCGCCGCTTCTGCCATGCGGTCAGCAAGACGGTCATCGAGGCCCTCAGCTGCAGCCGCCTCGACGAATAGCGACAGGTGATCGGGCGATGCGGTGATGGCGGCGACTTCCGCGCGGGCAGCGGCTAGCTCTTTCTCAGTAGCGAGACAGAGGAGTGCAGCACGTGTGACAGGCGTATCGAACTGCACGGAGCCCTGAGTCGGAAAGGCGAGCCCTGCGCGGAACGCTTCTGCGACCTCGTCCGCTAGCTCGAGTGCCGATGCCGTTGGGAGTTCGGCCGCGAACTCGACCTGTGCGACCGCCGCGACGAGCAGACGGGCTCGGGTGAATCGGCTTAGCTTGGCGAGACGTTCTACGGCCGGTTCGATGATCCGCGGGCTTGACGGATAGGCCGGGAAGATCGTGACCTTCGTTTCCCACGGGAAGGCTGACCATGCATGCCCGATGACGTCGAGGATCAGCGGATTTCCTGCGGCGAGCCGGAGTAGCAGGCGCCGACGTGACGGCGGAAGATCGATACCGGTGCGGTAGATGAAAGCTTCCGCTTCCTGGACCACTAGGGGTTTGAGTGCCACGAGGCGGAGCGAATTCCATCCGGGAAATAGGAGACGGTCGCTCGTTGAGACCACAGACACCGTCCGGGTAGTTCGGGACAGGAATGTCAAGTTCGCATGGAGTTGCTCGCGAGTTCCGCGGTCCAGCTCCTGCCAATCATCGACCAAGATCACGTGGCGCGAATCGCGGTCATCGTCGCCGAACCGACGGTCATCGACCGCGTGAGGTCTCGCCGTCTGGGGGAGGAGCGTCAGCAGCGCCGACAGTGAAGCGGAGGCCATGACGATGTCATCGCCTTGTCCCCGGATCTCGATCACCTGGTGCCCTGACGCTCGCGCGGAACTCGCCGCCGATGCAAGCGTGAACGACTTGCCCGATCCTGCACCGCCTTCGATGACGACGAGCCGTTCGAGGAACGAGGCGGACGGGTCTAGCGCCTGGGCGAAGGCCTCGTGAGACGGCATGGTGGCGTGCCCAGTTCGGTAGTCATGAATATCGATGCTCATAGCGCTACTCCTCGTGCGGGGAATCCAAGGGTGCTGACTGAAATTGACGGTAGGGCTCATTTGCTGCAGTTCGTTCCTACGAGGCGAGCAACTTCGCCGCCCGGGTGTCCAAAAAACGCAGTTCACTAAATCGCACCCGAAGGCGCCGAAACTCTCGAGTTGACCTCGACAATCAGTCCAGCGCCTCGTATTGGTGAGTCGCAATGCAGAAACCATGCAGGAATAGCCACGAAAGTCGGTCGATTGCTCGATTTCTCGGCCGGTTCGATCCGGAAACGTGGACCCTTCAGACGCGAAGCGGGAATGAGTTCATCAGAAGTCGAAACTTTACATTTGCCACGCAAGCGAGGGTGGTGGCCTGTCATTCTCGTGGGATGCTTTCGAGCAGAATGCAGATCGGAAGGCTTCGTTATGTTCCATTTGAGAGAGCACGCAATGGAGTCGGGGCGCGCCGAATGAGATCGTCGAGAGCCATATCCGAAATCCTCCGTCGGCATCGACTTGCGGCAGATCTGACTCTGGAAGGCCTGTCCAACCTTTCGGCGATAAGCGTGCGGACCATCAGCGATATTGAGCGAGGTGTGAGTTCAGCGCCACAGGTACGGACGATCGCCGCCCTTGCAGACGCGTTGAGACTCGACGCCGGCGCTCGGGAAGACTTCCTCGGTGCAGCTCGTGCCCGAAGGAGTGTCCGCGGCATCTCCGCGCGAACGTCCGCCGGCTCACCGCACCGTGTCCTTGATTTCGCCGGACGCGAGCGCGAGATCGACGAGGTGCTCGACTACCTGTCAGCCGACTCGGAGAGCCCGGGGTCCACCGCGATACTGTTGACCGGGGCGCCGGGCATCGGGAAGACCGCCAGTGCAATGGAGGCATTGAGCCGTCCACATGATGGTCCGGCCGACACGATCTTCGTGGACCTCGACGGGTTCAGCGTCGAACCTCTCACCCCACTGCAGGTGCTCAAAGCAGTTCTTCGGCAGATGCCCGGCATCGGCGACAACGCCCCTGCCGATCTCGAAGAGGCCGCGCGCCTGTGGCGGTCCGCTGCCGCCGACAACCCACGATCGATCATCCTCGACAACGCGGCACTCGAGTCCCAGGTCCGGCCCGTGCTGACGGCAGATGGCGGCACCAAGATCATCATCACCTCGCGGCGTAGCCTTGCCGGTCTCGAAGGGGTGCGCAGGGTCATGCTCGGCCCTCTCAGCGAGCAGGACGGCGTCAGGCTTCTCGAGCGTCTTATCCCGGCCGGCCAGCGGCAGAAGAATGACCTCAGCGAGCTGGCCCAACTCTCCGATCGGATTCCACTCGCCCTCAGAATCGTAGGCAACCGAATCGCGAGCCGCCCTCGCTGGCAGGCCGCCGACTTCGCCGTGCGAATGAGGTCGTCGGAGGACCGGCTGCATCTTCTCGTTGCCGGAGACCTGGCCGTTGAGACGGCGTTCGCATTGTCGTACGACGACTTGGACCCGCAGACAGCAAACCTGTTCCGGTCGATCTCCGTCATCGACGGATTTACTTTCGATGCCAGGATCGCCGCTGCCACTGCGGGCATCGACGTGGTCGAGGCTGACAACCTGCTTGAAGAGCTCACGGATCTCGGACTCGTGGAATCCCGCGGAGGAAATCGTTACCGGGTGCACGACCTTCTCCGGCTTTTTGCGTCCGCACGGCTCGACCGCGAGAGCGGCGGGCGGAAGGGCGCTGATACACGCGACCGGCTCCGCGGATGGCTGCTCGCATCGCTGGAGCGGGCGGGCGCCTGGTTCGAGCCCGATCGCGTGCCGGAAACACAGTCAGACGCTGGCGCAGCGTTCCCGGATGCGACCACCGCCCAAGAGTGGATACGGTTGGAAGAACCTCGCTGGTGGCCAGCGCTGAGATCCGCGGCCTCGCACGGCGAACACGACATCGTCACCGACGTCGCCGACTCACTCCACTGGTTCTCCGAACTCTGGGTCGAATGGGGCCACTGGCGGGACGTCTTCGCGCTGGCTGTCTCTTCGGCTCGGGCGCTCGGCGATCCGCGCCTCGAAGCGATGCATCTCGGATACCTCACCTGGGCCACGATCGTGGAGACTGGTGACGACATTGAAGCCTTGAGTCTCGCCGAACTTGCCGTAGCGGCAGCGACACTCGCCGACGACCCGACCCAGCTCGGCTGGGCAAAGTTCTACGCGGCGTGGGCGAACTTACGTGTGGGACGGATGCGGGAAAGCACTGTGCTCGCTCTTGAGTCTGTGGCCGTTTTCGAATCAGTCGGCTACCACGACGGTGCCGCACAGCCGATGACACTGATCGCGCGATTGCAGCATGATCGTGCCGGCCATGAACAGATCATCGTAGCCTTGCAGCAGATTGCCGCACGCATGGACGCGGACACGTCCGCGAACCGGGCGATAGTGCGGATTACAACGATGCTCGTGGTCCACAAGTTCCTGTCCGTCAGTTACCTCGCCGTGAACAGGCCACTCGATGCTCTGGCTGCTTCTACGGCTGCAGTGGATACCGCGACCGAATTCGCAACCGGGGTCCGACTCGCGGGGGCGCTCCGCTATCGAGCGGTCGCTCAGCTCGCGCTCGGAGATTTTGACGCGGCCGATCGAGACATTGCCGCAGCGTTCAGTCACCTCGATGTGAAGAGCACGAACGCTCTGGTCGTCCGAGAGAAGGAAGCGCTCGAATATCTGAAAAACTTGTCGCGGCAACGGATTACGCGCCCGGAGATCGACCTCCCACACTGACCCGATGTCCAACCGGTCAGGCCTCGTCGGCTACCCATTGATCGAGGACGATCTCGATCGGCTGTGTCGGTGGCAGCTCGATGTCCTCCGGACGGATCTGTCTTGAGCGAAGTTTCGTGGAAGAAGCCGGGTGAATCATTTCAGTGCGTTCCATTCGAATGCGGAAGAGGTGAGGGGGAGAAGACGGCCGCGGTAGGCGAGGCAGTAGACCGTGTTGGCCCACGGATCGTTGACTACTCCGGCCGCCTGTCCTGCCAAAGGGCAGAAGAGGTCGACGTCGCGGTACTCGCTGGCACCGGCACCGCTGACGACATTCAGCCTCGAGCGGATGCGTCCGGTCGCCGAGAGCTGGACGACCGTGACATCCGCAGCGTGGCCGAGAGAGGCGACGCGCAGACCAGTCGCCTCGATCCACCAGCTGAGCGCGTCCCGCATGTTCGGGACGATGACCGTTTGGACTCCAGAAGGCCGGAGGGGAACGGCACTTGCCTCCCGTGATCTGATCGCCGTGAGCATGTCGTCACCCGTGAAGCTGTCGCCAGGCGACGATCTGGAATCCGGTGATCTCGAAGCTCGCGAAACTCAGAAGTTCGCAGACCGGCTTCCCGCTCAGCCCGAGGCGCAGGATCTGTTCCACCAGAACGACGGTGCCTGAGACGGCAATATGGGTCGGTGTGATCGTGAAGGTCTCGAAACCGTCGAAAATGCTCTGGCACATGCGAAGGACATCGTGACGCCCGAGGACACGCTCGTTCGCGCTCGGCTCGTAGACGACGTCCGGGCTGAGGAACGGCTCGAGTTGCCGCAGGTCGCGGTTACCCACATTGGCGAGGAAGTCGCGCACGACCAGTTCCTCTTCGATAGCCATCGTCCATTTCGACAGCGCGTCGTTCAGTGGATCGAGCATGGTGCCTCCGTCCGGAATCCGATTGCTCCGACTTTCGTCCATCAGGCCAGCACGTCGTTAGGGTCAGATGGCTGTAATCGGTGCCGGTTTCTTGCCTCGGAGGGCCAGAGCGGTGATCGCTGCTGCTGCGCACGACGCCGCTCCCAACCAGACCGCCCACTGCGGGCTCGCCGCGCCGACCGCCCCGATGATCGCCGCGCCGATCGGCGTGCTGCCCACGAACGCTGTCGACCACAACGCGGTGACCCGTCCGCGCATCTGAGGGGAGGCAGCGAGCTGGATGGTGCTGTTACCGGTGGTGATGAACGTGAGGCTGGCCATTCCCACGACGACCAGGAGCGGGGCAGCGACGTAGACCGTCGGCGCGAAACCCGTCGCGGCCATCGCCACCGCGTAGAGAGAAGCCGCCCGGATCAACCGGGCTATGCCGGTCGCTGGACGTTTCAGACAGTAGATACCCCCGAGGACGCTTCCCGTCCCGAACGAGGCGATCAACCAGCTGTATCCGACCGCACCCGCATGCAGCGGCCCTTCGGCGAACAACGGCAGGCTGACCTCGAACTCGTAGGTGAACGTGCCGATCAGCGCCATCATGATCAGAGGAACAAAGATCTCCCGTCGGCTGAAGGCGTAGCGGAAACCTTCGACGAGCTGGCCTTTCGCACGCGCGACCGCCGCCGCCGGGTGCAACGCCGACACCCTGATCAAAGCCAGAGCCACGATCACCGCGGCGAAGCTCGCAGCGTTGATCGCGAAGCACCACGCGATTCCGAGGCTGGCGACCACGACGCCGGCGACGACCGGGCCGACAGCCCTCCCGACGTTCACGAACGTGCTGTTGAGCGTCACAGCGTTTCGGACGAGTTCACGGTCAACCATCTCGGGGATGAACGCTTGCCTCGCCGGATTGTCTAGAGCCGTCAGGCACCCGAATCCGATCGCCATCACGAATACCATCCACACGGTCATCAGATGGGTGGCGATGAGGAAGCAGGCGATCGATGAGAGGCTGGCGAGCCCAATCGCGGTGAGCATCAGTATCTTGCGTTTGTCGTGCCGGTCGACGATCAGCCCGGCGTACGGGGTGAGGAGGAGGACCGGCAGATAGCGCGCGGCCGTGGCAAGGCCGAGGACCACCCCTGAGTTGGTCAACTGCAGGATAAGGAGACCTTGAGCGACAGTCTCGGTCCATGAGCCGATCAGGCTGATCGACTGGCCAGCGACAAACACCCGGAAGTTCCGGACTCGGAACGCGGGGAACGTCAGCGTGCGAGAAGCCGTCTGGTCATCCGAAGTCGGGCTCGCCGTAGGCTCCATGCGACGAGTCTGCCGTCAGGGCAGAAGGGGGGGCGACAGTCATTTGACTCTTACGCGCGGTCCACCCGGTCGAGAGAATCGAACGCGCCCGCACCCTGCGGCCGGACGGAGAACCATCGTGAGCCTCGAGAAGAAGACACCCGCCACCACGGTGCCGCCGTCGGAGGACGCCCACCTGTCCGAGGACCCGCTCACCGATCCGGAACCGCCGGCCGAAGGCGGGCTGGCCGATTGGCTCCCTATCGCTGTTCCCGCCGACAGCGACGGCCCCCTACCGTGATCGATCTGACTGTCGTCGATCGTTGCTGCCGGTGAACGGGCCAGCCGCGTATGTGAGGTCTCCGAACGCATTTGAACGTGATGTTTGACTGGCTGGGGACGGTTCCCTCGATGGTGTTGCTGCTGATCGTCGCGGGCGTCGTCGCCGTCGAGAGTTTCGGGGTGCCGCTGCCAGGCGAGACGATCCTCATCGCCGCGCAGCTCGCTGTCGTGCTCCACCCCGACGGCGTCTCCCCGTGGGTGGTAGCCCTCGCGGCGATGATCGGCGCTGTCTCCGGCGACACGTTCGGGTACGTCATCGGACGGAGATACGGCAAGCACATCCTCCTCGCCGGATCCCGCCGCTTCCCCCGGCTGCTCAGCCAACAAAAGATCGACAAAGCACTCGACACCCTGACCCGCTACGGTCTGTACGCCGTCTTCTTCGGACGCTTCGTCGCCGTTCTGAGGATTTTCACCTCACCGCTCGCAGGGGCATCCCGGATCCCGTACCACCGCTTCGTCGTGGCGAGCGCGGCGGGAGCTGCCGGATGGGCATTCGGCCTGACAGCTCTGGTCGAACTTTTCGGTCCCGAAGTCCGGACGTTCGTGCACCAGACGTCCTGGGCCGCTTTGGTCGCCGTAATCGCGGGTGCGGCCGCTGTGATCGTCCTGGTCAGTAAAACAGCGCACGGCAAGAAGGTCGGGTCGGCGCTCGCCGCCGTCGCCCGACTGGCCCGGCGCATCCCCTTCGCCATCGCATTCACCGTCGTGTTTCTTGCGATAGGGGCAGCCACCGGCTCGTTGTGGACCCGTGCCGAGAGAGCGTCTTGGTATCCCGACATCGCCTACGGGCTTCCGTCCTTCGCCGACGGACAGTGGTGGACGGTAGTCACCGGAACGCTCATCGCCTCCGTTCCCGTCGACTACGCGTCGTTCGTGCTCGTCGGCGCCACAGGGCTCGCCTGGCTCGAGACCAAACGCGGCACCAAAGTAACGGCACTCGTCTTCGCCGTCGGCCAGACGGCGGCAGTGGTGATCGCCGCAGGCGTCGCCGCTCTCGCCACCGCAGCTTCCACGGCGTGGGCATCGGAGATCGGATCGCTCGACGCCGGACCCTCCGGCGGTTACGTGGCAACTCTTGCGTTCATCGCACGGACGCTGCCCGCCCCTTGGCGGCTGCGGGCGAAACTCGCGCTCGGCGGATTGTTCACCATGCTCCTGCTCTTCGTCGGCGATCTTGCCTCCCTCGAGCACTTCATCGCCGCGGTCCCCATCCTCCTGTGGCCCGACCGTGTCCGACATCGGACCACCCGCCGCGACTGGCGCCTCATCGCCTTCGCCGGAACCATCACCCTCGCTGTCGCACCAGTGCTCGGTGCCATCATGCCTACCGCAGGCCCGCTCGGTTCCACCGACCCCGCGAACGCCGCATGGACCGCCGCGCTCGCCACAGCCGTCGTCGTCGCCATCATCGCCAACGGACTCCGTATCGGGCGTCGCCTCGCCTGGCAGATCGCCGTCCTACTCGCGGTCGCCAACACCGTCTGGGGCATCGTCCTCCTCGCCCTGCAGGCCGAGAACATAGCCGTCTCACCCGCCGTCCAGACGTCGTTGGCGTCCTCCGTTCTCTGGGCGGTCCTGCTCGTCATCCTCATCGCCGGACGGCGCGGTTTCCTCGTGCCCTGGCGTCGGAAGAGCAGGACGCTCGAAGGCGACGCGTCGTTGGATCCCACGTCATCGCTCCTGAAATGGGGAGGAGGCACCCTCTCGTGGATGCTCACCTGGCCGCCCCTGAAACCCGCGAGCATCGAAGACCACTACTTCGGCCACGAACAACACGGCGTCGTCGTCATCGTCCTCGGGGACCCGGTCGGCGATCCGACCACACAGAGAGACGCGCTCGAGGCGTTCGACCACCGGGCCACGGAGCTCGGGCTCATACCGTCCCTCTTCTCCGTATCCGACACGGTCCGCCGGGCGGCGCCGCCGTCATGGCGTAGCGTGCTCATCGCCGAAGACGCCATCATCGACCTAGACGGTTTCGCCCTCACCGGCAAACAGTGGCAGCCTGCCCGCACCGCGCTCCATCGGGCCGAAAGGGAGGGTATCCGGTTCGAGATGGTCACACTCTCCGAAGCGCCATGGGCAGTTGTCACCCAAGTCCGGGCGATCTCCGAAGCGTGGGTGGGAGAGAAAGCACTGCCGGAGATGGGGTTCACCCTCGGGGGTGTCCGGGAGGCTCTCGACCCGGAAGTCAGAACAGCCCTCGCGATCGACGCCGACGGCAGCATCCATGGGGTCCTCAGCTGGCTGCCCGTGTACGGGGATGCCGGCGAAGTCGTCGGCTGGACGCTGGATCTGATGCGGCGCCGGGACGGAGGCTTTGCGCCAGTGATCGAATTCCTCATCGTCTCGTCCGCGCTGCAGTTCCAGGAAGAGTCGGCGAAGTTCCTGTCGCTGTCCGGAGCGCCGCTCGCCGGTCTCGTCGACGACGACATGGACGACACCGGAGTCGTCCAGAGAGCCCTCATCTCCATCGGAAGGCTCCTCGAGCCGTTGTACGGATTCCAGTCCCTCCACGCGTTCAAAGAGAAGTTCCATCCGCGGTATGAGCCGATGTACCTGCTGTACAGGGACGAAGCCGACCTTCCGGCGATCGCCGTCGCCCTCGTGCGCGCGTACCTGCCTGATGCTTCGGCGATCGACCTTGCCCGCGCCGGCCTGCAGATGGTGCGTCGGTGAGGCGGGGGGACGATCATGACCGGACGGCGACCCGGACGGGGTTCGTCGGCGCCTCCAGGCCGCCATGCCCCATCCACAATGAGCCTTGCCCATCCGGGGCAGCGAGAGGACGACCATGCCGCATTCCAGCAATGAAGAAGCCGACGGAATCCACGCTGTCAAGGAGCACCGGCCGCCACGGAGCGCCCGCGTAATACCCGCGAAGAATTGGCATGAACGTGCGAAAGACCGGATGAAAGTCGGCGACCGCGCCGCCGACATCCTCCGCAACGGCATGGGGAGCTGGCGTTTCGTCGGCGGTTTCATCGGTTTTATGCTGGTCTGGGCTTGGATCAACAGTCTCGGAAACTCCTGGGATCCCTACCCGTTCATTCTGTTGAATTTGCTGTTGAGCATGCTCGCCGGCCTGCAGGGAGCGATCCTTCTCATCTCCGCCAGACGGCAGGACGCGATCGCCGCCGCCCTCGCCCAGAGCGACTACGAGACGAATGCGGCCGCCAAGGAAGACATCGAGAAAGTGATGGCAATGAACGACCAGCAGACCATGCTGCTGATAAAGCTCTTGGACTTGAAAACCACCGCCACCGACAATGCTCCCAGCGAGATGGGCGCATCCGGATCAGGCACGGTGGACAACCCGTCGACGACGTAGCGGCTCCGACGGGCGCCGCCGCGAGTTGCCCGCAGCCGACATGCGCCGCGACACGGTCACCGCAATCAGCACCAGCAGTGCGATACCCGCACCGAGCGATGTGTCCTCGATACGCACACCGACGACATCGATCAATGGTTCCCCGGCTCCTTTCGCCGCGATGACGAGCGCCATAGGTGTGATCGCCACCAGTGACAAACCGAGGTTGCGGGCCTGCAGAATCCGGAACAGGAACATCAGCACCGCGATCAGAGCCACAAGCGTCAAGCCGTCCGGATCCCACAGCGCGATCAGATAGAAGACGAGGAGCGCCACAGCCGTGCCGAGCACACGATGCAGCGCTAGCAGGGTGCTGAGACGCACCTGGCTGTCCTTCTGCAAAATGGCGATGATCGCCAGCAGCACCCATTGGACGCGGTGTAAGTCGAGCGCGGCGCTCACGGTCACCGCGACGGCGGTGGCGATCGTGAGCCGCCAGAAGATACGTTTCACCTCCGCTGTGAAGGCGAATCTCCACGGACTCCGCTTCGCATAGAGAGTCGCGTCGCGCCGGCGGACCGAAGGAACAACCAGCGGTGCGAGGACGACGAGGTACGCGGTCGCCATACCGATCACGAGCATCCCGATTGCGACCCCCGGATTAAGCCCGGCTCCCTGAAGAGATGCCGGCGCCGTCAAAGTACCCATCGCACCGGTGATCAGCACATAGAACATCGACCCCGGAGACCCGACCGCGAACCCGAGCCCCAGTAACGACGATACGACCGCGACCACAAGCATTGCGACCAGGCTGCCAAGCAGCGACGTTCCGGTGACAATGCCGATCATCGCCGCAAGCAAGAATCCTGCCATCATTGCCGGCAGACGGACCGCACGCTCGTGCCTGCTCCGGTCGGGGAGATGCAGGACAAGGAATGACCCGAGAGATGCGGTCAAGCCCAAGGTCAGCTGCCCGGCTACCGCAAACACAAGTAGCGGAAGCGCCACTGCTGCGGTCGCCGTGACCGCCGTCGGCCATTGCGGCTCGGTCTTGTGGAATGTGAACAGGTCGATCAGGGCAGCGGCAGTGGCAGTGCGGCGGGTGCGGGCGGGCGGCATTTCTCGCGACGGCTTTCTAGTCGTGCCGGCGGGCTCTTTGCGCTGCTGCATGTTCTGAGTGTCGTGCGGTCAGAGAGATTCCTTCTCGTCCGCGACCTCTCGCTCGGGTTCACCGTGCGGGATCTCCTCGTCGAAGATCGCGCCGGCTGGATCGGGCTCCTCCGGGTCGCCGGCGAATTCGAAGCCGTCCTGGTTCGGGTCGTTCGACATCGTCATGGTTGTCTCCTTTTTCCGGGTGGTTGTCCGGGGTCAGCGGGCGAACGGCAGCGAAAGTCCGAGACGTCGTCCGTAATCGGCAATAGCTCGGCCGACGGGGAGGCGCTCTTCGTCGTATTGGGCGAGTGCTTGCGCCGGTGGAAGCCGATCGAGCAACGCGGCCAAAACCATCGCGTCGCCGGCCGCCTTCGCAGCGCCCATTGCAGTGTGCGGACGCACCATCACGGCTGCGTCGCCGAGCAGGGCGACACGCTGGCGTGTCATCCGAGGGGGAACATAGTCGTAGATCGCCTGCAGGAAAGGCTGCGGTTCGGCCGCGACCGCTTGTGCGAAAGCGAGAGGCAATTCGAGCTCTGCCGTACCCGCCAGATCCTGACGGAAGTCCTCGGACAGTTCGCCCGGCGCCAGAGATACGCTCTCAGCGGGCTTCCCGGATCGGGCCATTATCGCCGCCAGCTCCGTCTCCCGAACGGATCGGTACCAGACCCAGTTGTACCGGCGGCGGCCGGGTTCGATCTCGCCACCGGCGCCGGGAACCAGGTAGCCCAGCATGTGGGAACGTGGGCCGGTAAAGAATCCGAAGCGATCGAGCAAGGTGGTTCTTGCCAAGACCGGCAGAGCATCTTCCGGGACGAGCCCCCGCCATGTCGCATACCCGACGTACGTGTTCGTGTGATGCTCGGGAGCTACGGCTCTGCGGGTAACGGAGTTCAGGCCATCGGCGCCGACCACCACGTCGAAGTGGTGCTCGGTACCGTTTACGAGCTCGACGGTTGCTCGATCATCTGTCGAATAGACCGCTCGAACGGGATGTCCCAAACGGTACTGATCCAACGGGATCAAGGTGCGGAATACCTCGTAGAGGTGATCCCATGACAATTGCGTCTGGGGAGTCGGATCCCGATATACGACATTGCCGTCGCGGTCGAGAGTTACCCGCTCATGCGCGACCACACCGATGCGCGCGTCAGCATCGTGTCCGGTCTGATGGAGGATGTCGAAGAGCTCCTGCTGCGCTACTAGACCCGCACCTCGCCGGTACAACCCGGCCCGGGAACGCTCGAGCACGGTAACGCGGTGTCCGTCACGGGTGAGAAGCGCCGCGGCAAACAGTCCGCCGATCGAGCCACCGACCACTCCGATGTCCAGTCTGGGTGTCATTGGCGGGCCTTTTTCGATAGTGATCGGGTCGATGACTCGATCGCTGAACGGGCATGCTGATGCACATGTTCTCCTCTCAACTCCGACGCAGAAAACTCAACTCCGACGCAGAAAACTCAAGTCCGAGGCCGAGATCCAGCTTCCCCTCCACTGTTTCAAGGGTCGTGTGCGGATCGCTTGAGTCGGATGACCTGTCCGACATCCACATATTCATCGGATGACGAGAGCAGGTCAGATGACTCTCGCGCGGGCGAAGACGCCACTGCGAATCTCGAGATGCCGGACGTCAGCGAGACTTCACCTCCTGGCGTCCGGCGGTCCGGTCCACCCGACCGGTGCCCGCCGCAACCAGTGAGGGAACCCATGACATACCCATCAGCCCCGCGCCCGGACCAGCCCACGCTCGTCGGCCGACTGCTCGCAGAAGGCGCCGGGACATTCGTCCTCGTCTTCGGACTCATCGGAACTGCGATCTTTGCGTCGGGCCCGTTGGAAGGCGACGGCACACCCGAGCCCGTGGGCATCCTCGGCGTCGCCCTCGCCCTCGGGATCTCTGTGATCATCGGCGCGTACGCCTTCGGACCGATCTCCGGCGGTCATTTCAACCCTGCCGTCAGTCTCGGTCTGGCCTCCGCAGGCAAGCTGGCCTGGCGGGACCTTCCCGGATATGTCGTGGCGCAGGTCATCGGGGGATTCCTCGGAGCGACCGCGGTGGTAGCCATAGCGACCGGGGCACCCGGCGACCTCCTCACTCACGCGCGCGATACCGGCTTCGCGTCCAACGGGTACGGTGACCACTCCCCAGACGGATTCTCGATCGTCTCCACAATCGTGGTGGAAGTGATCGGGACCGCCGTCTTCGTCCACATCATCCTCGGAGTCACCAACGCGGGCGCGCACCCGGAAGTCGCCCCCATACCGATCGGGCTGACATTGTCCCTTCTACTGCTGGTCGCAATTCCCATAGACAACGCCGGCTTCAACCCGGCCAGGTCCCTCGCCACGGCCATCTACGGGGGCGCCCCCGCCCTCAGCCAACTCTGGGTATTCATCGTCGCTCCCTGCTGCGGAGCGCTCATCGCAGGCATTACCAACCGGTTCCTTTTCGAAACCGCCCGACGCAACCGCTCGATCGTGTTCGAGAACCAGAACGCCTGAACATCCAGCGCTGTGCCGACCGAACCCACCGGTCAGCCCCATGCCGAAAGAAGGAAGCACGCAGTGAGCGACAAAACGCAACCAGATAATTTCACCGAACCGAGTACGGCGGCCCAAGGCCAGGATCTTCCCGCTGAAGACCTGGACGGTGAATTCCAGGAAGAGAACGGCGAGCAGTCCGGCGTCGAGGATTACGAAGCGGGCGACTACTCGGGCGGGCGCGAACGCCTGGGGCGGTAGCGCAGCAAGGCCTCAGTTCTCACAGCCACACAGCGACGTCGGTCAGACCCGTTCGTCTGGGTGGGGAAAAGAGGGTCACGACCGGAACTACGCGGATGCTTAGCCTGTGAAGAACAGCAGCCCGCTGATCGATCCGGACGGAGTGAAAAATGAACCTGCAGCAAGTGGCGAACCAGCTCTCCGACGAACTCCGTCGCAGCGTCAAAGTCGTCGGTCTCGACGACCGCGAGCTGGCGACTAGCACGCGGCGAGGTCTGACGGACCTGGAACGGCTCGCGGTGCCCATCCGGGGGACGGCAGGGACCATCGCGTCGTTCTGGCTGGAGGGAGGAGAGCGACCCCCCTTGTCTGCTACCGACTACGAACTGATCGATGCTGCAGCCGGTCGCGCACGTAATCTGCTTGGCGAAGACCCCGGTCCCGGCACCGGCGACCGACGGGAATCCGCCTTCAGGCGGCTGCTTGACGACGATCCCGCGGTCCGCCATTCCGCACTCGTCGACGCGGTGGCTCATCGATGGATAGAACGCGGCAGCACCATCGTCTACGCGCTGAAGTTCGACGATTCCACAGACAGCTATCAGCGCGTCTCATTCGGGCAGCACTTCGCTGCGATCAGGGAGCACCGAGCCGAATTCCTCCGGGAACGCGACGCAGTCGTTTATCTCGCAACCCGTGGAACATCCGGCGAAGACGTATTCGACGGGTTCATCCGAATTGAATCGGCACGAATGGGAATCGAGGTTCTCGCCGCGGGCTCCGCTCGAGTCGAACCGTCGGCGGACGACCTCGCGGAAGCCGCGGACCGGGCGCGCACTGCGATGGATCTCGTCTTCGCTCTTCCAGACCTGCAGCCCTCACAGGACTTTTCCCGGCTCGGCGGTTGGATCTTGCTTCACTCGGTTCCCGCTCAGCGGCGCCTCCTCGCAAGCGTTTCCCCGGCTGCCGAGCAGCTGTTCGGCTCAGGCGACCCACTGCAGCGCGAGACCATCGAGACGTACCTGGACGCCGGCGGCCAGACCAGAGCCGCCTGCGAACTCCTACACATCCATCGCACGACGCTCTACTACCGTCTCGAAAACATGCCGACCGTCGTTCGAGAAGCGCTCAACGACGGGATGACACGGAGCACCCTGCACCTCGCCCTCAAGCTCGTCCGGCTCTGGGAGAGAACCGGCATTCTGTAAACAACCAGCGCCCGGGACCGCGAGGTCGAGTGACTCGACTCCCTTTACTGGGCAACCGACAGCATGTCACTACTGGCCGACCATTCAGGTCAAACGACGCTAAGGCCCCGCCCGATCCCTCCGTAGCGTCGCTGGTACGTCCCGCCGGCAGGCGAGGGCGTCTGATTGTGGATGAGAGGACGATCACATGGGCGAAGAACTGGCAGTGGTGGCCCGAGGGGCGCAGCGTGTCGTGGACGCGGTTCAGGCTCAGGGCGTTCCCCACATTTTCGGCATCCCCGGCGCGAAGGTCGACGCGGTCTTCGACGCGCTCGTCGACGGCGGACCCGAACTCGTCGTGTGCAGACACGAGCAGAATGCAGCCTTCATGGCGGCGGCATTCGGCCGGATGACCGGGACCCCCGGCGTGGTCCTCGTGACCTCCGGACCGGGAACCAGCAACCTTGCCACCGGGCTGCTTACGGCTAACACCGAACAGGATCCGGTCGTCGCTTTGTGCGGAGCTGTTCGGCTTCCGGACCGGCTCAAGCGAACCCATCAGTCGATGGCCGCACCGGCGCTGCTCGCTGCGGTCACCAAGCATGTCGCCGAGGTCGTCGATCCCAAGAACGTGTCCGAGGCGGTGGTCAACGCATTCCGTGTCGCCACCCGAAAACTGATCGCGAAAGCCGCCCGGCCCGCTGTTCTCGTCGGTCTTAGAGGCCCCGATCCCGCCAGCGCTGCAGCCATCCGTGAGCTGCTCACCGTAACCGGGCTGCCTGTGGTCGAGACCTTCCAAGCCGCCGGCGTCGTATCGCGCGCCCTCGAGGCCCAGTACCTCGGACGGGTCGGACTGTTCCGCAACCAGCCTGCGGACGTACTCGTCGCCCGCGCCGACGTCCTGATCACCATCGGCTACGACCCGGTCGAATACGACCCCGGCTTATGGAACTTCGATCCCACTCGTCCTGTCATCCACCTCGATTCCCTGCCCGCCGAGCTAGACGCCGACTACCAGCCGGTCGTCGAACTGCGAGGCGGCGTCGCGCCCACCGTGCGCGCGCTCGCCAAAGCCCTACACGACCTCGACCTGCATGATGACTTCATTTACGAGATCACGGCCCTGCGCAATGCGCTGCACGCGATCGACGCAGACCAGTCCGAATGGTTCGGCGCTGGCGACCGAGTCAACCCGGCCGCCCTCGTTCTGAAGATCCGCAAACTCCTCGCCGATAACGCGACCGTTGCCTGCGACATAGGCTCCGTGTACATCTACATGGCACGCCATTTCCTTGTCTACGATCCCCGCCATCTCCTGTTCAGTAACGGCCAGCAAACGCTAGGCGTCGCGCTCCCGTGGGCGATGGCTGCGACGCTCGCGCGCCCGGGAACCCCGGTCGTTTCCATCTCCGGCGACGGTGGGTTCCTCTTTTCGGCCCAGGAGCTCGAAACGGCGACCCGGCTCGGGCTGACTTTCACCCACGTGATCTTCCGGGACGACACCTACGACATGGTCGGCTTCCAGGAACTCCTGAAGTACGGGCGAAAATCCGGCGTGCAACTCGCTGACTACGACGTCGTCTCATACGCCGAGGCGTTCGGCGCCAAGGGCTACCGAGTGCAGTCAGAGGAAGAGTTCGCCGAAGTCTTCGCCCGTTCGTTCACCGAACCGGGGCCGAAGATCATCGACGTTCGTGTCGACTACAGCAAGAACCTCGACCTCGCCGAAGTGCTGTCAGAGGATGCGTTCGAATGAGCGACCACCCGCTGCACGCGAACTCCGTGCGTAACCCCGCGGTCTCCCTCGCGCACTGGGCGCGGGCCGCTATCGGCCACTCGTGGCACAACGGCGAACCCGATTTCGTGGGCGACCACGGCAGAGTCGTCTGGCAGACCTCGACGATGGAGGCGCTCCTCGCCGGCATCTACGATGGGGATGTCACGGTCGATGAACTGCTGACCCACGGCGACTTCGGGCTCGGCACCTTCAACGCCCTCGACGGGGAAATGGTCATCCTCGACGGCATGTGTTACCACCTCAGGTCCGATGGCACCGTGACGCGGGCCATGTCAACGGATCTCACTCCCTTCGCTGTGGTGACGACCTTCGACCCGGATGTCTCCTTCGACATCACCCAGCCGATCACGCGTGCCGGCATCGAAAGACTGATCGACGGTGTCATCCCGAACAAGAACTTCGTTGTCGCGGTGCGCATGTCCGGAACGTTCTCCCGGGTCGACACCCGAACTGTCGGACGGCAGGAACGGCCGTACCCGCCGCTCCAAGAAGCGACCACGCACGAGGCGATCAACTCCCTCGAAAACGTGTCCGGGACGATGGCCGGATTCCGCACGCCCGGGTTCGAGCAGGGCATCTCCGTCGCCGGTTACCACCTTCACTTCATCGACAAGAGACGGACAACCGGCGGCCACATGCTCGACTTCGCCCTTCAATCCGGGCAGATCGTTCTCAGTTACTCGACCGACGTTCTTCTGAACTTTCCGCGGTTCGGCGCATTCCTTACCGCGCAGCTCGACCGACCCGACATCGCCAAGGCGATCGCCGCTACCGAAGGAAGCGGCACCCCGACGACGGCAACCGGGTCCTAGCCAGCGCCAGGTTCACCCACCGACCCGTCCACCACCTCACCCCAGAAACCCCTCCGACTCTGATCCGCTCACCCGTCGCTGAACAAAGGAAACCCGATGACCTCTCCCATCGACCAGATCGCGCTCACCGTTTTGCCGCCTCGGCTGAACATCGGAGTCGTGGGAGGGTCGCTCGGCGGCCTGTTCGCCGCGGCGCTGCTGACCCGGAACCGCCACAACGTAACAGTCTTCGAACAGTCTCCGACGGGACTCGCCACAGCAGGTGCCGGGGTCGTGGCTCGAGAAGAGGTCTTCGACATACTTCGCCGCATACGTCGCGAGGACGCCGGTCGGATCGGGATCGTCGCCGACGAGCGGGTAGTTCTCGATCTTGCGGGAGACGTCCTCGAACGGGACCTGTCCCGGCAGTTCCAGCTGTCGTGGGACTATCTCTATGAAGTGTTCCGCCAGGAGGTGCCGTCAGCGGACTACAGGCTGGGACAGTCGGTGCACACAGTCCACCCGGGGGAGCGACACGCGACCGTGGAGTTCGCGGACGGTCGCGAGCAGCGGTTCGACCTCGTCATCGGCGCCGACGGTCCGGACTCGGTCACCAGGAAGACCGTGGTTCCTGGGCGCAGGACCAATTCGTATGCGGGCTACGCCACATGGTCCGGACTGGTCCCCGAGAACGAGCTGCACCGGACCGCAGCCGACTCGCTGCTCGACAGGGTGACGTCGTACACGTCACGGGACAACCAAGTTCTCGGCTACTTGGTGCCAGGGACCGGCGGGGAGATCGGTTACGGATCCCGCCGCTACGAATGGCTATGGACCCGCGCCATGTCGGCCGACGATCTCGCCCGGCTGATCGCCGAGTCGGGCAGTCCCGACGGTTCCTTCTCGATTGCCCGGGGCGAGCTTCGGGAGCGCCTCCGCAGGAGACTCTCGAACGAGGCCGAAGAGACTCTT
>Ga0247811_1000085_pt1 | contig 33256 bp, 30 predicted proteins | sample UWRJL134311R1_FD_189018 | JGI IMG/M metagenome (GOLD analysis project Ga0247811, IMG submission 189018) | Plant litter microbial communities from Arlington Agricultural Research Station in Wisconsin, United States - UWRJ-L134-311R-1 | ecosystem: Environmental > Terrestrial > Plant litter >...
TTGAGCGCTCCCCCGGCCTCGCGACGAACCTCGATCTCGGGGTCCTTCAGCAGCGAGCGCAGCACGTCGATGGAGTCGGCCGTGCCGATCTCGCCGAGCGCGCGGGCGGCCTGCGCGCGTACGCGGGCGACCTCGTCGGTGGCGAGCTCCGCGACCTCTGCCGGATAGGCCAGCTCGCGTCGGGCAACGACCTTGGCGCTCATCTCGCGAACACGCCAGGCCTGGTTGCCCAGTCCGGCGAGCACGGCGGGCGCGGCGCTGTCGTTCCAGACGTAGAGGAACGTGCGGGCGCCCCACACCTCGGGCCAATACAGCGCCGGAGCTCCGTCGAGGATGCCCTGCGCGTGCCGGCCGCCGACGGCGAGCAGAAACTCTTCGCCCGCGTTGAGTCCGGCGATGAGCGCGGTCGCGCGGGCGATGACGTCGTCCTCCCCCAGCTCGGCGACGACCTTCGCGATACGTTCGGCGGGGGAATCGTCGTTGGGCTGGTTCTTGGGAGTGTGAGTAGTCATAGCGCTGCTACTTTACGCGGCCACGCCGCTATCGGCTCACCCAGACCGAGTCGAGCGAGTCGGGCGCGATGGTGCGGTCGCCGTCGACACCCTCGGCCCGCACGACGAACGGTTCGGTCGAGACGAGCGTGAAGGCACGGTCGAGCGTGATGCCCTCGGCCTCGAGATGGCGCAGCAGCAGCGGGTCGCGGTCGCTGATGCGCACTACCCGCACGGTCTCCCCCACCACGACGTCGCGCAGCAGCACGGCTGCGGGCTGGTCGATCGTGCCGCCGCGGCTCGGGATCGGGTCGCCGTGCGGGTCGCGGGTCGGAAAACCGAGTTGTTCGTCGATCTTGTCGAGCAGCCGGTCGCTGAGCGAGTGCTCGAGCACTTCGGCCTCGTCGTGCACCTCGTCCCAGCCGTAGCCGAAGTGCTGCACGAGCCAGGTCTCGATGAGGCGGTGGCGCCGCAGCATCCGCAGGGCGAGAGCCGTGCCATCCGCCGTCAAGGTCACGGCCCCGTACGGAACGTGGTCGACCAGCCCCTGCGCCCCCAGCTTTTTCACCATTTCGGTGACGGATGACGCGGCCAGCCCCAACCGTCCGGCGAGCACCGACGACGTGATCGGCTCCGGCTGCCACTCGGTGTGCGCGTAGACGACCTTCACGTAGTCCTCGACCGCCATCGGAAACTGCACGTTCTGCGAGGCGGCCATCAGGCACCCGTGATCACGAGCACGATGAGCACGACGTTGATCACGACGATGGCGCCCGTAGCCACCCAGCTCACGATGCGCAGCCAGGCCGCGTTCGCGAACTCGCCCATCAGGGTCTTCGAGCTGGCGAATCTCACGAGCGGTATCAGCGCGAACGGGATACCGAAGCTGAGCACCACCTGGCTGAGCACGAGCGCGCGGGTGGGATCGAAGCCGACACCGAGCACAACGAGCGCGGGCACGAGGGTGATGACGCGGCGGGCCAGCAGCGGGATCTTCACGCGCAGCAGGCCGCCCATGATCGAGGCCCCCGCGTAGGTGCCGACGCTCGTCGACGCGAGGCCCGAGGCGAGCAATCCGATCGCGAACACCACCCCGACGACCGGTCCGAGGTTCGCGACGATCGCGGCGTGCGCGCCCTCGATCGAGTCGGTGCCCTCGACACCGCGCAGGCTCGAGGCAGCGAGCAACAGCATGGAAATGTTGATGGCGCCGGCGATCAGGAGGGCGAAACCGACGTCCCAGCGGGTGGCGCGAAGCAGGGTGCGGATGCGACCCGCGTCGTCCGTCACACCGTGACGGTCGCGGGCGAGCGCCGAGTGCAGGTAGATGACGTGCGGCATCACCGTCGCCCCGAGCATGCTCGACGCGAGCAGTACCGAGTCGGCGCCCTCGAAACGTGGAACGATGCCGGCGACGATCTGCGCGGGGTCGAGATCGCTGACGAACAGGCCCGACACGAAGCCGACGAGGATCACCGCGAGCAGCGTGACGATGACGATCTCGAACGAGCGCTGACCGCGGCGCGACTGCACCGCGAGCAGGATCATCGACGCCACGCCGACGATCGCACCGCCCAGCAGCAGCGGAACGCCGAACAGCAGGTTGAGGGCGATCGCCCCGCCGATCACCTCGGCGATGTCGGTGGCGGCGGCGACCAGCTCGGCCTGACCCCAGTAGAGGCGACGGGGGGCGGTCTTCAGCCGGTCGCCCAGCAGTTCGGCGAGGCTGTGCCCGGTGACCAGCCCCACCTTCGCCGACTGGTACTGCACGATCACGGCGATGAGGTTGGCGAGGATGAGCACCCAGAGCAGCAGGTAGCCGTACTTCGCGCCGGCGGTGAGGTTGGCGGCGACGTTGCCCGGGTCGACGTAGGCGATCGCGGCGACGAAGGCTGGGCCGAGCAACAACAGGGTCGAGCGCGACGCGGTCTTGCGTGGTCCGGGAGGAGAGGTCGGTTCGGTCACGACAGATTTCGGCACACCGAAAAGCCTAGCAATATTTCGGTGACCCGAAATTCTGCTCCGTGGGGCTAGCGGTGGTGCTGGTCTTCGTGCTCGGCGTGTTCGGTCGGCTCGAGTTGGAAGGTGGAGTGGGCGACGTCGAAATGGCCGCTGAGGCAGCCGCCGAGCTCGTCGAGCAGGGCGCCGGTGCCGCCGCTCGCGAACAGCTCTTTCGTGACCACGACGTGTGCCGAGAACACCGGTGCGCCCGAGGTGATCGCCCAGACGTGCACGTCGTGAACGTCGACGACGCCGGGAGTACCGAGGATGTGCTGGCGGATGGTCTCGACGTCCATGTTGCGCGGAACCGACTCGCTGAGCACGTGGAACACATCGCGCAGCAGAGCGAACGCGCGCGGCACGATGAGTGCGGCGATCACGAGCGACGCGATCGCGTCGGCCTGCACGAAGCCCGTGAACAGGATCACGAGGCCGGCGACGATCGCGGTGACCGACCCGAAGAAGTCGCCGAGCACCTCGAGGTAGGCGCCGCGCATTCCGATCGACTCGCCCTTGCCGCCGCGCAGCACGAGCATCGAGGCGACGTTGGCACCCAGCCCGACCACGGCGACGAGGAGCATAGGCGTGCCGAGCACTTCGACGTCGCCCGGCTGCAGCAGACGCCCGACACCCTCGATCGCGACGAACACGGCGACGACGCTGAGGATCACGCCGTTGATGAGTGCGCCGAAAACCTCGGCCCGCTGGTACCCGAAGGTCTGCCGGTCGGTGGCCGGCCTGGCGGCGATCAGGAGGGCCACGAGCGCGACGGTGAGGCCGAACACGTCGGAGAGCATGTGGCCGGCGTCGGCCAGCAGGGCGAGTGAACCCGAGAGGGCCGCACCGATCACCTCGACCACGAGGAACACGGCGACGATACCGATGGCGACCATAAGCCGCGTGCGGTTGGTTACCCCCGCGGCATGGTCGTGCCCGGCGTGCTTCTCGTTAGTCACTTGCTCAACGGTAAACGCCGAACGCCCACCCGGCTAGGGGTGGGCGCTAGATAGGAATGATCGGCGTTATCGACAGGGTTCGAGGCGCCGGCTCAGAGCAGCCGCGCGCGCACGACGGGCATGATCTGCCCGAAGGCGAGGGCGCGGTGGCTGACCGCATTCTTCTCGTCGGCCGTCAGTTCGGCGGCGCTCACGTCGAGCCCGTCGGGCCGGAAGACCGGGTCGTAGCCGAATCCGCCGACCCCGGCGGGCTCGGTCAGCACGCTGCCCGGCCAGACGCCGATCTCGACGTGTTCGAAGTCGCCGACGACGAGCGCGGCGGCGCAGGTGAACTGCGCCTCGCGGTCGGTGATTCCGACCAAGTTGGCGAGCAGCAGCTCGAGGTTCTCGCGGTCGTCGCGGTTGCCGGCGTACCGGGCGGAATGGATGCCGGGAGCTCCGTCGAGCGCGTCGACCGAGATCCCCGAGTCGTCGGCGATCGCGGCGAGGCCGGTGTGCTTCGCGGCGGCCCGCGCCTTGATTAGCGCGTTGCCGCCGAATGTGTCGGCGTCTTCCACCGGCTCGGGGCCGTCGTAGCCGATGAGCTCGATACCGTCGAGCTTGTCGCCGAGGATGCGGCGTAGTTCGTCGACCTTGTGCGCGTTGTGGGTGGCGAGCACAAGCTTGACGGGCGCTACGGCGCTCATGAGGCGAGCGACGCGACCTGCATCGCGGTCAGGTCGGCGGCGCCGCCGAGGGCGAGGTCGAGCAGGGCGTTCAGTTCGTTGCGGTCGAAGGGCGCGCCCTCGGCGGTGCCCTGCACCTCGACGAACAGGCCGCGGCCGGTGACGACGACGTTCATGTCGGTCTCGGCCTTGACGTCTTCGACGTAGGCGAGGTCGAGCAGCGGCTCGCCGGCGACGATGCCGACCGAGACCGCGGCGACGCTGTCGATGAGCGGCTTCGAGTTCTTGCCGATGAATCCCTTGCCGCGCCCCCACTCGAGCGAATCGGCGAGCGCGATGTACGCGCCCGTGATGGCCGCGGTGCGCGTGCCGCCGTCGGCCTGCAGCACGTCGCAGTCGATGACGATGGTGTTCTCGCCGAGGGCCTTCATGTCGACGACGGCGCGCAGCGAGCGGCCGATCAGACGCGAGATCTCGTGGGTGCGGCCGCCGATCTTGCCCTTGACCGACTCGCGGTCCATGCGGTCGTTGGTCGAGCGAGGCAGCATCGAGTACTCGGCGGTGACCCAGCCGGTGCCCTTGCCCTTGAGCCAGCGCGGAACGCCGTTGGTGAACGACGCGGTGCACAGCACCTTGGTGTTGCCGTACGAGATGAGGGCGGATCCCTCGGCCTGCGTGCTCCAGCCGCGTTCGATCGTGACGGGGCGGAGGTCTGTGGGGGTGCGGCCGTCTGAACGGGTCATAGCGCTTCCTTCGGTAGAGCGAGTTTCGGGAGGTTTATAGTGCCGGTCTCGACGAGGTCGACGCGCGTGACCTCGGGGCCGAGGAACCGGCTGGCGAGGCTGAGGAACTGCTGCTGGCTGCCGCCGGTCGCCTCGAACGTGTAGGTCGGAGACTCGAGGTTCGTGCGCTCGAGACCGTGCTTCACGAGCATCCGGTACACGTCGTAGGCGGTCTCTTCGGCGCTCGAGACGAGAGTCACCTCTTCGCCCATCACGTACTGGATCGCCGCGGCGAGCAGCGGGTAGTGGGTGCAGCCGAGCACGAGCGTGTCGATGTCGGCGGCCTTGAGCGGAGCGAGGTACTGCTCGGCGACGGCGAACAGCTCGGGACCGCTCGTGACGCCGGCCTCCACGAATTCGACGAAGCGAGGGCAGGCTTCGGCGAAAATCTGAAGATCGGATGCTGCAGCGAACGCGTCTTCGTAGGCCAGCGACTGAACCGTTCCGACGGTACCGATCACGCCGACCCGTTTGTTGCGGGTCTGTCGCACGGCGGCCCGCACGGCGGGCTGGATCACCTCGACCACGGGGATGCCGTACCCGCCGGTGAACCGCTCGCGGGCGTCGCGCAGCATGGCCGACGACGCGGTGTTGCAGGCGATCACGAGCAGCTTCACCCCGCCGGCGACCAGGTCGTCCATGACCTCGAGGGCGTAGCGGCGCACGTCGGCGATGGGTTTCGGCCCGTAGGGCGAGTGCGCGGTGTCACCGACATAGGTGATCGACTCGCGCGGCAACTGGTCGATGATGGCTCTCGCGACAGTGAGCCCGCCGACTCCGCTGTCGAAGACTCCAATCGGCGCATCCGTCACAGGCCCCAGTTTAGTGGAAGCCGTCGCGCTCCCTCTCCTGCTGCACCACCGCTTCGCGGTCGACGAGCGCCCGCAGCCCCGCGAGTGGTTGCGCCATGCGGTGGTTCGAGCGCAGCGCCGGCTCGACACGATCGAGAAACGCCCAGTAGCCGGCGGTGTAGGGGCAGGCGTCCAGGCCGAGACGCACCTTCGGGTTGAACCGGCAGCCGCCGCAGTAGTCGGTCATCCGGTTGATGTAGGCACCGCCTGCCGCGTATGGCTTCGTCGCGACGATGCCCCCGTCGGCGTGCTGGCTCATGCCGATGACATTCGCCGGCATGACCCAGGGAGTGCCGTCGACGAACATGTCGGTGAACCAGTCGTTGAGCTGGGTCGGATCGTAACCACGCTGCAGCGCCCAGTTGCCGATCACCATCAACCGCTGGATGTGGTGCGCCCAACCGTGCTCGCGGAGGCCGCCGATCGAGTGCTTCAGGCAGTTCGCCTCGATTGCGGCGGAGTCGAGTTCGGTGAACTCGCGCGGCAGGTCGACGGTGGCGCGCAGCGCGTTGTGCCCGGTGCGGTAGTTCTCGCCGAGATGCCAATACAGGTGCCAGACGTAGTCGCGCCAGCCCGCGATCTGCCGCACGAACCCCTCGACGCTCGACAGCGGGGCGTTGCCGTTCGTGTATTCGGCGGCGACCGTGTCGACGACGTGGCGCGGGTCGAGCAGGCCGAGGTTCATCGGAGCGCTCAGCAGCGAGTGTGCCATCGTCCAGTCGCCGGTCAACGTGGCATCCTCGAACGGCCCGAAATCTCCGAGGCGCGTCTCGACGAAATCGGCGAGCGCCGCGTGCGCCTCTATGCCGGTGGCGGCGAACCGACGAGGGCCGTCATCGCCGACCAGACGGATGTCCCCTGCCGCCTGCCAACGGTCGAGGTCTGCCCGCACGCCCGCATCGATGTCGTCTTCCACGGGCCAGACCGGATCGGGCAGACCGAGCGACGAGGCGTTCTTCGGCGGCGGCTGGCGGTTGTCGTGGTCGTAGTTCCAGTGGCCGCCGGCCGGCGCCCGGCCCTCCATCAGCAGTCCCGTGCGCACCCGCGTGTCCCGGTAGAAGTCTTCGAGCAGCAGCCGGCCGTCACCCCTCGTCGCCGCCCAGGCCGCGAACTCCTCCTCGGTCGTGACGAAACCGCGGCTGGGCAGGATGCTCGCCCCGAGCCTGCGCACGGTGCGACGGGCGGCCCACGAGGTCGGGTCGATGACCTCGAGATCGTCACGCCCGCGCACGACCTCGTCGTACCGGTCGACCTGGTGGAACTCGACCCGGTCGCCCAGCTCGGCGGCGCGGTGTCTGATCGCAGAGAGGATGAGGTGCGCCTTCGCCCGGTGGATCGGGCGACGCCGCAGCACCGACCGCGCCTCGACGAGCAACATCGGCCCGCCGTCGTCGAACAGCTCGCCCAGCTGGCCGGCGAAGATCCAGCGCACTTTGGTCATGACCTCACGTTAGGCGTTCGGCAGATCTGGATAGGCTCATTGACATGAGCACCGCGCTACTGACCGACCGCTACGAACTGACGATGATCGACGCGGCCATGCGCAGCGGTCTGCACGACCGCGAGTGCGTCTTCGAGGTCTTCGCCCGCCGCCTGCCCGAGGGACGGCGCTACGGAATCGTCGCGGGAACGGGGCGCCTGCTCGATCTCATCCGCGACTTCCGCTTCGACGACGCCGAGCTCACCTGGCTGCGCGACCACGGGGTCGTCACCGAGCAGACCCTCGACTGGCTGGCGGACTACAAGTTCACCGGCGACATCTCCGGCTACCAGGAGGGCGAGGTGTACTTCCCCAACTCCCCCATCCTCGTGGTCGACGGCACGTTCGCCGAGGCCGTGATCCTCGAGACTCTGGCGCTCAGCGTGCTCAACTACGACTCCGCCATCGCGAGCGCCGCCGCCCGCATGGTCTCGGCGGCCGACGGCCGCCCGCTCGCCGAGATGGGATCGCGCCGCACCGGAGAGCACTCGGCCGTCGCCGCGGCGCGTGCCGCGTTCATCGCCGGGTTCGGCGCCACCAGCAACCTCGAGGCGGGCCGCCAGTGGGGCATCCCGACCATGGGCACCGCCGCGCACGCGTTCACGCTGCTGCACGACGACGAGGAGTCGGCGTTCCGTTCGCAGGTCGCCGCGCTCGGTTCTGGCACGACGCTGCTCGTCGACACCTACGACGTGCCGAAGGCCGTGGAGACCGCCGTGCGCGTCGCCGGCACCGGGCTCGGCGCGGTGCGCATCGACTCGGGCGACCTGCCCGCACAGGTCGGGGCCGTGCGCCGCCAGCTCGACTCGCTCGGCGCGGTCAACACCAAGATCACGGTCACCAACGACCTCGACGAGTACACGATCGCCGCCCTGCGTGCGGCCCCCGTCGACTCGTACGGGGTCGGCACGTCGGTCGTCACCGGTTCGGGTCATCCGGCCGCCTCGATGGTCTACAAACTCGTCGCCCGCCGCGACGACGCCGGCGAATGGGTCTCGGTCGCGAAGAAGTCCGCGGCGAAGGCCACCGTCGGCGGCCGCAAGCACCCCGTGCGCACGCTCGAGAACGGCGTCGCGGTTGCGGAGACCATCTACGTCGGCGACGAACCGGCCGCGACCGCCGACGAGCGACGCCTGCTCGTGCCGCTTATGGTCGCCGGCGAGCCGGTCGCCGACTACCTCGGAGCCCACGGCACGGGGGTCGCCCGCACGCACCGCGCGGCCGCGATCGCCGAACTGTCGGAGCAGGCGTTCCGCCTCGGGCGCGGCGAGCCGGCGATCCCGACGGTCTACGCGGCGAGCTGACGCGCTACTTCAGCGACTCGTAGACCTCTTTGCAGGTGGGGCAGACCGGAAACTTCTGCGGGTCGCGGCCCGGAGTCCAGAGCTTGCCGCACAGCGCGCGCACGGGCTTGCCGGTGAGGGCCGACTCCATGATCTTGTTCTTGGGGGCGTAGTGCGAGAAGCGCTCGTGGTCGCCCTCTTCGACCTGCTCGCTGTTGAGCAGCTCCTCGAGTTCGCGATCGAGAGTGGAGGTGCCTCCGCCGGTGTGCTCGGTATCAGTCATCTGACGATTGTACTTTCGTACCGTCAGTTGCGCATGGCGAAGGCGAGGATCTCGGGGCCGCGGCGGTCGAAGATCCAGCTGCCCCAGGCCACCCCGCCCGCGAGCACGGCGAGCCCGACGACCAGGCCGGCCGCGAGCGACACGTAGGGCCAGAAGCCGCCCTCGAACAGGCCGATGACCCCGGCGACGAGCGCGGGTGCCGAGAAGATCAGGATGAGCAAGAACGAGACCGCCTGCAAGAACCCGGCGGGGCTGCCGCTCTGCGGTTGCGCGAACGGGCTGTCGCCCGGACGCACGGCGGGGTACGGGAAACGCGCCGACATGATGCTCGACAGTCCGAGACCGCAGAACAGGATGCTGGAGCTCACGCCCACGAGGGTGGGTAGTACCGCCCAGTCGCCGTAGACGAGTGCGCTGATCACCGAACCGACCGCGATCACCACGACGCCGACGATGAGCGCGGGAAGCAGGCGGCCGATGCGGTCGGCCCGCCCGGGTGTGCTCGCCGACATGTGCAGCCACACGGCGGTGTTGTCGAATGCGACGTCGTTGTGGATCGACCACGACAGGAACAGGCACATCACCGGCAGCGGAAGCAGCGCGATGAGCGGCACGGGTCCGGCGCCGATCACGAGCGCGATCACCATGAAGATCGGGATGAGCGGGATCACGATGAGCGATGTGCCGTAGCGCGAGTCGCGCAGCCAGTAGGTGACGCTGCGCGCGGCGACGGCGCCGGTGCGGTTGGCGGGGAAGACGCTGAACCAGCCGAGGCCCGAGTACTTCTTCGCGGCGGGCTGGCGCTGGGGAGTGACGAGCATGGTGGCGACGAGCAGCCGCCAGACGACCGCGAGAACGACGACCCAGCCGACGGCGACGAGCGTCTTGAGTGCCGCTGCGCCGAAGTCGCCGGCGGCAGCATCCGCGGGGATCGCCCACGCGGCGCCGAGCGGCGTCCAGCCGAGCACGGCGGCGATGCGGCCGAGCACGTCGAGTCCGTCGCGGGCCCAGTCGACCGAGACGAGCGCGACGATCACGGGCGACAGGCTGACGAGCGCGAGCAGTCCGAGGATGCCGGTCGTGTCACGGGCTCGACGGGTGGCCAGCAGGAACGCGGCGACCGAGGTGGAGATGCGCGCCGACAGCACGCAGGTCACGACGATGATCACGGCGCCGAGCAAGGCGAGCAGCACGGGCGCCACGCCCCTGCTCCAGGTGCTGATCTGCGCGATCGCCATGATCGCCACGACGATGGTCGGAACCGAGATGAACGAGGCGATGGCGAGCGACGTCGCGAGCTTGTTGTTCGGGATGCCGAACAGGGCGAACTTGCGCGGGTCGAGGGTGTCGTCGATTCCGAGCACGAGCGGCAGCACGGTGAAGACGACGAGTACTGCAGAGCCCAGAACGATGGTCGCGCTCGCGGCGATCTCGACGTCGAAGAAACGCAGCGCGACGAGTCCGCCGACGACGAGGATCGCGGTGCCGAATCCGTAGAGCAGGCCGAGCACGAGTCCGAGCAACTGCCAGGGACTGCGCCGGAAGGAGTTTCCGAGAAGCCTCAGCTTCAGTCGGAGAATTTGTGCAACCACTCCATGCCCTCCGCCGCTTTGCGACCTCCTGCGAGTTCGACGAACCGGTCTTCGAGCGACTTGTCGCCGCGCACCTCGGCCATGGTGCCCGTCGCCAGCACGGCGCCGTTGACGATGACCGCGACCGAGTCGCAGATGCGCTCGATGAGGTTCATCGTGTGGCTCGACATCACGACGGTTCCACCAGCCGAGACGTACTTCTGCAGGATCTCGATGACGTTCGCGGCCGACACGGGGTCGACCGATTCGAACGGTTCGTCGAGAACGAGCAGCCGCGGCGAGTGGATCATGGCCGCCGCGATCGCGATCTTCTTGGTCATACCGGCCGAGTAGTCGGTGACGAGGCGGTCGAGCGAGTCCTCGAGGCCGAACGCGGCGGCGAGGTCGGCGCTGCGGCTGCGCACCACGCTCTTGTCCAGACCGTGCAGGATGCCGGAGTAGTACAGCAGCTGGGCGCCCGTGAGCCGGTCGAAGAGCCGGAGGCGGTCGGGCAGCACGCCCATGGTGCGCTTGGCGACCACCGGGTTGGCCCAGACGTCGGCGCCGTGCACCGTGACGGTACCGGCGTCGGGCTTGAGCAGGCCGGTGACCATCGACAGCGTCGTGGTCTTTCCCGCACCGTTGGGTCCGACGATTCCGAAGAACGAGCCGGCCGTGATCTCGAGGTCGATGCCGGCGACGGCGGTCTTGTCGTCGAACCGCTTCACCAGCCCGCTGACCTTGAGCACCGTCTCGCGCGGGCTGTCGTTCTCGACGACCGTGACGTTCTCGATCGCCTCGGCCTGGCGGGCCTTCTCGACGACGGCCACCGCGGCGGGAGTTCCGACGGGCGCGGCCTCTTCGACGGGCGCGGCCTCTTCGACGACGACAGCTTCTTCTACGACTGCTGTTTCTTCGGCGACTGTGCCGTCTTCGATGACCGTCACCTCTTCGATGACAGCGATGTCGTCGACGACCTCGACCACGACGGGCTTGCGCGCGGCGGGACGGCGAACGGCCCGCTTGACCGGCGCGGCCGGCGCGGCGGATGTGGCCGGCTCGACCGTCTCGAGCGTCGGCGCCGTCTCGGGGGTCGCGACGGATTCGACGGTCTCAGCGGCTTCGATGGTTTCGACGCCTTCGACGGTTTCGGCGCTCTCGGCGGCGGGCGCCGCGGCCGACGTCGTGTCGGCGGGCTTCGTGGCATCCGTCGCCTTCTTCGACGAGGCGCGCCTCACCGGAGGCTTCTCGGCGTTCGGGGCGGCGACCGATCGCGACGCCGCGGGCTTGGACGTGGCCGCCTTCGGGGTCGTGGTGCGCGGCGTGGACGTGCGGGTCGTCGAGCGCACGGCGGCCGGCTTGGCCGGAGTCGCCTTCGCGGGTGTCTTGGCGGCGGCGTTCTTCGCCGGCGGGGTCTTCGCAGCCGGAGTCTTCGCCGCGGGGGCCTTCGGGCTCGCGGGCTTCGCCGGGGTCGCGGGCTTGGCGGCGGCAGCGGCGGCCGATGCGGTCGACCGCGGCGGCTGTCGGGGTGCCGCCGGCTTGCGCGGCGTACTGGCCGGTTTCTTCGGAGTGCTGGTTACGCGAGCGGCCGGCGTGCGAGTCGGGGTCGTTGGCTGGGCCTCGGGCAGGTCGGGTTCGGAATCCACTCGTCAACCGTACCAACCGCTCGGGACTGTCAGAGGTTCTATCACGAATCCACAACATCGGGCTCGTCACTCTGGCCCCCGCACGTGGGTGACGCCTAAGGTTAGGCAAGCACAGTGTCGTGTCCAGATATTCACCTACAGGTAAACAACAGGCAAACTTGCCACACTGATTTGTTGCCCCCGAAGACGTAGATTGACAACAAGGAGACATCGTGACCACGCAGATCGTGATTCTGGCCGCCGGTATGGGCAGTCGTCTCGGCCGTTCGCTGCCGAAGCCACTCACCGAGCTCGCCGACGGCCGTACCATCATGGGCCAGCAGTTCGACAACATCCACCAGGCCTTCGGCAAAGCAGCCCAGGTCACCGTCGTCGTCGGCTACAAGCTCGAGCACATCATCGAGGCCTTCCCCGAAGCATCGTTCGTCTACAACGAACAGTACGACCAGACCAACACCTCGAAGAGCCTGATGCGTGCACTCCAGGCGTCCGCTCCCGGCGGCGTTCTCTGGATGAACGGCGACGTCGTGTTCGACCCGGCAGCGCTCGAACGCGCCGCCAAGCTCGTCGCCCGCGACCAGTCGTTCGTCTCGGTCAACACCGCGAAGGTCTCCGACGAAGAGGTCAAGTACACGACCGACGCCGAGGGTTACATCAAAGAACTCTCGAAGACCGTCAAGGGCGGTCTCGGCGAGGCCGTCGGCATCAACTACATCTCGCGCGACGACAAGGCCGTTCTGCTGCGCCAGCTCAAGCGAGTCGGCGATCAGGACTACTTCGAGCGTGGCATAGAGTTGGCCATTGAGCAGGACAAGCTGCACATCGAGCCGGTGGACATCTCAGATCTCTACGCGGTAGAGATCGACTTCGCGGAAGACCTGGAACGGGCGAACCTCTTCGTCTAACCGGTAGCGGCGGGGTCGGTGCACTGCCCCGCGGTGCCCGTTAGCCCCGAAGGATCCACGTGACCGTTGCACTACCCGAGCGAGGCGCACGCTCGCCGTTGGCGCGCTATTGGCATTCCCTCCGGCTGCTGGCGACCCGCGATCTGCGGGTGCGCTACTCGACGTCGTTCCTCGGGTACTTCTGGTCGATCCTCGACCCGCTGGTCATGGCGGGCATCTACTGGTTCGTCTTCACCCAGGTCTTCGACCGCAGCGTCGGCGCCCAGCCCTACATCGTCTTCCTGCTCTCGGCGCTGCTGCCGTGGACCTGGTTCACCGGCGCGGTCTCCGACACGACGCGGGCGTTCATCAAAGAGGCCAAGCTCGTGCGGTCGACGAAGATCCCGCGCACGATCTGGGTGGTGAGCCTCGTTATGTCGAAGGGCATCGAGTTCGTCGCCAGCCTGCCGGTACTCGCATTCTTCGTAATCATCGGCGGCGCCGCTGTCAATCCCGATCTTCTTCTTTTCCCACTCGCGATCGCCATCCAGGCGATCCTCACCGTCGGAATCGGCCTGATCGTCGCCCCGCTCGTCGTCTTCTTCCGCGACCTAGAACGCGCGGTCAAGCTCGGTCTGCGCTTCCTTTTCTACGCGTCGCCCATCATCTACGGGGTTACCGACCTCCCGCAGTGGCTGCATTTCTGGGCGTCGTTCAACCCGCTCAGCGGAATCTTCTCCATCTACCGCTCGGCCTTTTTCTCCGACCAGCTCGACTGGTCGATGGTTTTGATCTCAGCCGCGATGAGTATCGTCATCCTGTGTATTGGAATGCTCGTCTTCAAGCGCACCATCCGTTCGGTGCTGAAAGAGATCTGACCCGTGACCCAGAGTGATATCGCCGACCGCGCTGCGGCCGCCCCGCAGACAGCGGTCATCTCTGTGACGGATGCGGGCATCCGGTATCGCCGCAACCGTCGCGCCCGTCGCAACTTCAAAGATCTTTTCAGCGCGCGCGCGCGCAAGACCCGGCCGGGCGAGTTCTGGGCGCTGCGCCACGTGACCTTCGATGTGCAACCCGGCGAGGCGATCGGCGTCGTCGGCCGCAACGGCCAGGGCAAGTCGACGCTGCTCAAACTGGTCGCCGAAGTCGTGCTGCCCGACGAGGGCAGAGTCGGTGTGCGCGGCGGTGTCGCGCCGCTGATCGAGATCACCGGCGGCTTCGTCAACGACCTGTCGGTGCGCGAGAACGTCTTCCTCACCGCCGGCCTGCACGGCATGAAGCGCTCGGAGATCGAGTCGCAGTTCGACGAGATCATCGAGTTCGCCGAGATCGGCGACTTTCTCGACACCCCGTACAAGCACCTCTCCAGCGGTATGAAGGTGCGCATCGCCTTCGCCGTGGTCTCCCGGCTGGAAGAGCCGATCATCCTCGTCGACGAGGTGCTCGCCGTCGGCGACCGGGCCTTCAAAGAGAAGTGCTACAACCGCATCGAAGAGCTGCTGGCCGGCGGCCGCACGCTCTTCATCGTCTCGCACAGCGAGAAAGACCTGCGCCGCTTCTGCACCCGCGGCCTCTACCTCGACAAGGGCCAGCTCGTGCTCGACGCCCCCATCGCGGAGGTCCTCGAGCGCTACAACGCCGAATACGGAGTGAAATGACCAAGCCCGAGCTTCCCCAGACTCCGACGCCGCTCCCCCGCGCAGACGAGCAGCCGCAGGGCCCGCAGGGCAACCGGTTCGTCGTCGGCGGCATCGACCGCGTGCTCACCGTGCAGCGCCCGGCCGTGCTCGCCCACCTGCACAGCATCCGCTCGCACAATCCCGACGCGACGCCCGCCGAGGTGATCCGTATCCTCGAGCGCCGCTACCTCACCGCGGTCACGACCGGCGGAGCGCTCGTCGGCGCGAGCGCGGTGATCCCCGCCGTCGGCTTCGGCGCATCCCTCGCCCTCTCCACCGTCGAGACGGGCGGCTTCCTCGAGGCGAGCGCCCTGTTCGCTCAGTCGGTGACCGAGGTGCACGGCATCGCGGTCGACGACCCCGACCGTGCGCGCACCCTGGTGATGACGCTCATCCTCGGTTCGGCCGGCAGCGACTTGGTCAAGCAGCTCGCGGGCCAGGCCACCGGCAAAGGTCCGGTGCGCAACAAGTTCTGGGGCGAGATGGTCACCAAGAGCCTGCCGCAGGCCGCGATGGGCCAGATCGCCGACCGGTTGAAAAAGACCTTCGTGAAGCGCTTCGCCGTGACACAAGGCACCAACATCATCGGCCGTTCGATCCCGTTCGGCATCGGCGCCGTCGTGGGTGGAACCGGCAACAACCTGCTCGGCCGCCAGGTCGTGCGCAGCGCCCGCGCAGCGTTCAGCGCCGCGCCCGCCGAGTTTCCGGCAGTGCTCGCACTGCGGGTCAAGGCGCCCAAGCAGCCCAAGGCACCCAAAGAGCCGCGTGTGCCGCGCAGCCTGCGCGGTCCAAAACCGCCGAAGCCGTCGCGCACCCAGCGCGCGCTCGACAAGGCGCAGCGCGACTTCCCGGTCGACCCGGTCGAGTAGCCGGCCTCGCGGCCCTTACTCGAGCAGTTTGCGCAGTTCGGTCTCGGCCGAAGCGATCTTGGTGCGGTCGATCGTGTGGCCGTGGCGGTATTTGGCCACCACACGCGGGTCGACGTAGCTCTTCTTCGCGATCGACGGGGTGTTGCCGAGCGTGCCGGCCGCGTCGCGCATCGCCTGTGCCAGCGCGCGGCTGCGAGCCGTCGCCGACTTCGCCGGGCCGCGCTTGGCGAGGCTCACCGCGGCCGCGATCGTGCCACGCAGGGTGCGGAAGTCTTTCGCCGAGAACTCGCCGCCGGTCTTCTCGCGCAGATAGTCGTTGATCTCGTCGGCGGCCAGCGGATGCCACGTGCCCTCGTCGTCTTCGTAGGCGAGCAGCCGCGCTGTCGGACCACGTCGCTTGAGCGCCGAAAGCAGGGCGGCGAGGTCGACGTCGGTGATCTCCGAGCTCCACTGCTGGCGACTCTTGGCCGGGAACTTCAGCGTGACGGTGCTGCCGCTCACCTTCGCGTGCGCGCAGAGCAGGGTGGAGAGGCCGTGGCTGCCGTTCGTCTCGGCGTAGCGCTCGGAGCCGATGCGCAGCGCCCCGGTGTCGAGCATGCGGAACGCCCCGGCGAGCACACGCGCGCGGGTGATCCCCTCGCTGCGCAGGTCGGTGGTCACCGCGCGCCGGGCGTTCGGCAGTGACTCGGCGAGCAGCAGGGCACGGTCGAACTTGACCTTGTCCTTTTTCTCGCGCCAGTAGGAGTGGTAGATGTACTGACGGCGTCCTGCCTCGTCGAGCCCGGTGGCCTGGATGTGGCTGTTCGCGTACGGGGCGATCCACACGTCGGTCCAGGCGGGCGGAATGGCGAGGGTGTCGACGCGGTCGCGCACGACCGTGTCATCCACCTTTCTTCCCCGGGAGTCGCGGATCGAGTATCCGCGGCCGTGTCTGACCCGGCCGAGACCGGGCGCTTGGAGGTTGCTTCGTCTCAGTCGGGGCATGGCTCGACGTTACGCCGCCACTCCCCCACAGGTAAATCGCTCGGAGGGGCTTGCACAGCTGCCCCGCGACCGTCGTGGGCTGAACCTAGCGTCGCCGCATGCAACCACTCGCCTACCGTGTTCCGTTCGTCGTAGACCGCTCGCGCGCGCCCGTCCGCTACTACCTCGTCAACCGCAGTTCCGAGACGCTCGACAGCGTTCGGCTGTCGCTGCTGGGGTCGGGACTGCTGCTGCCGATCAGCCGCAGCACGATGCTGCCCGGGGGCCTGCTGGGCTTCGCCGTGCGCGGGCCGAACATCGAGCGCAACGCCGTGGTCATCGTGCGCTGGTTCCGTCCGAACGGCGACGAGTACCTGTGGCGGGTGAGTTTCTGATGCCGGGAGACGCGTCGGCGGTCAGTCGTCGCCGATGGTGTCGTCGTCATCGTCGTCGCCGAAGGGGTCTTCGGCCGATGCGACGTCGTCGGTGTGCAGCAGCGCGTGACGGTCCCACTCGGCGACGAGGTGCTCGACGGCCGCGTGGAAGCGGGCGGTCGCCGCGCCCTGGGTGGTGTCGCCGAAGTGGCGCTCGACCCAGAAGTGCAGGTTCTTCTGCGCCTCGTCGCTGTGCTGCACCCGGTCGGCGATCGCGACGATGTCGGCGGCCGCGTCGGCGGTGAGCCACTCGCTCGATCCGAGGTAGCCCGACTCGTCGATCTCGGCACGCGGCGAGACCGGGCGGGTGACGATGAGCGGTTTGCCGGTAGCGAGACGGTCGTAGACCATGGCCGAGATGTCGGTGATCGCGACATCCGCCCCGGCCAGCTGCCAGCCGAGGTCGTTGCCCTCGTCGAAAATGTGGTGCGCGCCGGGGTCGGCGGCGTTGGCAGCCGCGATCGCCGCGATGATCGAGCGGTTGGCCGCGCCGTACTGCTCGTCGACGACGCCGCTGCGCGGATGCGGACGGTAGATCACGCGGTGCGTGCGCGACGCGAGCAGCGCGTTCACCAGGGCGACGCCGTGGGTCGCGATCGAGCCGTACGCGGCGGAGTCGCGGTCGCCCTCCCACGTCGGGGCGTACAGCACCACCGTGCGGTCGTCGGCAGGATAGGGCAGGTCGCCCGCGAAGTGGTCGGCCTGCGGGCGTCCGATCGAGATGGCCCGGCGGTCGAGGTCGAAGTCCCAGAGCTTGCGCGCGAGCCGGTCGCGGGCCGCGTCGCCAGCGACGAAGCTGTAGTCGTAGGCCTTGAACTGGTTCGTCGTCATGTACATCTTGTCGCTCTCACCGTGGTTGATGAAAACGTGCCACATACGCCCGTACCGGAACATCTGGAAATTCTTGGTGTTCTGGTTCACGTAGAAGACGATCTTGATGTCCTGGGTGTGGATGAACCGTTCGAGGTCGACCACCTGGCGCAGGTACACCACCGGCACCGGCGACTCGTCGAGCAGGGTTAGCATCGTGCCGGGCGACCGCGAGATGATCGCGACGTTGCGCGTCTTCGCGAGTTCGGCGAGCGGGGCGTACCACTGCCGGATCTGGTACATGTTCACCCGGGTGTCGGCGAAGTAGACGACGATCTGCACGCTGCCCTTGTCGGGCTTCGGCACCGAGGGCAGCCGTCGCGCGAGATCCGCGCGGGCCTTTCGGGACTTCAGGATGCTGCGGAGCACTCGTCGGGCGGCTTGGACGTCTTTGAGGAGTGGCACACCCCGATTAAAACAGGGTCGGCTGCGGGTTCGCCGTTGCGAACCGCACCGTTACTGACCTGATACCCGCTCGGAGCGCGGGAAATAGCCGCTCAGGCACCGGCTGTTACGCTGGGGCGTGCCTCAGATCGCGCCTGTCACCTTCGCCGCTGGCAATGCGAAGAAGCTGCTCGCCCTCCCCCGCTACGGCCTCGGAGCGCTCGCGAGCATGGTCGTCCCCCGCCGCCGCAATCTCTGGGTCTTCGGCTCGGGCCCCGGCATCGGCGAGGGCGCACTCGCGCTCTACCGCACGGTTCGCGACGCCGACCCCGGTCTGACCCTGCTCTGGCTCGCCCGCGACGAGCGCGACCTCGCCGCCGCGACGGCGCTCGGCGTTCCCGCTGTGCTGAAGTCGTCGCGCAGCGGACTCTGGAACACCCTGCGCGCCCGCGTGATCGTGGTCACCCACGGGTTCGGCGACGCCAACCGCTACGGCCTGCGCGGCGGGTTCGTCGTGCAGCTCTGGCACGGCATCCCGCTCAAGCTGATCAACCTCGACTCCCCCGCCACTCTGCGCACGCGGTTCCTGCCCGACTCCGCGATCGTGAGACGGATGCTGCGGCTGATGTACCGCGCGGCCGCCAGGTCGATCGACATCATGCCGGCAGCATCCGAGGTCTCGGCGACCCGGCTGCGTACGGCGTTCGACCTGCCCGCCGAGCGCGTCGTGGTCACGGGCGACCCGCGCGACGACGTTCTGGTCGCCGGCGACGACGACACGCGCACGGCGACCGCCCGCGCCCTGCTCTTCGCCCAGCTCGGCACCGCCGACTCGGGGCGCCGCGTGCTGCTCTACGCGCCGACCTGGCGCGACGGCGAGGTCGACCCCGGCATCCCGTCGGCCGACGAGTGGCGCGCGATCGTCGCGAGGCTCGAGGCGTCTGACTCGATGCTCGTCGTGCGGCCGCACCCACACGGTGTCGGCGACTACGCCGCCGGCTTCGTGCTCAGCGATCGCGTCGTGCTGCTCGACGGCACACGCTGCACCGACATCACACCCGTGCTGCCCGCCGTCGACCTGCTCGTCACCGACTACTCGTCGATCGCCTACGATTTCGCGCTGCTCGGCCGGCCGATCGTGTTCCTCGCTCCCGACGTCGCGGCGTACACGGCCAGCCGCGGGCTCTACACCGATTACAACGGCTTCAGCGGCGGCACCCAGACCGCGTCGTGGACGCAGCTGCTCGAGCTCGTCGCCCGCGCCGACTCCGACCCGGCGGTGCGCGACCGTTTGGCGGCGCACGCCGTCGATCTCGCGAACGTGCACCACGCGTTTCGCGACGGTGGCAATACCGGGAGAGTGTACGGTCAGATCACTACCCGGCTGAAAGAGCACGAATGACCGCGACGCCCCACGTCGACTCGCCCCCGAGCGCAGTGACGATCGACTCGATCGTGGTCGAGGGCGGTCCCGAGCCGCGGCTCGTGATTGCCGGAACGGGAACTCCAGCCCTCGCGGCGCTGCGCGGCCCGCGGCAAGACCTCTCCGGCACCTTCGAGCATTTCGACGGCCGGTACACGGCCGTGTTCACCCTGCTCGTCTCGCGCTGGAGCGGCCCCGTGCTTCCGGCGCCGTCCGGCGCCTACCGGTTGACGCTCGACGCCGCCGTCACGGCCACGCTGCCCGAGCCGCAGCTGCTGCCCGGCCTGCTGCACGTCGCCGTCGCCGCGGCCGGTGCGAGCCTGACGCTCGACATCTCTGCGCCGCTCGACGACACGGAACGCGGCCCCGCCGCCCAGGCCGCCCTCGAGGCGCGATACCGTGCCACGACGTACGAGCCGCTCAACGCCGTGTTTTTCGAGAGCTTCTACGGGCAGAGCGCCACGTGCAACCCGCTCGCCCTCGACCGCGAGTTCGCCGCCACCCGCCCCGATGTGACCCGCTACTGGAGCGTGGTCGACGCGTCGGTCGAGGTGCCCGAAGGGTCTGTCGCGCTCATCGAGGGCAGTGCTGACTGGTGGCGCATCCGCGGTTCTGCGCGCCTGCTCGTCGTGAACGACTGGCTGCGCAACCGGTTCCGCAAGCGCCGGTTCCAGACGGTTTTGCAGACCTGGCACGGCACGCCGCTGAAGAAGATCGCGCTCGGCCGGCCCGGCGTCGGCCTGCGCACCGTGCTCGCGACGATCCGCGAGCGCAGCCGCTGGAGCATCATGCTCGCGCAGAATCCGCACTCGACGGGCGTGTTCCGGTCGGCCTACGCGTTTCTCGGGCCGATCTGGCAGGAGGGCTACCCGCGCGACGACGCGCTCGTCGGCCAGGGCGACGGCACCGCCGGCGCGGCGATCCGCGCCCGCCTCGGTATCGCCGACGACGTGACGGTGCTGCTTTACGCCCCCACCTGGCGCGACGACCGCCCCGAGCACGTCGACCACCTCGACGTGGCCGCATTCACCGACGCGCTCGGCCCTGGCTACGTCACCCTGATCCGCGGGCACTCGCGCACCCTGCGCCCGGGGCGCGACGTACGCGCGAGCAACGTGCTCGACGTCACCGGCTACCCCGACGTGACCGAGCTGTTCCTCGTCGCCGACGCGCTCATCACCGACTACTCGAGCGTGATGTTCGACTACAGCGTCACCGGCAAGCCGATGTTCTTCTTCGCACCCGACCTCGAGCACTACCGCGAGCAACTGCGCGGGTTCTACTTCGACATCGACGCGGCCGCCCCCGGGCCCGTGGTGCAACAGGCCGCGGAGCTGGTCGGGCTCGTGCTCGACCGTGAACGGGTCAGCGCCGAGTACGCGGGCAAGTACAGCGATTGGCAGGCCCGGTTCAACCCGCGTGACGACGGCCATTCGGCCGAGCGCATCGTCGCCCGCCTGCTGGCGCGCAAAGCGATCGGCTAGCTCGGATCAGATTCCGGTGCGCGAGGTGTCGACGCTGTCGCGCGCGCCCCGCAGAACGCCCATCAGAAAACCGACGCCCCAGCTGAGGTGCATCGTCGGCAGCACAACGACGAAGAACCAGCGTTCCAACGGCTTCGTGCCGCGGTCGGCGCTGAAGGCCAGCCAGAGCACGAGAAGGACATAGGCGATCGGGCCCAGATAGACGACGGATGCGGCCGCACTCGGCCAGCCACTCACCACCCCGGTCAGCTGCAGCACACCGAGCAGCACGCACACGGCCACGTTGAGCACGAGCAGAGGCGGCACGAAGAAGCGCCACGGGTTACGGCCGCGGTAGCGTCGCACCAGCTCGCCGCGCCAGATGCCGGTTGCGCAGAACTGCCGCACGAGCTTGGTCCAGCTCTCACGTGGCCAGTAGGTCACTTTCAGTGCGGGGTCGAACCAGACCGTGTGGCCGGCCGCGCGGATGCGCAGGTTGAGTTCCCAGTCTTCGCCGCGACGGATCGACTCGTCGAAGTAGCCGACCTCTTCGAGCACCTCGCGGCGGAAGACGCCGAGGTAGGCCGACTCGGCCGGTCCTTCTTCGCCGGCGCCGTGGTAACGCGCGCCGCCGAGACCGAAGCGGCTGTTGTAGCCGCGGGCGGCGGCCGACTGGAACGGGGTCTTGCCTCGCGCGTGCATGATGCCGCCGACGTTGGCGGCCTCCGTGCGCGCGAGCGTCTCGACCGCGCGGCTGGTGTAGCCGGGCTCGAGTTCGGAGTGAGCGTCGACGCGCACGATGATCTGGTGGCGGCTCGCCCGGATGGCGAGGTTGAGCCCCACGGGGATGTCGGTTTCGGGATTGTGCACCGTCGTGATGCGCGGGTCGGCAGCGGCGAGTCGTTGAACGATGTCGTCCGTGTCATCCGTCGACGGCCCCAACGCCAGGATCAGTTCTTTCTCACCCGCGTAGTCCTGGGCGAGAACCGTCGCGATGGCGATCTCGATGTAGAGCGCTTCATTGAGCACGGGCATCACGTATGACACTCCGGGAAGCGCGTCTGCCGCGGCTGCCATGTGCTCCAATACTCGTGCGGGGGTGGGTCGGTTGAGCCTATCAGCCGCCGGATGCGCATCGAGTTAACGGCAAGAGGGGCACGTGGCGCCGAGCGCCGCGTGCCCCTCCGCCTGCTGGCGAGGTTGTTGTTAGGAGAGCGTGCCGAGGGTCACGTCGACGTTCGCCGACTTGCCGTTGCGCACGTAGCTGATCGTGGTCTTGGCTCCGCCGGCGAGGGCGCGCACCTGCGCGGTCAGGTCGGTCTTGCCGGTGACGGGCAGGCCGTCGATTCCGGTGATGACGTCTCCGGCCTTGAGGCCTGCTGCTGCGGCTGCGCCGCCCGCGGTGACTTCCTGCACGCTGGCACCGACGGTGGCGCTGTCGGCCTGGGTGGAGTCTTCGGTCACGTCGGCGATGCTCGCACCGAGGAGGCCGTGTGTCGCGGCACCGTTCTCGATGATCTCCTTGGCGACACGCTCGGCGAGGTTCGCGGGGATCGCGAAGCCGACGCCGATGCTGCCGGACTGCGATGCGGCGCTGGTGCCGCCCGCGCTGGCGATGGCCACGTTGATGCCGATGACTTCGCCGTCGGCGTTGAGCAGGGCACCGCCCGAGTTGCCGGGGTTGATCGCGGCGTCGGTCTGGATGACGGCGAGCGAAATCGTCGACGCGCTGGTGGTCGGCGCGGTCTGGTCTTCGCCCTGTCCGGGGATGTAGAAGTCGAACGGGCTGCTCTGGTCGGGAGTGGTCTCGGTCGAGTCTTCGGGGTCGGCGGGAGCCGCGGACGAGGCGATCGTGATGCTGCGGTTGATCGCGCTCACGATGCCGTCGGTGACGGTTCCGGAGAGGCCGAGCGGGGCGCCGATCGCGATCGCGGTGTCTCCGACGTTGAGCTTGCTCGAGTCAGCGAACGTCGCGGGCTGCAGGTCGGTGACGCCCTCGATCTTGATGACCGCGAGGTCGGAGATCGGGTCGGTGCCGACGACGGTTGCCGAGAACAGGCGGCCGTCGTTGGTCTGCACCTTGATGGTCGCGTCGCCGGTGGCGCCGTCGAGGGTGACGACGTGGGTGTTGGTCAAAACGTAGCCGTCTTTGCTCAGTACGACTCCCGATCCGGTTCCGCCGGCATCGCTGGATGTCGCGGAGATCGTCACGACCGACGGGGACGCCGATGCGGCTACCGCGGTAACCGTGGTGGCGTTGTCGGGGTTGTTCACCGTGATGTTGGCGGGGGTCGTGATGGCGCTCACCGAGGAGCCGCCGTTGCCGTCGTTCAGCGCGAGCACGATGCCGCCGCCGGCGACGCCGCCGACGAGTGCGCCGACCGCGAGGGCCGCGACGAGGAGCACGGGACGGTTACGACGGAACGAGTCGCCGTTCTTCGCCGGGGCCGGGTTGACGGGCGGGGCGGGAGGCGGGGTTGCCGTGCTGTCGTAGTGAGGAACGGCCGGCGTCTGCGCGGGCTGCGCCTCGGTGAGCGCGCGGGGAACGGGCGGCGCCGGAGGTGCGGGGGGCGTGGGATTCACGGAAGTGGGGGGTGTGGAGTTTACGGGTGTTGCAGGGATCTCGGGGGTGTCATTCATGGGGGTGCTCCTTCCAGCGGAGTAAGCATCCCCCGCTAACCTGAACGTTTTATATGCGAGCGCTGAAAGCAGCCCTCCACTTTTCGCGGCATCGATTTCAGCATCCCGGACCCTCTGGATTCTGGCGGCAATCGCGGTTCACCAGCACCGTGCTGGCGTCGTTGGCGGTCGCGATAATCCTATTCGCGGGCAGCTCGAGCGTGCCAGCGATAGCGACCCAGTCCGAGCCGGCGAACCGGTATTGAGCGGCATATCCGACGGTCAGGTCGATCGCGTAGCTGCCGGCCGTTGCGAACACGTGGCTGGTGGGCGACGGGGCGAACTCGGCGAGGTTCTGCGCCGCCCAACTGGCACCCGGCGTGGCGCTCGTTGTGGCCGAGCCGTCGCCGTAACTCCAGCGCCACGACAGCGGGGTGAAGCGCACCGACGCGGGGAAGCCGAGCAGCGTGCCGTCGACGACCCGCGTCGAACGGTCGGAGTAGAAGTTGGTGTCGAGACCGACGACGATCCAGCCGTTGGGCTCCATGTGATTGCCTCCGACGGTCGGCGCGAAGCTCGCAATGTCGCTGAGGGTGACGGCGGTGGGCGGCGTCGGCGGGGTCGAGGCTTCGAACCGGGGGCGGTAATTGCCGTTGGCGCGCGCCTCCTCCTCGTTCCACGCGTTCGGGTCTGGCGCGGCCGGGGTGTAAGTGCCGTCGGCGCGTTGCCCGCCGCCGGAGCCGCTTCCGTTGCGAGCGTTCGATCCAACTAGAGACACTTCACCATTGCCCACTCGATCGTGAATTTCTGGGCAACCGCCAATTTTTTGAGTCAATGTCCCACAACTGACATTCGCCCCTTCAGGCACCGTCGAAACTCCTATAGTCAACAACCCGGCGACCAGCAGCCCTCCTAAACCTTTTGTCAACATTCTGGCCGCACCCACGGTTCTCGCGACGAGAGTAAGAGTATTGAGGATTTGGTGTCTGTCGAATCGAATGTCAATGCGTACTTGACTCGGTTCGGACGATCTGGCTCAACGACTGATTCCCCGCTCGGATCAACAATGTCGACATCGCTCACGTCCTCACACACATATGCCGTAACAACTGACTGGCCCATGTTGCTCTGACGGTCGTAAGCCTGCAAAGTGAAGTCAGAGATAGCGGTGGAGCCGATGGCTCGATATCCAAGCGATGCTAGTTCCTCCAGTTCCGCAGTGTCAGTTTCTAGTTGACGCCCTGTCGCAACGCTATCTAGGCGTTCGACCCCCATTCCACCTGACGCCAGAATTTCATCAGTCAATGTGACGTACGCGGCATACGCTTCCTCCGCCGCCGCCAGCGCTTCCTCGTCGGACGCGAAGAGGGGCGTGCTCGTCGGCGCGGGAGTATGCGGAGCCGTGGGGTCGGGAGCACACCCCGAAGCGGCAAGCGCGGCCAGCAGCACGAGCGCTACGGCGGCTGGACGAAACGAGGGTCGCATCCGCACAAGATAAGTCACTTCGGCGACGCGGCTCGCGAATTATCCACAGCCGCTGGGCCGCTACTCTTAATTCACGATGACAGTCTCCGGTTCTTGGCAGCAGGCCGCTCGCGGAGCCATGCTCCTGGGCGACGACGGCGGGCTGCGGCCCACGATTTTCGCCGAGATGAGCGCACTCGCGATCAGTACCGGTTCGATCAACCTGGGTCAGGGCTTCCCCGACGAAGACGGACCCGCCGAAGTGCTCGAGGCCGCCCGCCAGGCGATCAGCGACGGCCTCAACCAGTACCCGCCCGGAACCGGCATGCCCGTGCTGCGCAACGCGATCTCCGCGCACCAGCAGCGCTTCTACGGCCTGACCGTTGACCCCGACCGCGAGGTGCTCGTGACCGCGGGCGCCACCGAGGCTCTCGCCGCCACCATCCTCGCCCTGACCGAGCGCGGCGACGAGGTCGTCACGTTCGAACCGTTCTACGACTCCTACGGGGCCATCGTCGGCCTGGGCGGTGCGACGCACGTCACCGTTCCATTGCATGCGCCCGCGTTCCAGCCCGACCCCGACGAGTTGCGCGCCGCGATCACCGATCGCACCCGTCTCATCCTGATCAACAACCCGCACAACCCGACGGGCACCGTGCTGGCGCGCCAGACCCTGCAGCTGATCGTCGAGCTCGCCGCCGAGCACGACGCTTTCATCGTGACCGACGAGGTGTACGAACACCTCGTCTTCGACGCGCCGCACATTCCTGTGGCGACGCTTCCGGGCGCTCGCGAACGCAGCATCACGATCTCGAGCGCGGGCAAGACCTTCAACACCACGGGCTGGAAGATCGGCTGGATCACGGCGCCGCACGAGATCCTCGCGTCTATTCTCGCGGTGAAGCAGTTTCTGACCTTTGTGAACGGAGCGCCGTTCCAACCCGCGATCGCCGTCGGACTCGGCCTGCCCGACTCTTTCTTCACCGGCGTCGCCGCCACCCTGGGCCGCAAACGCGACCTGTTGTCGGCCGGCCTCGTCGATGCCGGATTCACCGTCACCCAGCCCCAGGGCGGATATTTCGTGGTCGCGGATGCTGCGCCGCTGGGTTTCGCGGATGCGGAAGAGTTCTGCCGAGCCATGCCGGCCCTCGCTGGAGTCGTCGCCGTGCCGATCAGCGCCTTCGTGCGCCACGGCAACCGCGCGGAGTACGCGTCGCTCGTGCGGTTCGCGTATTGCAAGCGGGAGAGCGTGCTCGAAGACGCGGTCGCTCGACTGGGTGCGTTGCGGCGCTAGATTTCGACAGGCTCAATCAGCGGCACAGGCTTAATCAGCGGCATGGGCTCAATCAGCGGGAACGGGCTCAATCAGCGGGAACGGCTTACTCAGCGGGCGTGGCCGAGACGGCCAACGACGACGCCTTCGGCAGGCGCACGATGAACGTCGTTCCCACGCCGACTTCGCTCTCGACGTCGAGGTCTCCCCCGTGCGCGTCGATGATCGCCTTCGTGATGGTGAGCCCGAGACCCACCCCGGGAACGGCCGCACGCGTCGCGGTCGACGCGCGGAAGAAGCGCGAGAAGAGCTGGTCGAGCTCGTTGGCGGGGATTCCCATTCCGGTGTCGGTCAGGCGGATGACGATGTTCTCGCCGTCACACGAGACCGCCACGATCACGTTTCCGCCGCGGGGCGTGAACTTGATCGCGTTGGAAAGCAGGTTGTCGATCGCCTGGCCGATGCGCGTCGGGTCGCCGCTCACGAGCGCGATGTCGTCGGTGACGTCGGCCACGATCGTGACACCCTGCGCGTCGGCGACGGGGCGCGCCGATTCGATCGAGGCGCGCACGACCGGTACGACATCGACTTCTGAGGCGTCGATGTTGAAGGAGTTGGCACCCACCTGGGCCGTGAACAGCAGGTCGCCCATCAGCCGCAGCAGGCGGTGCGCGTTGCGCTCGGCGATTCCGAGGTACATCATCTGCTCGTCGGACAGCGGCTCGTCGGTGTCGTCGCGCATGAGCTCGAGGTAGCCGAGGATCGAGCTGAGCGGCGTGCGCAGCTCGTGCGAGATCAGGCCGACGAACTCGTCTTTCAGCCTGGAGACTTCGAGCGCTTGGGTGACGTCGGTCGCGACGAAGAGGTAGCCGGTCGTTTCGCCGGCGTCGTTGACGCGACGGGTGACGGCGACGTCGACGGCGACGTGCAGGCCGTCGGCCCGCACGTAGGTCCACTGGCGCACTTCGGGAGTACCGAGGCGGGCCGATTCGACGAGTGCCGAGAAGCCGGGGGTGAGCACGGTCTCGCCGGGCGGGTAGTTCAGTTCGCGCGATCGTTCGTCGAGTTCTTCGGCGACGTGGAAGTCGTAGATGAACCGCTTGCGCTGCGCCTCCGCCGCGGTGAGGCCGAGCATACGCTCGGCACCCGGGTTCCAGACGTCGATGTTTCCGGTGACGTCGGTGCCCACAACAGACTGTTCGGTCACCGCGTCGAGAACGCTGCGGGTGAGCTTGTCGGCGGCGCGCAGTTGCGCCTCGTTCTCACGCAGCCGCTTCGTGTAGTCCTCGGCTCCGCGCAGCATGACCTCGCGCTCTTCGGCGAGGCGGCGCACCGACTCGACCTGCACACGACCCTGGCGGGCGACCTCGTTGATGATGGCCGCGCCGATCGCGAAGATGACGGGAGCGAAGATCGAGCGGAGAAGGTCGCTGGATGTCGACGTGGTGCCGAATCCGAGAAGGTCGGTGAGCGCGATCGACGTGCCGATCGCGGCGATGATGATGTAGCGGCGCCCCGGTTCGGCGGCGATCCAGATCACGGGCAGGATGATGAGCGAGCTGAATGGCGAGAGTCCGCCGCCGGTGCCCGCGCGGAAGGCGCTGAGCGCGATGAGGTCGAGCACCGGGATGAGGATCGCGAGGCGGCTCATCGAGGGCTGGTAGCTGAACAGGGCGGCGAGGGCGGTCGAGAGGATGACACCCCACATGCCGAGCAAGGCGGCGGTCCACACCGTGAAGTCGATGTTGGGCGACACCATAACGATCGCGACGGCGCCGATGAAGGCGATCGCGAAGGGAGTCTGCTTGAGGAACGGTGAGGCGTTGTCTACCCGGATCGTGTCGAGCACCCAGCGGTAGAACTTCACGCGGCATTCCACTTCGGCACGAAATCGTGCAACATCTTGCGCACGTGTGCGCCGGTGACGGGCTTGGGCAGTGCTGCGTGCCCGTCGGGGAAGTCTTCTTCGTTGAGCACCGAGCTGATCGCGATGACGCACTCGGGGTTGTCGGCGCCGAGTCGCACGGCGAGGGCCCAGCCGTCCATGCCGGGCAGGATGAGGTCGATGACCGCGAGGTCGGGGGTGACCACTCCGTAGGCCTCGATCGCGACCTCGGCGTTGGGAGCGTCGCGCACGTCGCATCCGGCCCGCTCGAAATAGCGGCGCAGCAGGTGGCGTTGGTCGTCGCTGTCGTCGACGATCAGCACCCGCACACGTTCACCGTGTTCGGGAGCCGCCACTGCGTCGGGTGTTGTCACGCTTCGGTCGTCGAACTTGCGGTTACCGGAGCCGACGAGCCGGCGGCGGGAGCTGCTTCACGGATGATCTCGAGAGGCTCGACGCTCGTGCCGCCGCCGAAACGACCCCAGTAACGGGCGGTCGCGAGCACGAACTCGGGCTCGAGGTAGGAACGGATTCCCTCTCCGCCGGCGAAGCTGTTGACGAGCGCGAGCTTGGTGTCGGTGTAGCCGTCGATCGAGACGAACTTCGTCGGACGGAAGTCGACGGTCGACGACTGGCTCTGGAAGGCGAAGACGGTGGGTACCGAGGCCGCGGCGGAGAGCACCGCCTGGTGCGTGGCGACGTGGTCGGCCTCGTCGTCGTTCACGCTGTGCGTGTAGACGACGGTCGGCGCGATCTCGGCGACGACGCGCGCGATGGTGTCGGCGGCCGCGCTGCCGGCGGCGATGTCGGTGGCGGGGAGGTCTTCGAGGAACAGGCGCGCTCCGACGATCTCGGCCGCGGCGAGGGACTCGTGCTGCAGGTCGGCGTGCTGGCCGGCCGAGCTTCCGCGCGAGAGGGTGAGGATGGTGACACTGTCGCCCGCGGCGCGGTGCGCGGCGAGGATGCCGCCGATGCCGAATTCGACGTCGTCGGGGTGGGCGCCGATGGCGAGCACACTCTCGCGCTGGCCGGTGCCCTGGTCGACACGGCTGGCGCGGCCGTCGGCGGCGAGGCGCATGACCGCGGTGACGAGGTCGGATGCGCTGATCGGCTTGATGAGGAACTCGTCGGCCTGCGCGTTGAGCGCTCCGACGGCGTAGTCGACCGAGATGTGGGCGGTCATGACCACGATCGGGATGCCGGGGTGGTCGGTGCGGATCTGCTCCATGAGCTCGAGGCCGTTGATGCCGGGCATCTCGATGTCGGTGACGACCACGTCGGGCAGGAAGACGTCGATGACGCCACGAGCCAGCGAGGGGTCGGAGACCGTCTCGACAACACAACCGCCGCGCTTCTCCAGCACCGTCTTGGTGTAGAAAGCAACGTCGGCGTCGTCTTCGACGACTACAACACGATAGGCCTCAGCCATGGCAAATCCTCCCCAGATAACTTGGACAACTCTACGGGAGAGAACGGTCCATAACGTTAACGCCGAACCGGCGAAGCCGAAGTGCCGGATTCGATTCGCGCACCCGCTCGATGCGCTGCGGCGAGAGCCAGGCGACGGCGACATCGGTGGCCTCTCCGATCGTCGCGATCTCGACGCCCATCGGGTCGATGACCATGCTGTTGCCGACACCGGTGGGCGGCGCCTGATCGGCGGCGGCGACGTAGATCGTGTTCTCGATCGCGCGGGCGGTGAGCAGGGTGCGCCAGTGGTGTTCCTTGAGCGGGCCGCGCACCCACTCGGACGGCAGGAGGACGACGTCGGCGCCGGCGTCGACGAGCCGTCGGGTGACCTCGGGAAAGCGGGCGTCGTAACAGGTCTGCAGCCCGACGGTGAAGCCGCCCCAGGAGAAGGTCTGGGGTTCGTCGAGCGGGCCGGCGACGACCCAGTCGCTCTCGCGCGAGCCGAACGCGTCGTAGAGGTGGATCTTGCGGTACGTCGCGACGATCGCACCGTCGGGGCCGACCGCCACGAGGGCGTTGGAGAAACGGGCGGGGTCGTCGCTGGTCTCGACGAGACCGGCGACGACGTGGATGCGCAGCTCGGTGGCGATGGCGGCGAGCCCGGCGACGAAGTCTCCGTCGAGGCGCTGGGCGGCATCCACGTATCCGGGCCCCAGATCGGGCTCGAAGTACGACGCGTACTCGGGGAAGACGACGAGACTCGCGCCGCGACCGGCCGCACGCTCGGCGAGCGTGCGGATGGTCGCGAGGTTCTCGACCGGGTCCGCGACCGGGGCGAACTGGGCGACGGCGATCGCGGACTCGGGAGAACTCATGCGCTCAGACTACTTCTGGTGGGCGCGCACGACCTCGACGACATCGGAATACAGCGGGTGGGAGACCTCGAGGCCGCTCACCTGCATAACGAATTCTTCTGCGGTCGTGCTCGTGAGCAGCTGCTGCAGCTCGACGCTCTGCGGGTCTTCGGCGACGTCGAAGCCGAGGGCGACGCCCATGGTGCGCACGAGGGCGTCGCTGCCGAGTCCGCGCTCGGCGAGTTCGGCGGCGGGGCCGACGAACCGTTCGTGGCGGCCGAGCTTGCGCAGCGGCTGGCGGCCGACGCGGTCGACGGTGTCGCTCAGTTCGGGGTTGGCGAACCGCACCATGTTCTTGTCGATGTAGGCCTGCTGCACCTCGGGGTCGAAGCCGTGCTTCGCGACGAGCAGCGCCTTGGTCTCGGCGAGCACCGCGCGTACCTCGGTGGCGATCGCCGGCGTCGAGAACGCCTCCGACATCGAGGCGACCCCGGCTGCGAAGCCGTGGTACGCCGCCGTGGCGTGGCCGGTGTTGACGGTGAAGAGCTTGCGCTCGATGTAGGGGGCCAGGTCGTCGACGAAGTGCGCGTCGGGGATGACCGGGATGGACGCGCCGAACGGCGTGGACTCGATCGCCCACTCGAAGAACGACTCGACGGTGACGTTGAGGCCGGCGTCGGGGTCCTGGCCGGGCACGATGCGGTCGACGGCCGTGTTGGCGAAGATCGCCGCGGCGCCCGGGAGGGTCTTCTCGACCTCCGCGCGCAGCAGGTCGGTCGCGTTGATCGCGTTCTCGCACGCCATAACGACGAGCGGGGCGAGATCGGACGAACGCTGCTCGATCGCCTTCGCGATGAGCGGCGCGACGAAGCGCAACACGTTCGGGCCGACCGCGGTGGTCACGATGTCGGCCGTGGCGATCTCGGCGATGACGTCGCTCTCGTGCGTCGCGCTGTTCAGCGCGCGGTAGTTGTCGACGGTCCAGACGCTCGCGCCGTCGCCGACCTCGGTGACGACATAGCTCGGCGTCGTCGCGAGGGCGTCGATCAGCTCGGCGTTGACGTCGGCGAAGACGACCTCGTAGCCGGCGTTGTGCAGGATGAGCCCGACGAAACCGCGACCGATGTTTCCGGCGCCGAAGTGTACGGCCTTCACGCGTTCACGTCCCCGAGAAGCTCCATGACCTCTTCGGGCGTCTGGGCGGCGAGCAGCTTGGCGACCTCGTCGTCTTCGCTGAACACGATGGCGATGGAGGAGAGAACCTCCATGTGGCCGCCGTCCTTGCCCGCGATGCCGACGACGAAGCGAACCTCGTTGCCGTTCCAGTCGATGGGGTTGTCGTAGCGCACGAACGAGAGCGCGGACTTCAGGATCGTGTCCTTGCCCTCGTTCGTGCCATGCGGAATAGCCAGGAAGTTACCCATGTAGGTCGACACCGTTGCTTCACGCTCATGCATGAAGGCGATGTAATCGGGTGTTACCCCACCCGAGGCGACCAGCAATCGTCCGACCTCGTCGATCGCCTCCGCAGGGGTCGTCGCCGTCCCGTGCAGATTGATCTGTGCAAGTTCAAGCACGTTGCTCATGGGTTTCCTCTTTCTTCCTGGCTATTCGTTGTGGTGCGTTTGTACAGCTGGTGTTACTTGGCGGCCTTCTGGGCCTCGAGCAGCGCTACGACCTCGTCGTACTTGGGGCTGCCCATGAAGTTGTCGACCGAGTAGTGCAGCGAGTTCGGCGACTTCTCCTCGGCGCGAGGGGTGAGCTCGCGCTGGGTGATGACGAGGTCGGCGGTTCCGTCGAGGTTCGCGATCGCCTGGTTGACGACGGTGACCCCTTCGATGCCGGCCTTCTTGATCTTGTTGCGCATGACCGTGGCGCCCATGGCGCTCGAGCCCATGCCCGCGTCGCAAGCGAAGACGATCGAGGTGATCGGCGCGCTCGGTGCAGCGGTGGTGTCGGCGGTCGCCGTGGACGTCGCGGCGGCGTCGCCACCCGACGTGTTCAGCAGCGAGCCGACCTGGCTGTCGCGACCCTTGTTGGCAGCGTTCTTGGCGACGGCGTCGGCGAGAGCGGTGTCACCACTGAGCGAGATGGCCTCGAGGTCGGTCTTGCGGCTGGCGCGGATGATGATGGATGCCACGAGGAACGTGACTCCGGCCGAGATGATGACCGACAGGATGACGCCGAGGAAGCTTCCGGGAGGCGTCTGCGCGAGCACGGCGATGATCGATCCGGGCGACGCGGGTGCGCGCAGACCGGACTGGAAGATCACGTTGGTGAGCACACCGCTCGCACCACCGGCGATGACGGCGACGACCAGGAGCGGCTTGGCCAGAACGTACGGGAAGTAGATCTCGTGGATACCGCCGACGAACTGGATGAGGATCGCGCCGGGGGCGCTGGCACGCAGCAGGCCGACACCGAAGACGGCGAAGGCGAGCAGCAGACCGAGGCCGGGGCCGGGGTTCGCCTCAATGAGGAAGAGGATCGACTGGCCGGTCTTCTGCGCCTCGATGGTGCCGAGGGGTGTGAACACACCGTGGTTGATCGCGTTGTTCAGGAACAGGATCTTGCCGGGCTCCACGAAGATCGACGCGAGGGGCAGCAGCGACGTCTCGACGAGCCATCCGACGACGGTCTCGAGGAAGTTGCTGATTGCGGTGACCGCCGGGGCGATGACGAAGAACGCGACGACGGCGAGGGCCGCACCGACGATTCCACCGGAGAAGTTGTCGACGAGCATCTCGAAGCCGGCACGGATCTTGCCCGC
>Ga0247811_1000086_pt1 | contig 32323 bp, 28 predicted proteins | sample UWRJL134311R1_FD_189018 | JGI IMG/M metagenome (GOLD analysis project Ga0247811, IMG submission 189018) | Plant litter microbial communities from Arlington Agricultural Research Station in Wisconsin, United States - UWRJ-L134-311R-1 | ecosystem: Environmental > Terrestrial > Plant litter >...
TTTTTTAAAAATTAGGATTTTAAAAGTACAAATTTTTATTTTAGTATTTTGTAAATCAGTAAATTATGTCTTACAAAAGTTCTTCGCAGTGATAACCGTACGAATTTAGAATTTCGATGATTTTATGTTTTGAGATAGAGGCCGCGTGAATTCGTAAAATTTTGTCGCAATCTTCAAGATCGAAGTTGATGATACTATTTGGAAAATGTTCAAGTAGTTTTCCCACAATCAAAATAGACTGCGGGATTTCATGGACATCTGTTTTAAAAACTTCTATCATCTGTTTCAGGATTTACAAAGTGGTGTTTTTGTATCGCTCTATTTTATGATGATAAACATAAGATACAGCCAAAATCACTAAAAAGATTAATGGAAAAAAACCTTGAAAGTTAACACCGTCAACAGCGAAGTGACTGATGGAAGCAAATATAAAATCGAAAGCAAAACCCGCATAAGCCCATTCCTTAATTCGATTTGAAACCTGCGGTATTATCAAGGCCAAAACGCCTAAAATTTTAAAAACGACCAGGGCATTTCCGAAATATTGCGGATAACCTAAATGCCTAAGCCCTTCTTTTGCCATTTCAGATTGAGAAGTAAATGCCGGCATCACGCCTTCAAATAGGAAAATAATGATTGTAGTAGTCCAAAAAATAATTTTTGCTTTTTTCATGGTTTAATTTTAAATGGTTATCAGTTAATGTATTACAAACTTACAATTCTTATTTTTTTATTTTAATACATGTTTACGACTATTTTAGGGTCATTTGGGACAGAAATGGAGGATTTTAGATTTTAGAGGTAAAGAGTGAGTAGTACCTAGTACCTAGTAGTTATTACTTAGTAAACAGTGAAGATTGTAAATCTGCTTAAAATAAAAAACTTTGTGCCTTAGCGGCGAACTCAAAAAAAACGCTGCAAAACCAAAGTCTCACAGCGTTCATCTCAAAAAATAAATAATTAACGGGTAATGGGTATTATTTCCAGCCTCCGCCTAATGCGCGGTACAGCTCGGTATTAGCAGAAAGCTGCTCTCTTTTTAGGTTTGCCAGTTCTAACTCGCTTTGCAGTAAATTCGCTTGCGCTGATAAAACTTCAAGGTATTCCGCCATTCCGTTTTTGAATAACAAATTCGAATTTTTAATGGCTTGCTGCAAGGTTTTTACTCTTTCTTTCAAAAAAGTTTCTTGCTGCTGTAATTTTTCCACTTTTACTAAAGCATCAGAAACTTCACTTACTGCAACTAAAACAGATTGTCTGAAACTCAAAACTGCTTTTTCTCTTTCGGCTACAGCAATATTGTATTGTGTTCTCACTCTTTTATTGTTCAGTAAAGGCTGTGTTAAACCTCCGGCAACGGTTCCGAACAATGAAGCCGGGATATTGAACCAGCTGCTGGTTTCGAACGAATTCACGCCGCCTTGTGCTGTAATTTTAAGCGAAGGATATAAATCAGCTTTTGTGATGCCAACATTGGCGTTGGCTATTTTCAAAGCCAATTCGGCACTTTTTACATCAGGTCTTCTGCTTACTAAAGAAGATGGAATCCCGATTAGCGCGTTATTTTTTACTTCAACGGAACTTAACTGAATCGTTCTTTGTTTTGAATTCGGAAAAGATCCTGTCAGTACACTCAAGGCATTTTCCTGAATGGCAATATTCTGCTCTAATTGCGGAATCAATTGTGCAGCACTTAATCGTTGTGCTTCAGATTGTTGAATTCCTAATGAAGTCACTTGTCCGGCATCAAATTTTAGTTTGATGATTTTTGTTGTGCTGTCATTCAATTGTACGTTCTTCTTCGCGATATCCAATTGTGCATCCAGCATCAAAAGATTATAATATCCTTTAGAAACATTGGCTACGATATTTGTCTGCAATGCCTTTTTTACTTCTTCAGATTGAAGGTAACCTGCAAAAGCACCTTTTTTCTGATTACGGATTTTACCCCAAATATCAGCTTCCCAGGAAAGTGAAACTCCGGCAGAATAATCGTCAATATGTTTTTGGCCTAAAGCCTGGTTCAGGTTCATTCCGGTAAAACTATTGTCAGACGGATTACTGGTGCTTGCATTCACAAACAAATTCGCCTGAGGCACATTTCCCCATTTAGACTGTGTGAATCTGTACTGCGCAATTTCAATGTTTTTTGTGGCAATCTGTAAATCGTTATTTTTGGCCACTGCGCTGTCGATTAACTGGATAATATCTTTTTCTGTAAAGAAGTTTTTCCACTCCAAATCTCCAATACTAGTTGTATCAGTAGTCGAAACCGATGCATTCCTGAAATTCTCAGGAAATGCATCTTTTGGAGTTTCAATATCCTTCGAAATTTTACAGGATATTACTGTAATGATCAAAAGAGCGATCATCACGATTTTGGTTATATAATTTTTCATTTTATAAGATGTCATTAAATTTCAGTACAAGTATCTTTTCTGCTTTCCAGATCTCTCGAAATCTTGTAGGATATGTATGCGATGCCAGTTATAATGGTCACCAGAATTATCGTTATATAATTTTCCATTTTTATTTTTCTTCGTTATGAATTACGGCCACTGGTTTTCCAGAAACCCTTTCTTGTAAATGCTGGAATACGATGAATAAAACCGGGATGATCAACAGCCCCAGAATTACTCCTGAAATCATACCTCCGGCGGCACCAATACTAATGGAGTGGTTACCTTGAGCTGACGGTCCGGTAGCGCTCATCATCGGGATTAATCCCACAACAAAAGCTAGAGACGTCATGATAATTGGTCGCAAACGTAATTTTGCAGCCTCGATAGAAGCTCGTACTAATGCCTGGCCAGATTTACGTTTCTGCACGGCAAATTCGACAATCAGAATCGCATTTTTGGCAAGCAGTCCGATAAGCATTACCAGCGCAACCTGTACATAAATATTGTTTTCGATTCCGGTAAGACCGATGGCTACGAAAACTCCAAATATACCTGCAGGTATTGATAAGATTACTGCTAAAGGCAAGATGTAACTTTCATACTGTGCAGCAAGTAAGAAATAGATGAATATCAAACACAGTAAGAAAATTGTTGCCGATTGACCTCCCGAAGAAATTTCTTCACGGGTTTGTCCTGAGAATTCAAATCCGTAGCCCGCAGGTAATTGTTGTGCTGCTACTTCTTCAATGGCTTTAATGGCATCTCCGGAACTAAATCCAGGTTTTGGAATTGCATTTATACCAATTGAGTTGAATAAATTATATCTTGATGCTGTTTCAGAACCATAAATACGGGTTAGTTTTACCAATGTATTTAATGGTACCATTTCACCGTTTTTATTTTTCACAAATACACGATCAATAGCAGAGGGATCAGCTCTGTCGGCAATATCAGCCTGAACAACCACTCGGTAATATTTACCAAATCTATTAAAATCTGATGCCTGAGCGCTACCAAAATAAGCCTGCATCGTCTGCAGAATATCTTTGACTTTTACGCCTAACTGATCTGCTTTTGCATCGTTAATATCCAATTGCAATTGAGGATAATCGGCTTTGAAACTTGTAAAAGCCACTGCAATTTCCGGACGTTTCATCAATTCTCCGATGAAATTTTGAGAAATACCGCTGAATTTATCCAGTTTGCCTCCGGTTTTATCCTGAAGTACTACATCTAAAGCTTCTACGTTACTGAAACCAGGAACGGTTGGGAAACTAAATACAAAGAAACTTCCGCCTGAAATGGCACCTAATTTCCCTTGAACTTCGGCCATTATTTTATTGATATCTTTGATCTCGCCGCGTTCTTCGTTTGGTTTAAGCAATACGAAAACCACTGCTGATGATGGGCTTGTAGAATTCGTCAATAAGTTGAAACCTGAAATCGCGGTTACATCTCTTGAGGCATCTAACTTGCTTAAAATGTTTTCAGCCTGAGTCATTACTTTTTGCGTTCCGTCAAGAGATGTTCCTGAAGGGGTGTTTACTGCAATAGCAATAAATCCCTGATCTTCTGTTGGAATAAATCCTGCAGGAGTCGTTTTTACCATGACAACCGTAGCGAAAGTAATTAAAGCCAATCCGCCTAAACTAACCCATTTGTTACGAATTAAGAATCTTAATCCTCCCACATAACGATTCGTTAATGAGTCAAAACTTTTGTTGAATCCATTAAAGAATTTCTCTTTAAACCCTTTTTTAACGTAAGGAGCATCTCCCTCGTGTGCCGCGTGATTGTCTTTTAAGAATAAAGCAGCAAGTGCCGGACTTAAAGTCAAAGCGTTAACGGCTGAAATTACAATTGCGATTGCCATTGTAAAGGCAAACTGTCGATAGAAAACCCCTGTGGAGCCTTCCATAAAACCAACCGGCAGGAATACAGCAGCCATTACCAGCGTAATCGAGATAATAGCACCCGTAATTTCGTGCATTGCTTCATGTGTGGCTACTTTTGGAGACAAATGTTTATGTTCCATTTTAGCGTGCACGGCTTCGACCACCACAATTGCATCATCTACCACAATACCAATCGCCAGAATTAAAGCGAAAAGCGTTAAAAGGTTGATCGAAAATCCGAATAACTGCATGAAGAAGAACGTTCCTAAAATTGCTACAGGTACAGCAATAGCCGGAATTAATGTTGATCTAAAATCTTGCAAGAAGATAAATACTACTATAAAAACTAATATAAAAGCTTCTAATAAAGTGTGTTTTACCTGATCTATTGACTGATCCAGAGACACTTTTGTACTATAGAAAATATTGTGTTTTATTCCTGGAGGGAAATCTTTTGAGGCTTTTACTATCAATTTATTAATCGCCACCTGAATATCATTAGAGTTAGAACCCGCTAACTGAATCACACCAATTACAATTCCTTTTTTACCATTCAATCGTGTTAAACTGTTATACGAATAAGCACCAAGTTCAACTCTCGCCACATCTTTTAAGTGAAGGACAGATCCATCAGCATTAGAGCGAATGGCAATATTTTGATAATCCTCTGGTTTGGTTAGTTTTCCTTTGTATTTAATTACATATTCAAAAACCTCTTTACTTCTTTCTCCAAATTTACCCGGCGCGGCTTCTAAACTTTTGTCCTGAATGGCCGCCATAACTTCATTTGGCGTAACATTATAAGCCGACATTTGAGTGGGGTTCAGCCAAACTCTCATCGAGTAATCTTTTGTGCCTCCAAAAATACTGGCCGCACCAACTCCCGGAATACGTTTAATCTCCGGAATAATATTAATCTGGGCATAATTGGCAACAAAAGTCTGATCGTATTTCGATTCATCATCGGTATACATGCCAATCGCCATGATAAAACTGTTTTGTTGTTTTGCAGTGGTTACACCTTGCTGTACAACTTCTGCAGGCAATTGACTGGTCGCCTGCGCCACTCTGTTCTGCACGTTAACCGCAGCCTGATCGGCATCAGTTCCCAGTTTAAAGAAAACTGTAATGGCTAAAGTTCCGTCATTACTCGCTGTAGAACTCATATAAGTCATGTTTTCAACACCGTTTATAGATTCTTCAAGAGAAGGGGCAACAGAACGCAAAACCGTTTCTGCGTTTGCTCCCGGATAAACTGCCGTAACCAAAACCGATGGCGGTGCAATATCAGGAAACTGTTGTAGTGGCAATTTCGTAAGACCAAGTATACCTAATATTACCAGTAAAATGGAAATAACGGTTGCCAGTACGGGTCTTTGTATAAATATTTTGAACATTTTCGTAAAAATTATTTTTTGTTAATTATTTGGGCAACTTTAGCAGTCGATTTTTCAGGCTGAATCAATTGGCCTTCCTGAAGTTTGTCGATACCGCTTAAAACGATTTGGTCGCCAGATTTTACACCATCTTTAATAAGATAGTTCGTGCCGCTTTTTCCGATAATCGTAATGGGCATTTTGTTTACTTTGTTTTCTTTGTTTAAAGTGAAAACAAAAACCTTATCCTGCATTTCTATCGTCGCCGATTGAGGCACTAAAATGGCATCATCATGATTAATTCCTAAACGAATTTTTCCTGTATTTCCGGAACGAAGCGTTCCGTTAGCATTTGGGAAAGTAGCTCTTAACGTGATAGCTCCCGTAGTTTTATCAAACTGGCCGTCGACCATATCGATTTTTCCGGTCTGCGGATAAGCATTGTTATCTGCTAATATTAAAGAAACCGGAGGCAGGTGTTTTATTTTATCACCCAATGTATTTCCTGCATATTGCGATTTAAAGTTGATAAAATCTGTTTCTCCCAAAGAGAAATAAACAAAAACTTCATGCACGTCCGAAAGTGTTGTTAAAGGCTCAACATCAGATGCAGATACTAAACTTCCTTGTTTTTTAGGCAGTCTTCCGATGTAACCACTTACTGGGGCTGTAACATTGGTATAACCTAAATTAATTCTGGCAGATGCCACCATTGCTTTTGCCTGCTCAATATTAGCAGCGGCAATTTTTTGAGAAGCTTTAGCCGTTTTCAATTGATAATCAGAAACTACTTTGTTTTGTACCAAAGGCGTTAATTTATCAACTTCAAGCTGCGCGTTGATCAAAGCCGCTTCATAAGCGTGAAGGCTTGCCAGCGCATTGTTCAACTGCTCGCGGTAAGGTCTTTCGTTAATTTTAAATAAAGACTGCCCTTTAGATACATAAGCGCCTTCGTCTACCAAAACGCGGTCTAGGTTCCCGCTAACCTGCGGACGAATTTCAACGTCAACAGTTCCTTGTATGGAAGCTGGATATTCAGAATCCGTAACAGTATTTTCACTTGTTATTGCTGCCACTGGCAAAACTGGAGCCGGCGGGGCAGGAGCTTGAGTCTTATCGGCACAACCGTTCAATACTAGTGCCAGGATAAAGCTGGTTATAATTACATTTTTCATTTTTTTATTGGTTTTAATTTGTTGGAAATTCTCTTTGTTAAACATGTTCTCTTTTATATTGGTGGTATTCATTTTAATTCTATTAAATTATCTAACGTTGTTAAGTAAATAGGTGCAAAAATTGATACAATTATGCCTCTCCAATTATGTATCCTAATCGGTATTAAATTATTTATCACTGTTAAGTAAAAGAATAAAAAAAGTCTCGTACCTGAATTTTGTTTATGCTGTAGTAATATGCAAAAGTACTTTGATATTACTCTATTAAATCATTTATCACTGTTAAGTAATAATGAAATTTTTTTTATTGTATTGATTTTATGATACCGCCAATTGCATCTTTCAGGATTTGATTGTTGATCGTTTCCATCACTTCACTTCTGTTAATGATATTAATCGCGATCAGACCATGAATCACAGAAAAGAAAGTAAAATACTTTTGTTTAATCACTTCCGGACTTGGATTGCTGTTTTTCATAATCTCAGCAATTACCGAAGTGAATAATTTATAAGGCGCCTCAGCAGCCGAGCATTGCTGCGAACAGCAGTTCATCTGCACACCAAACATCACCTGGTACATTTCAGTATCTGTAAAGGCAAAATCCCAATACGCCATCCACATGGCTTCTAATTGTTCTTCCGGTTTTTCAAATTTACCTCTCGCTTCCTGCAGCTCCTTCGATAATTTAATAAACCCTTTACCGGTCAGTTCATTTAAAATAGCATCTTTGTTCGAAAAATATTCGTAGATAATAGGAGCAGTGTACTCAATCTTGTCTGCGATTTTTCGCATACTCAGACCTTGCCATCCTTCTTCTTTGACAATAGTATAAGCGGCCTCAAGAATATTACTTCTTGTCTCCTCTTTTTGTCTTAAAATACGATCTTTACTAGCCATTTTATTTAAGTATTAAATTGTTTAACACCGTTAGGCAAATGTAAGACGGTTTTTCGAATTATAATATTAATTCGTGATAATATTTTCTTATTGTTGTATAGACAAATATCGAAACGCTTGGCAAGTCTTTATTTATAAGACTTCTGTTAGTATTTTGTTTTTTTAGAAGCAGGTAATTTTCGTATTTTCAACACCACTTGTCCTGCTCTACACTATATCTTTTGTGGTGAACCCCACCACAAAAGGATATCGTTTCGATCGGGGCTAGGCGAGAAGGCATCTTTTTTATAAGATTTCTAGAATTTTTTCGCACATAGTTTGTCATTTCGACGTAAGGAGAAATCACACAAGAAACTCCACAATCAGAATCGACAAAATAGCATTCGGGAGCAAAAACAGTCGTTAAAATTCCGCTAGGAATTATTAAATTGTAGCAACGGATTTCAATCCGTTGAAAAAAAACGCACATTTCAAACAGTTCCGTAGGAACGATATATATTAATTGCGAACCTGTATATTATCTTTATGTGGAACTGGATTAAAATCCAGCCCTAGAAAATTGGTCGAGCCTATGGCTCTTTTTTTTAAAACATTTCGTAACATTACAATAAAAAAAAATGAAACTAACAGCATCCATCAAAGTTGCGATTGCAGTCTTGTTTATACAGCAAAGTATTCAGTCGCAGGAAGTAAAAAAAGAAACCACTTCTACAGAAAATAAATACACAATAGAAAACTGTGTCAATCATTTTGATCTGGCCAAAGCCACAAAAACAAAAGTAGGATACCAATATTGGTTTGCCGATAAAAATTTCACCCAGGAAAACACACTTAAAATGAGTATCGTCGAGCCGGGAAAATCAACTCACGCGCCGCACCATCATCCCGAAGAAGAGTTTTTTTATATCTTAGAAGGAACAGCCCAATTTTATCTTGACGGGAAAACCGCAACTGCCGGACCAAATACCAGCTTTTACTGCCCGCCAAATGCAGAACACGGAATCAGTAATGCCGGAAATACCGATTTGAAATATCTCGTTATCAAGAAAGATTTGAAATAATTGAGATTAGCATTTAAGCATGAAAAAAACCGCAAATTCAGATGATTTTGCGGTTTTTTATTTTTTAAGCTGCATTATTTAACGTAGTTTGGCGAAACACAAGCTTCCCAATAACTGACAATCGTTTTATCGTTTTTTTGATTTCTTTATATTCTGTAGGCTTTACAAAAAAGCCCTGAATCGATTTTGAATACGCATCGACAACATGTTTTTGCTCGGCACTGGTAGAAAAGAATAAATACGGAATCGACTTTAATCGTAAGTCTTCATTTTGATGAATTTTATCCCTCAGTTCCATACCGCTTAACTTTGGCATGTTAATGTCAGAAAAAATGATAAAAGGTTCCACTTCTGTTGATGTCAGATATTCTAATGCTTTTTCGCCTTCAGCAAAAAAGATAATCTCATTTTTATAATCAAGCTCTTTAAAAATATCTGTTAAAATCTCCTGATCATCTAAATCGTCTTCAATAATAATGATCGGTCCGCCTTTGTTCATTTTCTGTTTTTTTGGCGAAGGTAACTCATTTATTCCCAATTAAATCTAAATAAATGGAAACGTGAGTATTTGCATGACTGGGCGGTCGAGCCAAAGATGAATTTACCATTTCCAATTTAAATTAGTAATAAACTCGATATTTAATTTTTTTGATAATTGTACCAGACTTTCTTTTAGAAGATTTAAATCATGTAACCTTTTCTTTGGAATTATAATCGCTTCAATTTTTAGTTTTATTATGAAATATTCATTAGTTTCTGATATTGAATCAATTTCTGATAAATTAAAATTAAATTCACCTGAAACGCTTTTTATTTCTATGAAAGTATCTGAAACTTTTAGTTGAACTTCCTTATTAAATCTGGTTTCATAATTTTTAATGTTTTTTTTGAACATCTTTAAGTAAATATTTTTCATGCGCCTGGTATGAAAAACAGAAAGTATTCCACTGATTACAATCAATATGATTGCAGGTAAATATTCATTTTCCCAAATAAAAAAAACACATAATATAAAAATGATTAGTAAATAAGCGATAAAAGATCTATAGATTACGCGCTTTAACTTTCCGTCAGTTTTAAAAAAATATAGATTTAATTGCAAAAAGTCGTTTTCTTCTAAGGTATATTGTATGTCAATCAAGGTTTTTTCTTTAGTTAAATTGGTGGTAAATCTTCTATTCTATCTTAATTTTTAATTCTTCCGTTTTCTGTTTGATTTCTTTAGCAAAATATTTTTTTAATTCAACGAGACTCACGTAAGTGTCATCACTTAAAGAAGGATTAATTCTAATAACATTTACCTCTTTAGCTGTGCTGCTTTGCGAAAGAAACAAAAAGCCGTCCAATTCCATTGTATTGCCAAGTGCCACACCGCCAGTCGATTCTAAAACTTTCTCATTTGAAGTAAATACAGGGATAAATTCCACATTTTTTTCATCGATATAAGTTTGAAAACTCACATCATTAGATTCCAGATTAGTTCCTTTTTTGTCTAAAAGAACTACAATTTTATTTCCGAAGATCCCTCTGAATTTTTCTAATTCATTTTCTGGCTTTTCTGTAGTCGGGTTTTTTACTTCGGTTTCCTGAGTATCCGTTTTTAAACTTTCTTTTTTAGTATCGCCGCAGGAAATGACAAGGATTGAAACTAATAGTAATAATGTTTTTTTCATTTTATATTTTGACCTAATTAATTTTGATAATTTAATTCTTTGACAATATATTAAAATTCGTTGCATTTGATTTAGTTAGATTTATTTTTAAGCAGCTTAAAGAGATTAATTGCAGGCAATTATTTAAGTACGGATTTTCACAGTTTGTATTTCTCCTTTTACTGAAATGTTTTGATTTTGTATTCACTACTTTATACAATTATTTTCATGCTTTTGCGCTATAAAATAATAATCAAAAACGAGATGAATCTTATATAATTTTAATTTAATTTTTCATAAAAATTTAATATTCAATTAATTAACTTTTATTAAAGAAAGCTTTAACAGGATCTGTTTTTGCTGACTGTGTGAAATAACTAATTTTAGGTAAATCAAATTAATAACGTTTAAATATTTAAAATTATGAAAAAGAATATAGCCATATTAGCCACAGACGGTTTTGAAGAAGTAGAATTATCATCGCCTAAAGCCTATCTTGAAGAGCAAGGATGGAATGCAGATATTATCAGTTTGAAATCAGGAACGATTAAAGCTTGGAAAGACGGTAATTGGAGCAAAGAATATAATGTTGATGTAGTGTTAGATCAGGCAAATGAAGCAGATTACGATGCTTTAGTTCTTCCGGGAGGCGTTATCAACCCTGATTTATTAAGAAGAGAAGAAGCTGCAGTAAAATTTGTACGTTTTTTTTTTGAAAGTAAAAAACCAGTAGCGGCTATTTGTCATGGCCCTCAAATTCTGGTAGATGCTGATGTTTTAGAAGGTCGAAAAGTAACTTCGTTCTTCTCTGTCAAAAACGATTTGATAAATGCCGGAGCACAATGGGAAGACTCAGAAGTAGTCGTAGACAACGGATTAGTAACCAGCCGAAACCCAAATGATTTACCCGCCTTTAATAAAAAAATGGTGGAAGAAATTAAAGAAGGAAAACACGAGCGTCAGACAGTGTAAAAAGATATTTTTATTTATCAGGTTACAAAAATATGCAAGATCAATTTTGGTCTTGCATTTTTTTTTAATTTCATTTTAATTAGGAGCTATTTCCTGCTGTCCTTCCAATCTTTTGTGCCGAACCCCGGCACAAAAGGATTTTCCCTCCCATCAGGGCTAGGCCAGTCATTTTCATAAGAATATTTTTCGGTAGTTTGTCATTCGCGGCACGAGAAATCCTTGCTTGTAGCTCGACAAAGATTGGCGATTTTGATTGTGGAGTTTCTAGTGTGATTTCTCACTTCGGTCGAAATGACAAGATAGTGAGAATACGTGTAGTTTGTCATTTCGAGGAACGAGAAATCACACGCGGATATCGACAAAGATTGTTGATTTAGTTTGTGGAGTTTCTTGTGTGATTTCTCCCTTCGGTCGAAATGACAAGATGGTGAGAATACGTGCAGTTTGTCATTTCGAGGAACGAGAAATCACAAGAGCATATCGACAAAGATTGTCGATTTAGTTTGTGGAGTTTCTTGTGTGATTTCTCCCTTCGGTCGAAATGACAAAAAAGCTGACGAAATTATATCATTACTCAAAATGAAAATTAAGGAATTCAAAAGTTTCATTAAAACTTCGGATCAATTCAATTTTTTTATCTCTTCGCCATTTCTTCAGTTCTTTTTCTCTTGCGATTGCTTCTTGTATCCAAGTGAATTTTTCGTAATAAACTAAAAACTGAATGTTATATTTTGCCGCAAAACTGCTAATGTTTAAATCTATATTTTCTTTATGCTTTGCAAGTCTTTGTTTTAAGTTATTAGTAACACCAATGTAAAAAGAAGTTCGATGTTCATTTGTTATAATGTAGACGTAATAACTATGAAAACCAATTTGCGGATTTAGCATTTTATTTTTTGTACGAATATACGTATTCTAATCTGATTTATCATTTCGAGGAAGGAGACACCTGAAACAAAAACTTTCAAAACAAAAAAAAGGACAGCACTTTTATCAGCGTGCTGTCCCTTAGGTAAATTCACATTTTAAAAAACAAATCAAATTTTAAAATGCTCGCATTCAAGATGCGTACAGTTTTTGGTAATCACTAAAATGAAGACTAAACGCAGGTTATTCGTTTATGATATCGCCTTCCTTAGTTTCTTCGCTGGCAATTTTTACCAGTTTATCTTTAGGGTTCAAATCGCCGAAAATTTCAATTTTGTCGTCGATTTCTCTTCCTTTTTTTACATCAACCCTTGTTGCTTTGTGATTCAGTACTTTGATCACATACAAACCTTCAGAAGAACTCACCAACGCCGATTTCGGGATTACAAACGTGCTGTCTTTCGCGTTAAGCGGCAATAGAACTTCGGCCACCATTCCCGGTAATAAATTTCCTTTGTTCAGAACGTCCATTTCGACTCTTTCTGATCGTAATTTTAAATCTAAAGCGCCGGACATTCTGGTGATTTTAGCTTTAAAAGTTTCCGGTAACGATTTTACGTTAAAACTCATTTCGTCGCCGTTGTGTAAATATCCGGTGTACAATTCCGGAATAGAAACCGCCAAACGTAATTTATTTTGCTGCTGAATCGTCAATAAAGGCAGATCCGATCCTTTTCCTGACGGACCAACAAAGGTTCCTAAATTCACGTTTCTTGATGCTACAACACCATCAAACGGGGCACGAATTTCAAGATATCCTCTCATAATCGAAACTTCTTTATGCGCGGCAACTGCGGCCTGATATTGTGCATAATCAGAGTTTTTCTTGCCACTAGCCATTTCTAAGTCGTTTTTAGAAATCGTTCCTTCCACTTTGCTGGTTTCGTACAAACGGTTGTAGGTGCTTTTGCTGGTGGCGTAAATCGCTTCCATCGATTTTAATCTCGATTCGGCTGCAGCCAATTGCGAACTGATTTCCGGTGCTTCAAGAACAATCAAAAGTTGTCCTTTTGTTACTTTCGAACCAATATCTACTTTAAGCAATTTTACAAAACTGCTTACTTTAGCATACAAATCTACTTGCTGAAAACCGGTTAATTCGGCAGGAAGGCGCAGTTCTGTTGTTAGTTTTTCCTTTTCTAAAAGAAACGTTTCTGTTTTAGGTTCAATTGCTGCCGTAACCGTTTCTTCTTTTTTAGAATTACAGCTGCTTAGAAAAAATACTGCTGCAAAAAATAATGCTGTCGGTTGTATAATTTTATTTTTCATTTTCTGATTTTAATGATGAGATATAGTGGATGCTTTCTTCGTCTTCAGGATCTAAAGACACAGATTGTGTTGTGGTGTTTTCTTGTGCCCAGGCAAAAATTAACGGCAGAATTAATAAAACGGCAAAAGTCGAAAATAATAATCCTCCAATAACGGCTCTTCCTAACGGAGAAACCTGATCGCCTCCTTCGCCATGACCAATTGCCATTGGCAGCATTCCCGCAATCATCGCCACAGAAGTCATAATAATCGGGCGAAGACGAAGCGCTGCTGCTTCACGAGCCGATTCTAATGCATTTCCGTTTCGTTTTCGCAGTTGTTCCGCATTCGTAACCAATAAAACGGCGTTGGCAATCGAAACCCCAACCGACATAATGATTCCCATATACGACTGTAAATTTAGTGTAGAACCTGTAATCGTCAGCATTAATAAGGCTCCTAAAACTACCGCAGGAACCGTAGTTAAAATTACCAGCGACACCTTGAACGATTGAAAATTAGCGGCTAACATTAAGAAGATTACAAAGATGGCAACCAATAATCCGACTTGCAAACTGCTTAATGTTTCGCTCAATACTTTACTTAACCCAATTGGAGTAATGAACAACCCACGCGGTAATTCTCCCAATGAACTAATTGTTGCATCCACATCTTTTACTGCTGTCCCTAAATCGGTCTGGCTGATGTTGGCGGTAACGGTAATGTATGGCATAGCCCCTAAATTGTCATTTTCACCGCTTACAAATCCCGGTGTAATTTTGGCAACGTCGCTCAAAACGGGACGAAGCGAATTCTTTAATACCGGAATTTCTCCAATATCAGTTTTGCTTTTCATTTTGTTCAAAGGCACCTGCACCTGAACGTTGTATGATAATCCGGCTCTTTCGTCGACCCAGGTATTTTTCTCAGTATATCGTGATGACGAAGTCGACGCCACTAATGATCGTGATATATCGTTCATGTCAACGCCCAATTCAGCGGCGCGTGTTCTGTCGATATCAATATTCATGGCCGGATAATGTATTGGCTGTCCAATTTGCACGTCTCTGAAATAAGAGATTTTTTTCAGTTTCTCAACAATCTGATTGGCATACAATTCATTTCGTTTTTTGTCTTTTCCTGCAATTCGAACTTCGATTGGAGTAGGAGAACCCTGGCTCAATACTTTATCAGTCAATTCAATTGGCTCAAAAGACAGTTTAACATCGGGTAAAACCTTTTTAATTCTTGCTCTGAAATCGTCTTTAAAGTCATCCATATCGGCATGATATTCTTTTAAACTCACCTGAAAAACAGCTTCATGCGAACCCGCCATGAACAAATAAATCGGGTTAATGGAGAACAAAGAAGGGTGCTGTCCCACATATACAGACGAAATTCCGATATGTTCTTTGCCCACCATTTTCTGCAATTCCTTTAAAACTATAATCGCTTTTTCTTCTGTTCGTTCTAAACGGGTTCCGTCCGGAGCGCGCATTCTCAACTGAAACTGACTTGAATTTACTTTCGGAAAGACATCTTTTCCGATAAATGAAATAAAGACAACCGCAAGAATGGTAATTCCGATTAAATAAACCAGAGCCGTTATTTTTTTATAAGGAAATAAACGATCTAAAGTTCTCATAAATCGGATTCTGAAACGCTCAAAAGCGCCAATTTTTCCGTTATTATCCGTATCGTCTCTTTCGATATATCCTTTTTTCTGAATAATCAAATCTTTTTCAGATTCAGGCGTTAAGCCACAAGCGTTAAATTCTGCTTCGTCATCTGTAATATTAGCAGCATGTTCGTGTTTTGGATGTGCTTTCATCAGCCAGTTTGCCATTACGGGCACGAAGGTCTGCGAAAGTAAAAACGAAATGACCATCGAAAATCCAATCGCTAAAGCCAAAGGCAAAAACAATGCTCCCGGAATACCAACCATGGTAAAGGCGGGTGCAAAAACGGCCAAAATACAAAGCAGGATCAATAGTTTTGGTAATGCAATTTCCTGACAGGCGTCCCAGATGGCGAGCGCCTTGGGTTTTCCCATGTCGAGATGCTGGTGAATATTTTCGATCGTTACGGTACTTTCATCCACCAAAATTCCAATTGCCAGAGCCAGGCCGCTTAAAGACATTAAGTTGATTGTCTGGCCGAATAATTTCAGGAATAAAACGCCCGAAATAATCGAAATAGGAATGGTTAAGATTACGATTAACGCCGCACGTCTATCTCCTAAGAATAATAAAACCATTAAACCGGTTAAAACCGCACCAATGATTCCCTCTGTAATTAAACTTTTAACCGAGTTGATTACATAAACCGATTGGTCAAACTCGTAGGATAATTGTACGTCTTCCGGAAGTGTACTTTGAATTTTAGGCAGTTCAGCTTTTAATTTCTGAACCACATCCCAGGTCGAAGCATCTCCGGCTTTTGCAATACTAATGTAAACCGAACGTTTTCCGTTTACCAAAGCATAACCTGCCGTAATATCGGCACCATCTTTTACCGTGGCAACATCGCCTAAAGTTAAGTTTTGAACACTTCCTTTGAACAACGGAATTTTTTCAAAATCCTTAACTTCCTTAATCGTATTATTCGTTGGCGTAATATAATTGATATCGCCCATTCTCACGTTTCCGGAAGGCGCCGTCTGGTTGTTGATACGAATTGCTTCAACAATCTGGTCGGGCGTCATATTGTGCGAACGCAGTAAATCCGGATCTACGTTTACTTCAATTGTTCTTGGGCTTCCGCCGAAAGGTGCCGGAGAAAGTAAACCCGGAATAGACGTAAAGGAAGCACGTACATAAACGTTCGCCAAATCCTGCAATTCATTATTTGATCTGATTTTACTGCTCAAAACCAATTGTCCGATTGGCAGGGAAGAAGCATCAAAACGAATGATAAAAGGCGGCTGTGTTCCCGGCGGAAATGCGGCCTGAATCCTGTTCGAGAGCGAACTCAATTCGGCTGCAGCCTGCGCCATATTTGTGTTTTCATAATAGGTTAATTTCATGATCATTAACCCTTGAATATTTTTGGTTTCTACCGATTTTACACCGTTGGCAAAAGGTAAAATGTTGACGTAAGTCTTGGCAAAATAAGCTTCCATCTGGTCGGGCGTATAACCTCCAAAAGGATGCGCAATGTAGATAACCGGCAAGTTCATTTTCGGAAGAATATCTACCTTAATGTCCTGAATGGCGCCAATTCCGAAGAAAAATAAACCCGCAACCATTACTAATATCGAGATGGGTTTGCGGAGTGCAAAACGTATTAAATTCATTACGATCTATAATTAAAATTCATTTATAAATAAGTCAAAATTGCCGGTTGCCGCTATTTTTAGCAAATACGACTGCCACACATTATTGTTGACGATATCACGGTCGATTTCAGCGCGATTCAGCGTGTATAAGGTTTGGGTAATATCTGTCAGCGTTGTTAAACCGTTTTTGTATAAAGTCGATTTTTGCAGGTACGCCTGTTTGGCCGCATTGACCTGAATGGGCGCTTCGGCAAAATTATCAAGCGTGATTTTTATTTTGTCATCAGCCAATGCCAGCTGCGACTTCAACGCTCTGTCAACCTGATTGTATTCTTCCTGTAATCCCTGCGAAACATATTTTTGAGCGCTGACCTGTTTGCTCATTCTGAAAGGAGTGGTCAAATTCCAGCTGATTCCAATTCCTACCAGATAATTGGTACGATCCGGATTGACGCCATCCCAATAATTTCTGTTGAAAGAAGTCTGGTCTGTAATATAATCCGAATTAAATCCTGAAGCCCTGGTTTGCAGCACTCCAAAAGCGGTCATTGTAGGGTAATAAAAACGTTTGTATAACTTCACCTGCTGATTGCTGTAATCAATTCTGGTTTTATAAAATTGCAGTAACGGATGAAGGCTGTCAGAAGCGATTCCGGTTAGAAGATCTTTCGGAATCTGATTTACAAATAAAGTATCAGTTACAAAATCCTGAGGTGCAGCACCCATTAAATCAACCAATTTGTTGTTTTGTTCCTTAACGAAATTTCGGGCCTGATTCAAATCAATTTTAGCTTTCGAAACTTCGGCTGTAGCCAATGTAGAATCTACTCCGGCCAATAATCCGTTTTTTACGCGGGCTACGGCTGTCCTTTTAAAAACTTCGGCGCGCTTTAGGTTTTTTTGCTGTGAAATCAGTAATCTCTGGCTTGCCAGTAAATTCAGGTAAGCGGCCGCAATTTTAATTTCCTGCTGAAACATTTCCTGTTTCAAATCGTTTTCTTTTGCCTGAACATCAACTTTAGCCAGATTGATTCTTTCCTTCGTTTTTCCGAAAGTAAAAAAATCCCAGTTCATATTGACTAAATACAGAGCGCCAAAAGCGGAATTCCAGTTTTGGTCTGGTAATGTAGGACCTGAAGAAGCAGTTCCTAATCCGTTAAAACCGTACAAAGCACCATTTTGCCCGTTTATGGTTCCGTAATCCTGTTGCGCCGATAAGTTAAGATTCGGCAGGTAATCACGTTTGGATTGTTTGAGATTCTCGCGTGATGCATTGGTGTAATTGCTTTTTGCCTTAATAGAACCGTAGTTTTCCAGACCTGTTTTTATTGCTTCTTTTAAAGACAAGGTTTGCGAATAACTGCCACAAGCAAAAATCAAGAAAACTAATAAAGTAATTTTTCTGAAATACATATAATTAGGTGGTATGAAATTTTCACACAAAATTATTTGTCTTACTTCAATTTATGCCTTGATAAATGATGTACTGCGATAATAAATGACCAATTGAATTTGTCATTTATTAAGGACAGAAATTAAAAATTTGTGCTTAATTTGTAGACTATTTAAGTTTAAAAATGAATAAAAAGTTTGATAACATATTGGATAACAAATGGTGGCAGGAAATTGCCGTTGTTCTCTTTTCCTTTACGATTTATACCTTAAAAAACGATTGGATGTTATTTAGTTCTTTTACTTCCATATTAATGGGAGTATTTTTCTACTTTATTCTGTACATGCACGCCCAATTCAATCGTTTTTTTCTTCTCCCTATATTATTCAAAACCCGACGTCCGATTACGTATATTTTGCTGACGCTTTTTGGCGTTTTCGTATTTTCCGTCGTTTTGTATGAAATTACCATGCTCGACATGTTCAGCAACTGCCGCTTGTATCAAAACTCGCATCAGCGAAGTTATGTATACCAGCTGGCAAGTGTTTTAGGAACACTGGTTTGTATTTTGAGTCCGATTATTGTTTTTAAATTCTACAGAATTCACAGAAAACAAACCGATGAAGCTTTGTTGTTCAATGAAATGCAGCTCAATTCACTGAAAGGACAATTGAATCCGCACTTTTTATTCAATACCTTTAATACACTTTACGGCATTAGTTTAGAGTTTCCGGAAAGAACGCCCGATTTAATCATGAAAGTATCGCAATTGATGCGGTATCAACTGGAAAGCAACAGCAAGAAATGTGTCTCTCTGGAAGATGAACTGGAATTTATAAACAGTTATGTGCAGCTTGAAAAAGAGCGCGTAGGCTACCGCTGCGAGATTACGTATGATTGCAAAATCGACAACGAAAATGCCTATAAAGTGTCGCCTATGCTGTTGATTGCTTTTATCGAAAATTCCTTTAAACACGGAACCTGCGCCATAGAGAAATGTTTTGTGCGAATTTTTATTACCGTCGAAAATGGTTTGCTGCACCTGCATGTGGTCAATTCAATTCCGAAGAAAAAAGCCGATGTTGTTTCGACTAAAATAGGCCTTAAAAATACCATTGAACGTCTGAATTTAATTTACGGAAAAGATTATAAATTAGATATTCAGGATGATAAAAATACCTATATCGTTGATTTGAAACTGCAGCTAAAAAAGTTTGTAGAATGAAAGAATCCAAAAAATGCATCATTGTAGATGATGAGCCCGCCGCCCATTATGTGCTGGCGAATTATATCAAACAAAATCCACAATTAGAATTGGTTTTTCAGGGATATAACGGCATCGAAGCAATGGATTATCTGCGTGAAAATCATGTCGATTTGATGTTTCTGGATATTAATATGCCCGAAATTTCCGGAATGGAACTGCTTAAAATTATTCCAAATCATCCCAAAACGATATTAACAACGGCCTATTCTGAATTTGCACTCGAAAGTTACGATTATGGCGTAATTGATTATTTGCTGAAACCTATTTATTTTCCGAGATTTTTAAAAGCGATAGAACGTTTTTTCTCCGCAGAAAACATCAGGGCCAAAGAGGAAGAAATCGTAAATACCGTAAGTGTTAAAGTAGACGGTTACTTTATGGAGATCGAGTTAGACCAGCTTTTGTTTGCCCAAAGTTTTGGTAATTATGTGAAACTGCATACCATAAAAAGAACGTATCTGGCATCGATAACCACAAGTGAACTCGAAAAATGCCTGCCCGAAAAGAATTTTATGCGCATACATAAATCCTACATTGTGGCTTTGGACAAAATAGAAGAAAATGAAAAAGATTTTGTCGTTATTAAACACGAAAAATTGCCCGTGGGCATTACCTATAAAAGAGAATTAGCAGATCGGTTAAAGCGGTAAAATCTTATTTTGAGTTATGACTCAAAACAGCAGTTTTCATAATTATTAACGCATTCTTCATTTTAAAGTAGTAATTTTAATACGTTTTAAGATTGTTAATTTTAAATTGTTGAAATCATGAAAAATATATTTTTGACATTTGCTTTTTTATGCAGCAGTATTTTAATCGCGCAAGTTAATAATGATAAGAAAATAGTAACGCCTCCTGAAATAGTTCGATTTGCTTTTGAAAAAGAATACCCAAACAAAAAAGCGTTCTGGACATTAGAATATGTAGGAGATGACAATGATGAAATACGATACGAAGGAAAGTTTACAACAACAAATAATGAAAGTGCCCTCGCGGTTTATGACAATTTAGGAAGTTTAAAAGCCTTTGAATTACAGATTTCGTTAAGCCAATTGCCACAAAAAGCACAAAATTATCTGAAAAAGAATTATCCGGCCAATGCCATTCGCGAAATTGCGGTTGTTGTAGACAATAATCAAAAAACAACCTACGAAGTGGGAGTCCAAAAAGAGACCAAATTTTATGATGTTGTATTCGATAAAAACGGCGGTTTCGATGTGATAATAGAAAAAAATTAAAAATATAAAGATTTACTAATTCAAATATATTTTGAAACGGCAAACCCGACAGGTTCTTTTGAAAGCCTTGTCGGGTTTTGTTTTTTTATAGAATCGAGAAATTTACGTTTCATTATTTGGGCGTGCCACCATTTAAAAAAAGGCCTAATGCACTGTTGCGCGCATGAGGCCTTTTTTTAAATGCTGTCGGGCTATCCGTGCTGCTTCGGCAGCTTACTTCTATCCCTCACGCAATTAAACACTCCGCAAACCCGACAGGTTTAAGTAACTTTTAAGTAAGAAATAATTACAAATTCATACCGCCCGAAACTTCAATACGCTGTGCATTTACCCAGCGTGCGTCTTCAGTACATAAAAAGGCTACGACACCGCCAATATCATCCGGTAAACCCACTCGTCCTAAAGCAGTTACCGATGCTAAAATTTTATTCAATTGATCGTTATCCCGAACTGCGCCACCCGCAAAATCAGTTTCGATTGCGCCTGGAGCGACAATATTTGCTCTAATTTGTCTTTCGCCCAATTCTTTTGCCTGATACTTTGTCAAAGTTTCGACAGCACCTTTCATAGATGCATACGCCGCGTAACCAGGAGATGAAAATCGGGCCAAGCCAGTTGAAATGTTTACGATTCCCCCGCCGTCATTCATAAAATTCAATGCTTTTTGAGTCAGGAAAAACGGACCTTTAAACTGTATATTAGACAATTGGTCAAACTCATCTTCCGTTGTCCCGATGAATGAATTATGAATTCCGATTCCCGCATTATTTACCAGAAAATCGAATTTATCAGCTTTAAAAGTATTTTTTAAAGCTTCTGAAACACTTTTAAAAAACGAATCAAAAGTGGAACTATCACCCACATTCAACTGAATTGAAGCGGCTTTTTGTCCTAAACTTTCAATTTGTTTTACAACTTCATCTGCTTCTTCTTTTTTGCTGTTGTACGTAATAATGACGTCGATTCCTTTTTTTGCAATTGCAACCGCCATATTTTTTCCTAAACCTCTGCTGCCACCGGTAACCAGTGCTATTTTTGTATGTACTGCCATCTTAATTTTGATTATTTGTGAGTTAATTAAAAATGAGAAATCAAAAATTAAAAATATTTTTCAGGCAGCTACAGCCTGTAAGACAGTGTTTTATTTTTTAATTCTCAATTTTAATTTAAAATATGTATTTCTATTTGTTTAAATTATAGGTTAGAATGCAGCGCCTCAAAAGATGCCTTCAATTCCGGAACACTTGCGTTTAGTCTTGTTTCGCTCGTTCCAAAAGTAAGTTCCGTTTTTCCCTCTTTCAACTGATCAAAAATAGAAACAATGAAATCGCTGACATCAGGATGTGCGTCGTGCAGGCCAATACCGCCTAAATCCGTATTCAAAGCAGGGGGAATAATCTCAATTACTTCGATATTTTTCGATTTTAGTATATGACGAAGTGATAAGGTAAACGAACGGAAAAAAGCTTTTGTTGCAGAATAAACCGGAACTTTTGCGAAAGGCGAAAATGCCAGTCCTGAAGTTACGTTCATTACTGTGGTAAGCGATTTTAACGGAATAAAAAGGGAAGTTAAATGTAAAGGAGCTTCAATATTAGTAGTGATTTCGGCTTTCATGCTTTCGTAAAAAGCAGCATCGGTAACAGACACCCATTTTTGAATTCCGGCATTGTTGATTAAAACATTTAAATCCGGGTGATTGGCAGCAATCCATTCGTAAAGCGCGATTCGTTCTGCCTCGACAGACAGATCGCATACTTTTGTAATAACAGCGGGAAATTGCGCTTTTACTTCGCTTAAAACATCGGCCCGCCTGCCGCAAATAATTACAGTATTATTTTCTTGTAGAAATCTTTCGGTAAGACCCAATCCAATACCGCTTGCTCCGCCTGTAATTAGAATTTTGTTGTTTGATAAATTCATCTTTTCGATCTTTTAAATTGATAAGACAAAGGTAGGAGTGAAGCAGTATTGGCGATTTGTAAATATCAAACTGATATTTGCAAAATTCAAATCGGTTATTAGGTTCTAAAAGCCAGAGGTGTCAGCGTAGTTTGTTTTTTAAAGAAATTGGAGAAATGTGCCAGTTCTTCAAAACCCAGTGAAAAAGCAATTTCAGAGATATTCCAGTCCGTCTGCTTCAAAAGAATTTTGGCTTCATTTGTCAATCGGCTGCTGATTAATTCCGTTGTAGTTTTTCCGGTATTTTCTTTTAAAACTTTGTTCAGGTGATTTACATGCACTGCTAATCGGTCTGCAAAATCTTTGGCAGTTCTCAATTCTAATCTTTGATTTGGAGATTCAATAGGGAATTGTCTTTCTAATAATTCGGCAAATAAAGTAGAAACCCGGGCAGCAGCATTATGTTTGGAATAAAGTGCTGTTATGGGCTGTAATTTTTGTCCAAAGTGAATTAATTCTGCCACATAATTCCGAATCAAATCGTATTTATAAATATAATCAGAATTAATTTCTTTTTGTATTTTGTTGAATATCAGTTCAACTTCTACAATTTCTTCGTCAGAAAGCTGAAAAATGGGATACCCGTCAGAAGCAAAGATTGGAAGTTCATCCAGATCAATGCCACTTTTGCTTTTAGATAAAAATTCGCTCGTAAAAACACAAAACTGTCCTGATTGATCGCTGTCCTGCGGTACATAATTGTACGGAATTTTTGGAGTTGCAAACAAAAGTCCCTGCTTTTCGATTTCGATTACTTTATCAGCATATTCGGCTTTGTTTTTACCTTTTATCAAACTTATTTTATAATAAGCGCGACGGTCATAAGGCATAATCGACTTTCCCTGAAGGCGGTCTAAAAGCTCCTTAATGTCGAAAATATTAAAATGGCCAATTTCCTTTTTAATATCGTTGGGCAGTAAAGAGTAGGGTTCGACAGGCGTGCCATCGGTAATGTCTTTGTAAAATGATTCTAATGATTTCATGATTTGGGGGGATTTGTAAAAATCAAATATACGAAATTTTAGAAATATGGTATTTTCTTTCAGATTTTCTTTGTTAAAGGTATCAAGTTTCAAAACTTTGCCTTGGTTTAACCGCAAAGTTTTACGCGAAGCACGCTTATGAAAGATTCAATATTTTTTTGCCTAGAGATTTTACAGGTTGAAACAGAATTACTCCGGTTTATGTTCATTTTTGTCCTTTATAAGAAGAACAAATCACACTCGCAACGCATTGCATTCGTAACAAAGTTAAAATAAACTTCCCTGAATTAATTCTGGTTTTGGATTACTTCCAAATTGAAACGTATCAATTACAAAAAACTGTTTTTTAACAGGATCCAATTCCCGCAAAACCATTTCTCTGCACAAAAAATCAATTTCTATCGCACTAAAAAGCTGCGAAGCTATTTTGAGATTTTGAGGTACTAGTTTTCTGCCAATTGAAAGATGCGGATCTTCACTTTTTTTAAGCTGTAAAGGCTTTAAAATCTCATGAGTTTTTTTCATGAGCGGCTTTAGATTGCTTTTAGAATTTTCATTTGGAGCAATAAAAAAAGCGCCGCTATTTTCATACGACCCAAAATGATCCAGATAAACCTTGAAAGGCGTAAACGTATCACAGATTTCAAATAGTTTTTGTTTGTATTTATCTATTTCGCAATCGTCAATGGTGAATTCGCAAATTGTAATATGTGCCACAGAATTACAGCTATTGTACCAATCTATTTTGCTTTTTAACTGATCCTTCATTGTTTTGACAGCGTCGATAACATCTTGCGAAGGATAAATAGCAACCGAATATTTCTTCTCCATTTTCCAATTTGGTTTTCCACAAATTTAAAATTTAAACTGCATAGTCAAAGCACCATAAAAATAATCTTTTCCTGTTCCGGATTCTTTCAAAAATGAACCTGCATTAAACCAGCCGGTTTCTAATGCAAATGCTAAGAAATCAGTGGCTTCATAATCTAAATTAGTAATTAATTGAGAACCAATAAAACGTTCGGTTGTATCTTTTCCGGAATATAAAAGCTGCATGTTTGGTGCATATAATCCATCCTGTATTGTTTGTCTCCAAAAAATATCATAATCAAATCCGAGTACCAGTTTATCATTTAAATTTAAAGTGATTGAAGGGTGAATGTCAATTAAATTAGATGGGCCAATCAAAGCTGCCAATCCAAAATAAGCACCTCTTGGATATAAAGGATTAAAAGTTTCCAAATGCGTATCTCCTGAGTTTTTATCCCCGGAAATGATCTCTGCTTTAAGTCCGATTTCGGGTTTGAATCTGATGCTTTCGAAATTATAACAGGCAAAAGAGGAAACCGTCCAGGCAGCAATTGATTTTTGATTCAGGGTTCCGAATTGATAAAGTCCTTCAAAATCATATTTCCAGTTTCCTTTGTTTTCCCAGATTCGGGCTCCAACAGACTGGCGATTTTCTTCTCCTGCAGCATCATCAAAAACGGCGCGGTTTTTCCATAAACCTAAATAATACAAATCGATATTCTGAATAAAAGGCACCTTGTGAATGGTAGTGTAGCTTCCCCAAAATTGTGCATTTTCATTAAAATTATCATTAAATGTTCCCGGTGTATTGGCAATGGGATGGGTGTAAAAAGCATCAGTCTGCCAATTCTCGTTTTTATAAAATAATTTCAATCCATCAAAGGCAAGTCGGCTGTTTGGGCCTTCACGAACCGCCACTAAGCGCTGTGAACCGTAAAGCATTTCCTGTCTTCCTGTACGAAGTGTAAGCTGCTGGTTTTCATTGTGAATAAAATCAATATCAAGGAAAGCCTGATGAATATCCAATTCGTTTTTATCAACCGGACTTGGATCAATTTTGCTGTTGGCCAAACTGCTTTGCAATTCAACAAAAGTTCTGAAATTTCCGAGATGAACATCAGCATGCAGCAGATAACGAGAAAGTAAATATCCATCGCCTTCATCAGAATCATCGCCCCATTTATCATTTTTAGTATACGTATACTGCCATCTTACTTCGCCGCCAACAGTAGCATAGAATCGATCGTTTTTACCAATTGGAATATATTTGATTTTCTCGTACCAAGTTTTAGCAGTATCGGTTTTTAAAAAACGGACATCATCGTCATACCGCAGCTTTTGAAATACAATTTTTTCTTGTGCATTTGCAGAATAAATCATTCCCAAAAGCAGCAATAATCGGATTATTGTTTTCATGATTTAGTTTTTTTGATACCCGCCAAAATAGTTTACAGGACTCCATTCCGGAAGTGCTTTTGGAGTTAGTGCCGCAAATGTTCTAAAATCAGTATCAGCGTAGACTACTTTTCCGTTTACGACAGTAAGTTTCGATTCGATATTTAAAATCTTCTCTTCAGCAGTGTTGAAATAATCATCAGAAAGAATTACGAAATCAGCCAGATTAGCGGCTTTAAGCATCCCGCGGTCCTTTTCTAAATTGATCAGCTGCGCACTTCCATAAGTAAATAATTTTAAAGCTGTTGTTCTGTCCTGAATGTTTTCATCGGCCATGTATTTTAAGCCGCCTAACGTTTTTCCGGTAGTCAGCCAGTACAAACCTACCCACGGATTATAGCTTGCAACACGAGTTCCATCCGTCCCCATTCCGACTTTGATTCCCATTTCAAGGATCTTTTTAAGCGGCACCGTATTGGCTGCAGCTGTTTTTCCATATCTTTTTATGAAATTTTCGCCTTGATACGCCATTCTGTGCTGTATTGCCAGACCTCCGTTTAATGCTTTAATACGTTTTAGGTTTTCTACAGAAACAGTTTCTCCATGATCAAAAAACCATAAAAGTCCGTTTAGCGGGGTTTCTTTATTGATGTCTTCGATTACATTTAAAAAACGTGTAATACTTTCATTATAAGTGGCGTGAATTCTAAACGGCCATCTGTTTTTTATCAATAATGATAATACTTCTTTTAATTGTCCTTCCATTGCCGGGCTTAATTCAGGTCTTGGTTTATCGAAATTTTCAAAATCTCCGGCACTCATTACCAGATTTTCTCCTGCACCCTGAACATGGTATTCTACTTTGTCTGAATGATGATCGTCGTCACAGCCTTCGCCAATTTCAACCGTTTTCATCCATTGGGTATAATCATTAAGTTCTGTTCCGGCTTTTTGGGCAAATAAATAGTAAGGCATTCTCACGGTCAGGTCACTTTCTTTGCACAAACCGTTTGTTACGCCATAATCGTCCGGAAAATTTTGAAATCCGCCTCCTGCATCCATAATTGCCGTTACGCCAAGACGGTTCATTTCGGTCATGAATTGTTTGGTAGAATTTATTTTTTCATCTGGAGTTAACTCCGGCAGTTTAGAAAGCGTAGAGTATAATATAAAGGCATTTGGTTCAGCTACTAATAAACCGGTTGGGTTGCCGTTTGCATCTTTTTCTACAAGTCCGCCGTTTGGGTTTGGCGTGTCTGCATTAATTTTTAAGGTTTGTAATCCTGCTTTGTTCAAATAAGCATGACCGTATAAATGGAGTACAAATGCGGGTACATCGCCTGTAGCTTCGTTTATTTCTTCTAAAGTTGGAAGTCTTTTTTCTTCAAACTGATAGGCATTCCAACCGCCTACAACGCGAACCCATTGTCCTTTTGGAGTTCTTTGTGCTTGTTCTTTCAGCATCGCCAAAGCTCTTTTGAGAGAACGAACGCCATCCCAGCGCAGCTCTGTATTGAAGAATCTTCCGCCGCGGATAATGTGCATGTGCGAATCGAATATTCCGGGAATTATTACTTTTCCTTTGGCATCAATTACCGTTGTTTTTTTGTTTTTTAATTTTAATATTTCCTCGTTTGTTCCGGTTTTCAGAATTTTTCCATCGGCGACAGCCAGAGCTTCAACAATTGTGTTTTTATCGTCTAAAGTGTGAATAACTGCGTGATGAACAATAAGTGTCGCACTTTTGCCTTGAGCGAAAATAGGCAGGGAAAGTATTAAAAGTAAGGCTGTTAGTATGGTTTTAATTTTCATGATGTGGTATTTTAAGTGGTTTTGGGCAGATTTTAATTGAAAAATTGAGAATCAAAAATTAAAGGTTCAGATCGCTTTTGCACCAGCCTGATGGGGGAAATTTTAATTTTTGATTCTCAATTTTTAATTTATAAATTAATTAGTGTTTCAACATTTCGTGTGCATACTGAACGCCTACACCGTAAGCACCACCATATTTTTTAACTAAATCTGTAACTGGTTTGTAAGTTTCCTGACGAGCCCAGTCGCGTTGTAGTTCTAATAAATATTGTAAAGAAGTCATGGGATGAGCACCTGCCTGAACCATTCTGGTAATTGCCATTTCGTGCGCTTCTTTAGAAACATCGCCGCTTGCATCTGTAATTACATAAACATCATACCCTTCGTTGATTGCTGATAATGCCGGCCCAACGATACAAACGCTTGTCCACAAACCTGCAAAAACCAATTTCTTTTTGCCTTTTGCCACTATCGCTTTGTATGCAGGAACATCTTCCCAAGTATTCATCGAAGTACGGTCAATATAGTTTGAAGTGGCTTGTGGATAAAATTCTTCAATTTCTCTGAAAACGGGTCCGCTGAATGATTTTTCGGCAACAGTGGTTACGATGGTTGGAACTTTAAAGATTTTTGAAGCTCCGGCAATTAACGCCGTGTTGTTACGAAGCAGTTCGTTTGGAATACTGCTTACTGCAAATGCCATTTGGCTTTCGTAATCAATCAGTACTAAAGTATGATTGATTGGGTCTAATTGTGCCGGACTTGGTTTTTGGGCAAATCCTATAAAAGTTACGAATACTAAAGCTGCTGTTAAGATTAATTTTTTCATGATAATGTAATTTTGTTGTGAATAAATGTGTTTTAAAAATTTTATTGTTTGATTTTTCAGTGTTTTGCATTCATATTAAATGCGTTGTTTGTAATGAGTGGATTTTTAAAATGATTTTCAAAAAAGGCAATAGAAATCCTAACGATGTATCGTCAATTTAAAATTGGATAACCGGGAAATAAGTATTTTATAGCTTTAATGAATTTTTAAAGAAGAAAAAGCGGCCTACAGTTTCCCTTTTTGGTGTAATCTATGGAGGATTTCTGATTTTAATAAACCGCTTCCGCCTCCAAAGTGTTCAATTACTTCTACTTCTGGCTGATTTTTACTGCAAAAAGAAGTAAACTCTTTTTCGATATGATCCTCGATTCCGGAACTCAATAAAACCATATCGATTTTGTTTGTTAGAAAATAATCCTGAGCTTTTTTTTCGTCGTTAAAACCAACGGCATTCCAATTTTCGTCTGCGTTTACAAGACGAAGTAAAATCGCCAGAATCGCATCGTTTTTTCCGAGTATTAAGAATTCAAGATTTTTCATAATTGTTTTTTAGTTACTAATGTTCTGAGATGCTGTGCTGCTAAGTTTTTATTAGACTTTAGTTTTGACAGAACTTGTAATTTCTTTAGCAAATTTATTTCTTTCCAAACCGTTTCATCTTAATCTAGAATAAGAAAGATTCCGAGGTTCTGAGAAGCTGAGTTTCTAAGGTTTCTTTCGAGATTAATCTTATCGCTTTAGTTTCTCAACATTAAAAAAAGAACTTGTAATTTCTTTAGCAAATTTAACAAGAAAAGGTTCTGAGGTTCTGAGAAGCTAAGTTTCTAAGGTTTCTTTCGAGATTAATCTTATCGCCTTTATCTTAGTTTCTCAACATTAAAAAAAGAACTTGTAATTTCTTTAGCAAATTTATTTCTTTTCAAACCGTTTCATCTTAACCTAGAATAAGAAAAGGTTCTGAGGTTCTAAGAAGCTAAGTTTCTAAGGTTTCTTTCGAGATTAATCTTATCGCTTTAGTTTCTCAGCATTAAAAAAAGAACTTGTAATTTCTTTAGCAAATTTATTTCTTTTCAAACCGTTTCATCTTAACTTAGAATAAGAAAAGGTTCTGAGGTTCTGAGAAGCTAAGTTTTTAAGGTTTCTTTCGAGATTAATCTTATCACTTTAGTTTCTCAACATTAAAAAAAGAACTTGTAATTTCTTTAGCAAATTTAATAAGAAAAGGTTCTGAGGTTCTAAGAAGCTAAGTTTCTAAGGTTTCTTTCGGGAATAATCTTATTGCCTTTATCTTAGTTTCTCAGCATTAAAAAAGAACTTGTAATTTCTTTAGCAAATTTATTTCTTTTCAAACCGTTTCATCTTAACCTAGAATAAGAAAAGGTTCTGAGGTTCTAAGAAGCTGAGTTTCTAAGGTTTCTTTAGAAAGTCAAAAAACTTAGCACCTTAGCACCTTAGTATCTTAGCACCTTAGTATCCTTGTATCTCAGCACTTTGAATACTTTAAATAAATGTTAAGTTTTTATTTTTAAAAATAATAAAACTCATATAATCAGTGAGTTATGTTAGTTGTGTTTTAAAAAGAAACCAGAATGAGGAAAACCGTAATGTTTTTACTAAAGCAGTCTATAGATTTGTAATATAGAATCAATATGTGAAGTTTTACCTTTTAATTTCATGTAGATTCTATGAAAAATGTTTTTGGAGAAACAATTTTTAAAATGAGAATTTGACATATTCATTTTACCGTGGGTAACATTGTATAAATTTGCAAGCATACAAAGATGTCTAATTTTTATGGGTTTTTAGATTTAGTTTATTTAACTGAATTTAAAAACCCTTTTTTAATGAAACAAATTACTTCTTATAAATAATTATGTTCTTTCAGCCAGTTCTCGCAATCTTTTGTCCAGAATTTGCTGGTGTCTTTTACTCCCAGACCAAAACCGTGGCCGCCATTTTCATATAAATGTAACTCAGCTGCAATGCCATTTTTCTTGAGGGCTAAATAATAGTTCACGCTGTTTTCAGGCAAAACCGCAGTATCGTCTGTAGCGTGTACGAGAAAGGCGGGAGGCGTTTGTGCTGTAACTTTCTTTTCATTCGAAAAAGAATCGATTAATTCCTGAGACGGATTATTGCCTAATAAACTAGTTTGAGAACCTTTGTGCGTAATTTGATTTTCCATGGAAATGACAGGATAAATCAAAAGAGAAAAATCAGGTCGGGCACTAATTTGCGAATAACTTTCATATACTTTATCATCGTAATGAACCGCTAAGGTTGAGGCGAGATGACCGCCGGCAGAGAAACCAAGCGTACCTATTTTTGTTACATCAATATTCCATTTTGCTGCATTTCGCCTCACAAAGCGCACTGCTTCCTGCGCATCCTGCAGCGGACCAATCGCTTTATTTTTCATAATGAGGTCATTTGGCAGGCGGTATTTTACAACAAAAGCAACAAGACCTAAACTATTGATCCAATTGGCTGCTTTAGTTCCTTCCTTATCCATTGACAAATGAGAGTAACCACCGCCGGGAAAAATAATTACTGCCGTTTGATTGGGTTTTGTTTCTTTTGGAAGAAAAATACTGACTGTTGGAACTGAAACTAAACTGGCACTTAAAATGACACCGTCTTTTATATTTTCTTTTTCCTTATAATGAGCAGGTTTAATTTCATCCGGAATTTTTTCCCAAAGCGGCATAATCTGGTTCTGAGCCTGTATTTGAGAGACCACTATTAAAAATAAAATGACGCTCAAAACTATTTTTTTAGGGAAGTATTGGGTTAATTTTTTCAATTTTAATAAGAATTAATTAAATTTTTATTGATGTGAATAATCGGTTTTTCAGCTGTAATGCGTCGTAATTTGGAGGTTCAAATTTGTAGGATTCAAAATTAATTAAATATCACATATTTCAGGACAATTTTGACATATAAAACGGATGAATCTTGTATCTTGCCTTTTAACAAATATATTGTTTAATTTGTAATTTTGAGTTCTATTTTTTGTACGAAATGTTTATTTAAAGTGCTAAAATAATTTTTATTATAATTAATTTGGAATATAAAGATTATAAACTATATTTGTGCAATCGATTACATTATTTATTTCAGTTAATTTTAAAGTGCTGATTCTAATGCTTTTAAATGTGAAATAAGTAGTGAAAATAAATACCAGGAAAATAAATCTATCTAAACCATTACCATGAATCAAACTGAGACAGTTACGAGCCCGACCAATAAATCTACAGGAAGCTATCGCTGGAGTATATGTGCATTGTTGTTTTTTGCAACTACAATTAATTACTTAGACAGACAAGTGCTCTCGTTGACATGGAGTGATTTTATTGCACCAGAATTTCATTGGACCAATAATGACTATGGCAATATAACGGCCCTCTTTTCTATTTTTTATGCCGTTTCATTATTGTTCGCCGGAAGGTTTGTGGATTGGCTGGATACTAAAAAAGGATTTCTTTGGGCAATCGGAATATGGTCGCTTGGAGCTTGTTTACACGCTTTTTGCGGTATTGCAACTGCGGGAATCATTACCGGTAACTGGTTTGTAGGTTTTGAAGGTGCTAAAGATGCGATTCATTTAGTAAAAGATACCGGATTGGTTATTAACGTAAGTGTTGCCTTATTTATATTTGCCCGTTTTGTTTTGGCGGTAGGTGAAGCTGGAAATTTTCCGGCAGCCATTAAAACTACAGCAGAATATTTTCCTAAAAAAGACAGGGCGTTT